>JAEEGL016633823.1_pt1 | contig 43332 bp, 31 predicted proteins | sample 9134231 | NCBI WGS metagenome assembly JAEEGL01 (sample SAMN16246548, study PRJNA631951) | gut metagenome | biome: gut microbiome; feature: rumen; material: fiber-attached | host: Bos | place: Iran: Karaj | collected 2018-10
ATTTAGACAGTTTGCAGATGAAAAAAAGAAAAATTCTCCCGTATCGGAACTAATCACCGTCTTCTCCGTCTAAATGATCAGAAGGCGCAGGGGAGTGAAATTTGCAACCAGGCGCGCTGTATTATTCATTTTTGACATAAAAACAAACGAAAGAGGTACGAAAAATGAAGCGGATCATCATCTCTGTTCTTTTAGCCGTCCTGCTGGTCACATCACTCATAGCCTGTTCTTCGAAGAACGGGACAATGGAAAGGGACACATATCCCGCCGACACTGCGGCATATTATTCAGAACCCGCGGAAGCGGCAGACGGTTATTTCAAAGGAACTTCGAACTATTATGCGTCCGAAATAGACAGCTACATGGAAGCTGAGGACTATTCGTTATATGAGAAACCCGTGCAGAACGATCTGGCCGAAAGGAAGATCATAAAGACAGGCAACATACGCTTCCAGACAACTGCATATGAAGAGATGATATCAGCTCTCGAGACGGCCGTTGCCGAGTATTCCGGATATGTCCAGTCTTCAAACCAGTACGGCGGTGGAGTGTATGATTACAATGCACTGAAAAGCAGCAGGTACTCCATAAGGATCCCGGCTGAGAATTACGAAATGTTCATGAAGAGCGTCTGCACGCTCGGTACGGTCACAAGCCGCGACGAGAGCAAGGATGACGTGACCATGAGCTATGTGGACATGGAAAGCAGACTGGCAGCTCTTGAGGCCGAGCACAAGGCTCTCATTGAAATGCTTGAGAAGGCAACGGAGATGTATGACGTCATCGCCCTGCACGACAGGCTGAGCGACCTGACGTACGAGATCGAGGGATACAAGGCCCAGCTCAGGAAGTATGACGATCTCATAAGCTACTGCACGGTGAACATCTACGTGGAGGAAGTCAGAAAGGCAGTGGTCAACGAGGAGAAACTCAGCATCGGCGAGAGAATGAGCCTTGGCCTTTCCGACACCATGGAAGATATTAAGACCGGATTGGAAGAATTCTCTGTTGACTTTGTGACCAATTTGCCATATATTATAATCTTAGTGGTGATTCATCTGATCATGGGCCTAATCGCTCTGATCATAGTGAAAAGCATCAAGAGAAAGAGAAGAAAGGCAAGGGCTTCCGCAGATAAAACCGCTGTAGCCTGAGTTGTACACAGATGAGAAGATCTGTTCCGAAAAGCAAGTTCAGGAGAAGACTGAGGCTGGTGATACGTCTGGCAGCCATACTGCTGGGTGCAGTGCTTATCTCAGCCGGCCTCATAAACATAATGATGACGGCGACAGGCAGTTCTAAAATATACAAATCAACAGACAGCATCAGTTTTGAGGGAGCAGACTGCATACTGGTGCTCGGCGCGGGAGTGAGGGAAGACGGTTCGCCCAGCCACATGCTTGAAGACCGTCTGAAGACTGCAGTCGCCATATACAACACCGGGATATGCAGCACACTTCTGATGAGCGGTGATCACGGACAGGTCGAATATGACGAAGTCAGTGCCATGAGGGACTACGTACTCGATAACGGGATCCCGGCTGAAAATGTGTTTCTTGACCATGCCGGGTTTTCCACATACGATTCCATTTACAGGGCACGTGACGTTTTCGGAGCGAAGAAGATTATAATCGTGTCACAGCGGTACCACCTCTACAGAGCCCTTTATCTGGCGCAGAGCCTGGGGCTTGAGGCTGTCGGGGTGGACGCGGAACTGAGGACCTATGTGGGGCAGGCCTGGCGAGACACAAGGGAAGTCATAGCCCGTGTGAAGGATTTCGCATACGGAGTGTTCAAGCCAAAGCCGACATACCTTGGAGAGCAGATAGATCTTTCCGGGGACGGAAGGATCACATGGGACAACTGAATAAGAACAGGCCCCGGAGCAAACAGTTCCGGGGCCTTTTACGTTGCATGAACTTACCTTATTGTTTTTCCTTCTTCTTGCTCCTCTTCACGGCGACTATGATCACGATTATGATCACAATGATCACGACCAGGATCAGCAGCCAGATGAAGATGCACAGACCGAGGGGCTGAGGACAGAAGTGGCAGATAGGGCATGATCCCTGGGCATGATTCGTCTCTTCATCCGGACTGGATGTCCCGTCTGTCGTATCGGTCTTGCCCATATTTATGTCATCGGTACCGAAGGAAATGATCTTTGACCAGTCTGAATATATCGCATCGTCGAAATAAGCCGGGTGATCATATCTGTAGCGGCAGCGGAGCTCTATGATGCTGTCCTTAGGCACATTAGGACGGGATTCGTTCGCGAGGTTGAACAGCGCGCTCTCCATCTCGCCCGCTTTGATGATCCAGTCGCCCTGGAGACTGACGAACTCCTTGTCGCCTTTTACGCGTCCCTCGACTTCTATGACTATGGAGCCGCCGTGGGCTTCTACCTTCGTCGCATCCTCCATGAGCTTATCGGGAACCGTAAGGGTAAAAGCTACTATCGGGTTGCCGTTGAATTCCTTGTCCGTCATGTGCAGATCGGTTATGACAGGCGCAGCAAGATCGGCTTTCGTGAGCGGGACAAAGCTTTCGGCATACTTGCCGACCGAAGCGATGTTCGACCAGTCAGAGAAATAATATTTGTCGGATTTGCCATCTATTCTTACCGTGACAGCGAAGCGAATGCGGAAATACATGGTGTGCTTCGTATAGTCTATATGGAGTGCCTCTTCGTCATAATCATAAGTATACTGTTCGGGTCTGAGCTGATCCTTGACCCCGGGCATATGTCTTTCGGGATCACCGTTCCAGCGGTCATCGTTGGGCACGCCCCGGGTGACCCAGATATCCTGAACGGTCTCTGTCGCGTTATTGAGACCCCAGTCGACCACATCCCATTCGCTCCATCGCGGGTTGCCTTCGCTGTCGCGGCCGAGCCCGAAGTATTCATCTCCGTCCCAGTATTTATTGTAATGCCAGCCGGAAATGCTGTCATTCACATCATCAAGAGCCCAGTCTACCTGAATGTTGACCCAGATATCATCACATCCGATCTCAGCCATGAACTGTTCAATGGTGTCGTTCAGGTAGGCGTTTTCCATGTTCTTGAAGAACGCCGTCATCTCATTGCTCAGGCTGTAAGTGAGTTTTGTCGTCGTGGGTGAATCATTGCCGTCAAGGTGGTGCGCTGTGACGTACGCCGGCGCCACAAGCTCAAAGGGCAGGTCACTTTCAGCTGCCGACGAGTATACTGCCATCAATGGCAGGGCCAGCACGCAGACGAGCAATATTGCCAGTAGCTTTTTCATTTTTATTTCCTTTCCGTTATCTGAATATGTCGCCGTATTCGCTGTAGGTAATGTGCCTGTACTCACCGTCGTAGAGCGCCATCATTTCGGTTATCTTATCCTTGACATCAGATGGCTTCACGGTGTTTATCTCATACACGGTGACGTCCAGCACATGGGACAGTTCGCTCTCGATATAGGAATAGAACTCGCCCGCCGCCTCGTTGTATGCGTATTTCGCATTCGATGTGACATAGTAATCGGCGTGGAGCGTTATCTCTGTTTCCGTATCGTACACGAATTTGTAGTTGGTATACTCGCTTACGTAGTCAGCCTTGCCGTGATCTACTATCTTCGTCTTGAGCTCGTATCCCTTCGGATTTGCGCAGAGGCTGTTGACCACACTCAGCTCGAAGCGCTCGTAGTATATCTCGCCCGTGACAAGATCCTGGGTATTTTCAAACCCTTTTGTGGAGGCATAAAGGCCGAAGGCCAGAGGCTCGGGACATATGGGAAGAAAAGCCCGGTCTTCATCGTGCTCCCAGTAGGGATAGTCGTCGACTATGAGCCTTCTGTAGAAATCGTAGAGCACCGCCTTCCCGTTTTCGAACACGATGGCGATATGGTCGTCAGGCTCGGTGAGTATCCCGTGCCGCGCGTCATCATATCCCACCAGGGTATAGCCACGGTGATAATGGTAGTTGGCGCAGTTCAAAAACTCATATTCCAGGGGAACGGCGCCTTCGCCGTCATTGTGATCCTCACCGTAGGTATACACCAGATGACTGTTCTGGAGAGCCGCCGCATATTTGTTTTCGGGATTGCTGTCATAGTATGTGACCCGCGGATATTCTTCTCCGTCAGTATAGTCGTCAGGCTTTGATGGACCCGGCCCGTCCGATTTTCCGATACTGCATGACGTGAAAGAAAGGATCATGATCAGTATGAGGGCAGCTGATATCAGTCTCTTTGCCATGATTAGCCTCCGTATTGATAATATGTATGTGATAAAGTCATTATACACAGTATGGCGGGTATCGTCAAGAAAAGAGAGATAGAAAAGCTTCGCCCGTGCATAATTGTACAGGTGAAGCTTTTTGCAGTTATTCGAAGATCTCAGCCGGGAACTTTGAATCCCAGCTTTCGGGCTGTCTGTATCCGAGGGCGTTGACGCACAGGGACGCTGTGTCGCGGATCACCATGTCCTTTATATCTGTGTGCTTCACGTCGTGCCCGCAAGCCGCGAACATCACGTACTTTTCCTCGTCGGTGGTACCGCCGTGGTTGTGACCTTCTCCGCCGTGGTCTGCGGTCACAAGGAAGAGCGTGTCGTCAAGGATCCCGGCCTCCCGGTATGCTTCGTATATCTTTCCTATGAGCCTGTCTTCGACTTTTATCTGGTCATAGTACCTTTCGGTACCGTAGCCGTAGCAGTGCCCGGCTCCGTCGACTTCATCGAACTGGACGAAGAGCATCTCGGGCCTGCTCTCCCTTACATAGCCGCATATCTTGTCACACAGCGGCTCATCCCCGCCGATCTCCTTGTAGACGCCGATGTCCGATTCTATGATGCCGGAGTTGATGGGGCCCCAGTTGCAGAAGGAAGCGAGTACGGCGCCGGGATTCTGTTCCCTTATCACCCTGAAGAGGGTCGGATAAGGAGAATCCACCGGGTACGGCCTTGCGGATACGATGTCGTTTGTAAGGCCGTGGACTTCCGGAGTCACGCCTATTAGCATGGACCCCCAGCATTCAGCGCTGATTGTGGGGATGGATGTGAGGACTCTGTGCCCTACGGCTCCGTCAGCGAATATCCTGTCTAGGTTCGGGGTCTCCGTCTTTGAAAAGAAATCTCCCGCTCCGTCGATACCGATGAGAGCTACATGTTTGAACTTAACCATAAAATTCACCTCTGAAAATATAAGCAGAGGTGCCGGAGATGTTCCGGCACCCCTGTGTCTGCGGATTAGTCTTCGTACAGTTTGCTGTATCTTGTGAGTCTCTCGTATTTAGCCTTGGCGGTTTCCTCAGCACGGGCGAACAGCTGTTCAGCACGCTCGGGATTTGTCTGGGCGAGTCTGTTGTAGCGGTTCTCGTTCTTGATGAAATCGATGTAGCTTGCAGTAGGAGCCTTGCTGTCGAGAGTGAACGGATTCTTTCCTTCTGCGCGGAGTGCGGGATTGAACCTGAACATCTGCCAGTAGCCTGCCTCTACGGCTTTCTTCATCTCGAGCTGGCAGTTTGCCATGGTCCCCTTGATGCCGTGCATCTCACACGGAGCATAGCCAATGATGATGGAAGGACCGTGGTATGCTTCAGCTTCGGTAAGAGCCTTCAGGAGCTGGTTCATGTCAGCGCCCATTGCAACCTGTGCCACATATACGTAACCGTAGGACATGGCGATCTCAGCTAGGTTCTTCTTGCTGATGGCCTTGCCGGCTGCTGCGAACTGGGCTACCTGACCTATGTTGGAAGCCTTGGAAGCCTGTCCTCCGGTATTGGAGTAAACCTCGGTATCGAATACCATGATGTTTACGTCCTCACCGGAAGCGATGACATGGTCGAGACCGCCGAAGCCGATATCATATGCCCAGCCGTCACCGCCGAAGATCCAGATGGACTTCTTTGCGAGATAATCCTTTTCGGAAAGGATCTCAGCTGCGAGCTCGTTTCCTGCAAGTCCTTCGAGAGCCTTTACGAGTTTCTCGGTGGCGGGAGTGTTGAGCTTGCCGTCGTCAAATGTGTCTGTCCATTCCTGGGCTGCAGCCTTGAACTCTTCGGAAGCGGTCTCTTCAGCGAGAGCCTTCACCTTGCCGGCGAGTCTGTTGCGGATGGTCTTCTGGCCGAGGTAGATACCGAGACCGTGCTCGGCATTGTCTTCGAACAGGGAGTTTGCCCATGCCGGGCCCTTGCCTGTGGAATTGTTGACGGTATATGGAGTTGCAGGTGCGGATCCGCCCCAGATAGAAGAACATCCGGTAGCATTGGAGATATACATCCTCTCACCGAAGAGCTGGGTGATGAGTCTTGCATAAGATGTCTCGGCGCACCCTGCGCAGGAACCGGAGAACTCAAGCAGCGGTTGCTTGAACTGGGATCCCTTGACTGTGTTGTTGATGATCTCGGGCTTTTCCGTGACGTTTGCAACAGCGTAGTTGAAGGGTTCCTGCTGGTCGAGCTGGGTCTCCTGGAGCACCATCTCGATGGCCTTCTTGTCCGTTCCGTCCTTTTCCGCCTTTGCGGTGACAGGGCAGGCCTTCACGCAGAGCGTACAGCCCATACAGTCAAGGGGAGATACGGACATGGTGAACTTGTAGTTGGTCTTGAGGACCGGTTTCTCGCAGAACTTGGTTGCTGCGGGAGCCTTTGCTGCCTCCTCTTCGGTCATGGCGAAGGGACGGATGGCGGCGTGAGGACATACGAACGCGCAGTTGTTGCACTGGATGCAGTTGTCCGGGTTCCATGCGGGAACATAAACTGCAACGCCGCGCTTCTCGCTTGCTGCAGCGCCCTGCGGGAATGTGCCGTCTACGTAGTCTGTGAACGCGGACACTGGGAGCTTGTCTCCTGCCATTGCTCCGACGGGATCAACGATGGTGTTGACGAATTTTGCGAGCTCGGGTCTCTTGGACTCATACTCTTTCTTCGGAACATTGTGTCCTGCGTTCTTCCATGCCTCGGGAACGTCGATCTCAGTGAACGCGTCAGCACCTGCGTCGATAGCGTTGTAGTTGAGGTCGACCATGGCCTGTCCTTTTTTGATGTAGGACTTGTATGCCATTTTCTTCATGTACTCGATAGCCTCATCCTTAGGAAGGATATTGGCGAGAGCGAAGAATGCGGACTGGAGGACAGTGTTCTTTACCTTCGCGTTTCCGATCCTCTTGGTGGCGATCGTTGTGGCGTCTATGGTATAGAACTTGATCCCGTTGTTTGCGATATAGGTCTTTACATCGGCAGGGAGGTGCTCTTCAAGTTCGGCTCTGTCCCACGGACAGTCAAGCAGGAACGTTCCGCCCGGCTTGATGTCGCTTACCATGTCATACTTCTTCAGATAGGAGGAGTTGTGGCATGCGACGAAGTCGGCCTTGTTGATGTAGTACGGGCTCTTGATGGGCTGGTCACCGAATCTCAGATGGGAAATGGTGATACCGCCGGTCTTCTTGGAGTCATACTGGAAGTATGCCTGGATGAACTTGTCGGTGTGGTCGCCGATGATCTTGATGGAGTTCTTGTTGGCGCCGACCGTGCCGTCACCGCCGAGGCCCCAGAACTTGCAGGATATGGTTCCTTTAGCGGAAGTATCCGGAGCGGGTCTCTCGGGAAGTGAATGGCCTGTCACGTCGTCAACGATGCCGATGGTGAAGTTCGGCTTCGGTGTCTCTGATGCGAGGTTCTCGTATACTGCGAATATTGACTGCGGAGGAGTATCCTTGGAGCCGAGACCGTAACGTCCGCCGACTACCTTTATGTCGGATCTGCCGGTCACGCTGAGAGCTGCGACCACGTCGAGATAGAGAGGTTCGCCGAGAGCGCCGGGCTCTTTGGTCCTGTCGAGGACTGCGATCTTCTTGACTGTCTGGGGGATCGCCTCGGCAAGTTTTTCAGCGACGAAGGGACGGTACAGACGGACTTTTACGAGACCGACCTTTTCACCCTGCGCCAGCATGTAGTCGATGACTTCCTCGGCCACGTCACACACGGAACCCATGGCGACGATGATCCTGTCGGCATCCGGAGCGCCGTAGTAGTTGAAGAGCTTGTAGTCTGTTCCGATCTTCTCGTTGACTTTGTTCATGTATTCCTCAACGATGGACGGGAACGCTTCATAGTATCTGTTGCATGCCTCTCTGTGCTGGAAGAAGATATCGCCGTTTTCAGCGGAGCCGCGGAGCACGGGATGTTCCGGATTGAGGGCTCTTGCGCGGAAGGCTGCGATGGCGTCCTTGTCGACCATGGATGCCAGTTCATCATAGTCCCAGGTCTCGATCTTCTGGATCTCGTGGGAGGTCCTGAAGCCGTCGAAGAAGTTCAGCACGGGAACGCGGCCCTTGATGGTGGAAAGATGAGCGACAGCGCCCAGATCCATTACTTCCTGGGGGTTGGATTCGGCCATCATTGCAAAGCCGGTCTGGCGGCATGCGTAAACGTCCGAATGGTCGCCGAATATGTTAAGTGCATGAGATGCAACGCAGCGTGCGGAAACGTGGATCACGCAGGGAAGGAGTTCGCCCGCGATCTTGTACATATTCGGGATCATCAGGAGAAGGCCCTGGGAAGCCGTATATGTGGTGGTGAGAGCGCCGGCTGCGAGAGAGCCGTGAACGGCACCTGCAGCGCCTGCTTCAGACTGCATCTCGATGACCTTAACGGTATCACCCATTATGTTCTTGAGACCGCCTGCTGACCAGGTGTCGGTGACGTCTGCCATAACTGACGAAGGAGTTATGGGGTAGATGGCCGCAACTTCGGTAAACGCATAGGACGCGTGGGCCGCAGCGGTGTTGCCATCCATGGAAAGTTTCTTTCTTGCCATATGGTATATCCTCCACAAAATTATATTTTCTGAGCAGTCAAATGTGAAAAACACATTCCAAATAATTATATAACAAAGAGCGCCGAAAGTAAATATTCGAGTATCCACTTTCGGCACTTTTTGATCATATTAAATTGTAAATTTTTCGCCCGTCATTCCTTGGCTCTGAGTTTTGCGGCCGCCTTCAGTCGCAGCTCGGTATCAAGGATCTTTTTCCTGAGCCTGAGAGACTTTGGAGTGACTTCGATGAGCTCGTCATCGGCTATGAACTCGATGGCCTGCTCGAGGGAGAAGATCTTCGGGGGAACGAGCCTCAGGGCTTCGTCCGCGCCTGCGGAACGGATGGCGGTGAGGTGCTTCTTCTTGCATACGTTTACTGTGATGTCTTCCTTTTTCGGGCATTCGCCGACCAGCATGCCTTCGTATACGGGAGTCTGGACGCCGATGAACATGATGCCTCTGTCCTGGGAGTTGAACAGTCCGTAGGATGTTGCCTCACCGGCTTCGCTTGCGACCAGGGAACCCGTGAACCTGGTGGTCACCTCACCCTTGTACGGCTGGTATCCGTCGAATATGGAGTTTATGATGCCCTCGCCTCTGGTATCCGTAAGGAACTCGCTCCTGTACCCGAACAGGCATCTTGCGGGGATAGAGTATTCTATCTTCATCCTGGATCCGTGCAGACCCATCTCAAGAAGCTCTCCCTTTCTTGAGCCGAGCTTCTCGACCACGGCACCGACGAATTCCTCAGGCACGTCGATGGATACCCGTTCCATGGGCTCGCAGAGCTGTCCGTCGATTTCCTTGTATATGACCTTGGGAGTGGAGCAGCAGAGCTCGTATCCTTCGCGTCTCATGGTCTCGATGAGTATGGAAAGGTGCATCTCTCCTCTGCCCGCGACCTTGAATGTGTCAGTGGTCTCGCCGTCGGCGACTCTGAGGGACACGTCTTTAAGTGTTTCCTTATACAGGCGCTCGCGAAGCTGCCTCGAAGTGACGAATTTTCCCTCTCTCCCGGCAAAGGGACTGTCATTGACGGAAAATGTCATTTCCATCGTGGGCTCGCTGACCTTGACGAATTCAAGAGGAGTGGGGTCGAGCGGGGACGTGATGGTGTCGCCGATCGTTATGTCTTCGGCTCCGCTAAAGCAGACTATGTCGCCCATGGGAGCTTCGGTTATGGGCTTTCTCGTGAGCCCCTCTATAGAGAACAGGGAGACGATCTTGGATTTCTTCGGGGGAACGTCGGGCGTGTGGTAGTTTGTGATCACGACTTCCTCGCCCTGATGGACGACGCCCCTTTCGATCCTTCCTATACCGATCCTTCCTACGTAGTCATTATAGTCTATGGAGGAGACCAGGAGCTGCAGAGGGCCGTCGATATCGCCTTCCGGTGCCGGGATATAGTCTATTATGGCGTCAAAAAGGCAGTCGAGATTGTCGCCCAGCTCGTACGGAGTGACCGAAGCTCTTCCGGACCTGCCGCTGCAGAAGATCATGGGGGAGTCCAGCTGTTCGTCCGTGGCGTCAAGCTCAAGGAGAAGTTCCAGTACTTCATCCGGGACTTCGTCAAGTCTCGCGTCGGGCCTGTCGACCTTGTTCACGACCACGATGATCTTGTGGCCGAGCTCCATGGCGCGGCTCAGGACGAACCTGGTCTGGGGCATGGGACCCTCCGCGGCGTCCACGAGAAGTATGACGCCGTTGACCATCTTGAGTATACGCTCGACTTCTCCGCCGAAATCTGCATGGCCGGGAGTGTCGACGATGTTTATCTTTATACCGTTTCTGACGACCGAAGTGTTTTTCGCGAGGATGGTGATCCCGCGCTCGCGTTCAAGATCTCCGGAGTCCATGACTCTTTCACGGACGACCTGGTTCTCATGGTATGTATCGCACTGCTTGAGCATCTGGTCCACGAGGGTGGTCTTGCCGTGGTCGACATGGGCGATTATCGCCACGTTTCTTATGTTTTCCTGTACCAAAGTGAGTTACCGTTCCTTATGTAAAAATCAAACCGAGTGATTATATCACAGCGGAGAAGAGAATGAAAGACCTGAAATGGATTTTTCCGACAAAAAGTGCTGCCGGATCCGGTGACCGCAGCACTTCCGTTTGGTAAACGATTTATACGGGACAAGCTCAGAAGAGATCGGGGAACTGTTTCCTGACAACCCTGAAGACCCTGCCGGATATCTTGCCGGCCGTATCCAGTGATTCGGAGTCGCCTGAGACGCAGGGCACTACCGTCCAGCCGCATTTATCTGCCACGTAATGGGCCGCATCCCTGCATCTTTTGAGATACCTGTGGTCCTTTTCGTGTATGTCGATCTTCCTTCCGGTCTCCTTTGACCTGCTCTTCACCAGTTTTGCAGAGACTTTCTCAGGCATGTCCAGAAGAATGACCATGTCCGGGGAGGGAAGGCCCAGCTTGCCGAACTCAAAATCCCAGAGCCAGTCAAGGAAACCGTCCCACTCTCGGCGGGGGGCCTTGCTGAGCTGGTGATAGGCGTTCGCCGTGGTGTACCTGTTGGCCAGTATGACCGTGTCGGGATCTGTGTAGTCCTTCTTCCAGTCGGTCACATAGCTGACATACCTGTCGCAGGCGAAGAACGTGGAGGCCGCATAGGCGTTGGTGTCGTCAGGGCGGTCCCCCAGCTTTCCGTCAAGGTACATCCGTACCAGATTGGAGCCTTCGGATTTGTAGTCAGGAAAATCGATCATCCTGACCTTTTTCCCGCGCTTCTCAAGCTTTTTCTGAAGCAGGGCGGTCTGGGTGGCTTTTCCCGAGCCGTCGAGGCCTTCTATAACTATAAGCGTTGCCATATGAATCAAACCTCGTCATTGACTCTCATTTCCATGAACTGCTGCTTGGTTATAAGGACTTCGCGGGGTTTCTGCCCGTCGGGTGCGGAAACATATCCAAGCTGTTCCATCCTGTCTATGAGCTTGGCTGCCCGTCCGTATCCCAGCGAGAGTTTTCTCTGTATGAGCGAAGTCGAGATCTTGCCGTTTTCAACAGCCAGTTCAAGCGCATCCTTGAGCATCGGGTCTTCGGATCCGACGTTTTCATCGGAGACTTCGGGCCCGCTGTCCTTGTTCTTGTCGAAGCGCTGCGCCTCGCGTGCGATCATGTTGGCGACTTCCTCGGAGTACTCCGTAGCGTCGTTGGTGCGCTTTATGTAATCGACTATGTCATAGATCTCCTCAGTGTCTATGAAGGAGCCCTGGACACGGGTTGGATTCGTATAAGCGCCGGACATGGTCTTGATGAGCATGTCGCCTTTTCCGATCAGGTTGGCTGCGGCTCCGAAATCGATGATGGTCTTGGAGTCCACCGCAGATGCGGTCTTGAATGCGATCCTTGAGGGTATGTTGGTCTTGATGGTCCCCGAGATGACGTCTACGGAAGGACGCTGCGTGCCCAGGATCAGGTGGATTCCTGCCGCACGGGATTTTGCCGCAAGCCTTCTGATGGATTCCTCGACATCCTTCTGGGCGGTCTCCATGAGGTCGGCCAGCTCGTCGATGATGATCACGATGTATGGCAGGGTCTCATAATTCGGGTTGTTCTTGACTTTTGCGTTGTACTCGTCGATCTTTCTTACGCCTATATCCTTCAGACATGAGTAGCGTCTTTCCATCTCGGACACTGCCCAAGAGAGAGCGCCTGCAGCCTTCTTCGGCTCGTTCACGACAGGGACGAGAAGATGCGGGATCCCCTGGAAGGGAAGGAACTCGACCTGCTTCGGGTCTATGAGGATCATCTTCACATCTTCGGGCGTGGATTTGTAAAGCAGCGAGATGATGATCGAGTTGATGCACACCGACTTACCGGAGTTGGTGGCGCCGGCGATCAGCAGATGCGGCATATCGTTGAGATTGATGTAGACGGGGTTGCCTCCGACATCCTCTCCGATGGCCACGAACAGTTTCTTCTTCTCTTCGGTGAACATCCTGTTCTCAAGCAGGGAACGGAGATAGACGATCGTGGGCTTCTTGTTCGGGACCTCGACGCCGACAGCGCCTTTTCCGGGTATGGGAGCCTCGATCCTGACGCCTACTGACTTCAGGGACATTGCTATGTCGTCGGTAAGATTCCTGATGGTGCTGACCTTGATGCCGGCCTCGGGCTTGAGCTCGTATCTCGTGATGACGGGGCCTCTCTCCACGTGCTGTATCTTTGTGTTTATCTTGAAGTTCCGGAGTGTCTCAACAAGGGCGCGGCCGTTGTCGACGATCTCCTGATGGACGTCCTCGTTTATTCTCTTCGGAGCTTTTGTGAGCAGATCTATGGGAGGGAACTTGTATATGCTCTTTTTCCTGACTGACTTCTGAGTCTTCTGCAGGGTCCCCAGTTCAGAGGAGCCGGGATTCTGCAGTCCCTGCTGGATCTGGCTGATCTGGGCTTCAACGTTCGGATTGACGAAGATGTCTGCGTCAGGATTGGGTTCATTCTGGCTGACGGGGATGTTGAGCTGGGAGACGGTAAGGCCGGATGAGTCCTTTACCGGAGTGGCATCGACAGCATCCTGAGCATCTGCAGAGACAGGCGTATCCTGCTGCCCGGACTGGTGATGATCCACGAACCTGCTGTTGTCCATCCTTTCCTGGGTACGTCTCATGACCTCCTCGAACTGCTGCTCGTCGATCATGTCCTGCGTCGCATCGTTAATGTCTGTTTCAGGCGTTCCGGCCGCGGGAACGTCATCAGCGCCGTCTGCGCTGTCAGTGACATCAGGTATGTCGATGTCGGCGTCAAAGGCTCCGTCGCTTATATCAGCTTGCTTTCTTGCGATCTCGGCCTCAAGCTCGCTGAGCCTGAGCTTTCTGACCTTGTATACCGAAGAGCCGGACGACCTTCCGGCCTTCATCTCGGGCTGAGGCTCCGAAACGGGAGGAACGGCGGGCTCTGTATTTTCGTCCGTGTATTCCTCTATCCTGTTCTTCTTTCTCTTTTCCTTCAGGTAGGCAAGATACTCCTCTTCCTTCAGTTTTCTCTGGGGCACCGGGGCGTTCTGCCTCTGTTCGGCAAGCTGCTGCTTCCTTTCGGCTCGTCTCTCGCTTGCCACCTTGAGCTTGTATCTTATCCAGATGATTATGCCTCTCGGTGTGAATCCACCGATATACAGAACGAGGGCTGTCAGAATTACGAAGAGGATTATGAGTGCGGCGACTTTTCCGAATCCGCCCAGAAGCAGCTGGCCCACGAATCCGCCGAAGAATCCTCCGCCTATATTGCTCTGTCCGGGGATGTAGTGTTCCCAGGGAGCGATGGTCTCAGCTCCGCCGGCAAGTATGTGAAGGACCGCCGAGGAGAACAGGAGCACAAGGAAGTACCCTATGGATCTGATCACCGACTGGCCCTCGTTCCTGTCGCGCTGGAGAAGCAGAGCCCTTATGATGAGCAGGAGCGGTATACCGTATGCGGCCGCTGAGAAGAGACCAGTCAGGAAGTTCTTTATGGCTCCGCCCACGTTGCCTTCTCCGAAAATGCAGCACACGCCGATAAGGACCCCTATCACTATGAGTATATAGGGGAGGGCCTTGGTCAGCACCGGATGTTCCTTTTTTACGCGGACAGCCGCTTTTGCCGGAGTCCTGATCTGCTGCTGTTTCGCCTGCTTGGCGTTTGAGGTCGTACGCTTGGCCGGTGCGCTCTTTGAAGCAGTGGATCTGGAAGCGGTTTTCTTGACAGTTGACTTTTTCTTCTTGTTGTCAGCCATTGGAGCTCCTCATTCAGTAATCTTCCGTATGTAAGGTTCTATATCACAAAATTTCACAAATACTATGATACTACAAATGTGGCTAAAATGCAAGTTTTTTTCCTTATTGTTAATATATGGAAACACCGTCTGTTTGTAGATAAGAGCCAATTTCCCGCTCTAAAAAGCGTCAAATTAGGCCATAATATTATTGACAGAAAAAACAGGGATGATATAATAGCTATCGAACGAAATACAAAGGATTGGGTGTGCTATGGAAACATTCAGAGTAGGCGTTATAGGGCTCGGAGGCCGCGGCCAGGGACATGTGGAGGTCATCCTCACAGAACGTGACGATACTGTCATAACAGCAGTGTGCGACACATACCAGGACAGGGTAGACAGAGCCATCGAATACTGCAGGAACAAGAAGGGCTGGAACGACATTTTCGGGACCACTGACTACAGGGAAGTGATCGACCGGGACGACGTTGATGTGGTACTCATCTTCTCGGCATGGGACAATCATGTTCCTGCGGCTCTGTACGCCATGAACAGGGGAAAACAGGTCGCCATAGAAGTCGGCGGCGCATATTCGCTCCAGGACTGCTGGGACATCGTCGACACATACGAGAGGACCGGGATCCAGTGCGTGATGCTGGAGAACTGCTGCTATGACAGGAACGAGATGATGGTCATGAGAATGGTCCGGGAGGGACTGTTCGGAAAGATCGTAGCCGCTGAGGGCGGATATCAGCATGACCTCAGGTGCGAGATAGCCTTCGGAGGCGAAAGGCGGCATTACAGGCTCAGGAACTACAAGAACCGCAACTGCGAGAACTACCCGACCCACTCAATAGGTCCCATCGCCAAGATACTCGACATAAACCGCGGCAACAGGATGCTGACTCTGTCAGCCATGGCTTCGTGCTCACACGGCCTGAACGAATACGCAAAGCACAACCAGAACGTGGATCCGGAACTCCGCGACTATCCTTTTGCCCAGGGAGACATCGTCAAGACGAACATCAAGTGCGCAAACGGCGAGCTGATCACACTGACGAACGACACATGCCTGCCGAGGTTCTATTCAAGGAACTTCACCATAAGAGGCACGGCGGGATTCTTCTCCGAAGTCTCGAACTGCGTGTTCCTTGACAGTGTCCACGGGGACGAACTTCCCCCGGACGAGAGAAAAGACTTCCACAACAATGTGGAGGAATACAGGAAGGAATGGGAACATCCCGTATGGAAGAGATTTGAGGAAGAAGGCGTGAAGGGCGGTCACGGCGGCATGGACTGGCTCATATTCGACGCTTACTTCGGAGCTCTGCATGAAGGCGTGGTTCCTCCCATCGACACTTACGACACGGCGGCTTGGATGTCCATCACCCCGCTGTCCGAAGCGTCCATCGCTATGGGCGGAGCTCCCCAGGAGATCCCGGATTTCACAAGAGGAAAATGGATGAACCGTGACAGGGTAAACGACCAGAACCACGGGTTCTACGCTCTGGACAAATAAGTTGAGACAATAAGAAAACCGGACAGGTCACTTCAAATGATCTGTCCGGCCTTTTTTGTTCACATGGGTCAGACCAGAGGCTCAAAATCCGAGGCGGGATGCTTACATATGGGACAGATGAAGTCCGCCGGCAGTTCCTCGCCCTCATAGACATAGCCGCAGATCTTGCAGACGAAGCCCTTGACCTTTTTGGGCTGGGGCTTCGGTTTGACGTTCGCATGGTAGTAGGCGTATGTCATGCTTTCCTTCTGGGAGATCACCCCGGATTCGGTTATCCTGCAAACGAACAGCCCGTGTGAGTCCATGTCGAGATAGTTCTCGACTTTGAGGGAGATCACGGAGTTGACGTTCTCCTCGAGATATACCAGTCCGTTGGGTGTCCGTTTCAGTTCCTTGCCTTCGAATTTGTCGCAGTCCCTGCCGCTCCTGAAGCCGTAATCCTGGAAAAGGGAGAAGGGGGCTTCCGTGGTCAGGCAGTTCACATTGCATATGCCGGTGTCTCTTATGATGTCATGTGTATAATTCAGTTTGCTTACTGAAACCGAGATACGCTCCGGTGCGTTGGATATCTGGGTGACTGTGTTCACGATGCATCCGTTGTCCTTTGACCCGTCATTGGATGTCAGAACATACAGGCCGTAACCGATCTTGAAGAGAGCGGTCGGATCGATGGAATTGGCTGATATCATGGAAACCTCCTATAAAATGAATATTATCTTGTTGTCTGCGACTCCACTAGGGACATGCCGCAGTATTTCTCTCTGAGCTTCGGCTTTTCGATCTTTCCGGTGGGATTTCTCGGTACTTCGGCGAATATGATCTTTCTCGGTCTCTTATATCGTGGGAGGTCAAGGCAGAACTTGTTCATCTCCTCTTCGCTTGAGGTGCATTCCGGCTTGAGCTCGATTATGGCGCAGGCGATCTCTCCGAGACGGTCGTCAGGGAGGCCAATTACGGCCACGTCCTTGATCTTGTCGTTTCTTCTGAGGAAGTCCTCGATCTGAACGGGATACAGGTTCTCGCCGCCGGTGATGATGACGTCCTTCTTCCTGTCTACCAGATAGATGAAGCCGTCCTTGTCCCGCTTAGCCATGTCTCCGGTATAGAGCCATCCGTTTTTGAGGACCTCGTTGGTGGCTTTTTCGTTCTTGTAGTAGCAGAGCATGACACCGGGTCCTTTGACGATGAGTTCCCCCACCTCCTCGGTGCCGGCGGATTTTCCGTCAGCGGTTATGATGTCGGCTTCCCACAGATATCCGGGGACCCCTATGGCTCCAACTTTTTCAATGTTCTCGACCCCGAGATGCACGCATCCGGGACCTATGGACTCAGAAAGACCGTAGTTTGTGTCGTACTGGTGGTTCGGGAATACCTTCTTCCATCTCTTGATCAGTGACGGAGGCACTGGCTGAGCGCCTATATGCATCAGCCTCCACTGGTCGAGCCTGTAGTCTTCAAGCTTGACGTCGCCTCTGTCTATTGCGTCGAGGATGTCCTGCGCCCAGGGCACCAGCAGCCATACGATGGTGCATTTCTCATGGGATACGGCTCTGAGTATCCATTCCGGGGAGACTCCTCTTAGGATGACAGCCTTGCTGGCGGAGATCAGGCTTCCGAACCAGTGCATCTTGGCTCCGGTATGATACAGCGGAGGGATGCAGAGGAACACGTCGTCCCTTGTCTGGCCGTGGTGGTTCTGTTCGGTCCTGCAGGAGTTTATGAGAGCCCTGTGGGCGTGCAGTATGGCTTTCGGGAACCCGGTCGTTCCGGAAGAGAAGTAGATGGCTGCGTAGTCATCCTCGTCATATTCAACCGCGGGCGTAACTGAGGAACAGTACGATACCAGCCTGTAGTTGTCGGCGTATACCGGGGTATCCTCTTCTTTTCCGACGTAGAAGAAATCCTTTATGTTCTCTAGAGCCATGAATATGCTGTCCATGCGTCCGATGAACTCATAGCCGAAAATGAGTGCGGACACGTCAGCAAGCTCCGCGCAGTACTGTATCTCATCTGCCGAATACCTGTAGTTCATGGGAACCGCGATGGCTCCGGTCTTGAGTATACCGAAATATATGGGCAGCCATTCGATGCAGTTCATGAGCAGTATGGCAACCTTGTCGCCTTTCTTCACGCCTCTCGTGAGGAGCAGGTTGGCGAACCTGTTGGCCCTGACGTCGAATTCCTTCCATGTGAGCTCCCTGCGGTATTTCTCCCCGGGGGCGGATTCGATCAGCGCGTATTCATGCCAGGTGAGAGCCGGATCCGGCTGGTTTGACGGGTTGATCTCAACAAGCGCCACGTCGTCCGGATAAAGCTTGGCGTTTCTTTCAAGCAGTTCAGTAATTACCATGTCGTTTCCTTTCTTGAGAGGAAAAATAAAAGTCCTCTGGCATTGGCCGGAGGACGAATTTATCGCGGTACCACCTCAGTTCGCCGCATCCTTGCGGATACAGCCTCTGTGAGCATAAGCTCTGACGTCATAACGGCCGTCAGCCGTCACAGCCTACACGGGAACGGATCCTTTCGGTGTGAAGCTCCGGAGATGTATTCCCGCTTGCATCGGCAGCCGTTTTCACCGGCCACGGCCATCTCTTTGCCTCATGGTCTGCGGTACTTGTTCTCCATCTTCGCCTTTCATGTGGATTTTAGCATTTTGACCAAGATTTGTCAACGGATTTTGTTGAAACTTCCAATGAATATGGGGAACAAAAGAATGAAGTGTTTGGTCATTTCCCACATTTCCACTGGGCCTCGGCAGCACGCAGTGTGTTTTCCAGAAGCATCGTGATCGTCATGACGCCGACACCTCCCGGAACGGGTGTTATGGCCGATGCTTTTTCAATGACATTATCAAAGTCCACGTCGCCGCAGAGCTTGCCGCTCTCGTCCCGGTTCATTCCCACGTCGATGACTACGGCGCCTTCCTTCACCATGTCGGCGGTTATGAACTTCGGTCTGCCGACGGCTGAGACCAGGATGTCGGCCCTTCTCGTGACTTCGGGGAGGTTCCTCGTACGGGAGTGGCATACCGTCACGGTGCCGTTGGCCTGGAGGAGCAGCATGGCCATGGGCTTGCCCACGATATTGCTCCTGCCGACAACGACGCATTCCTTCCCGGTAACGTCTATTCCTTCATATTCCAGCATCTTCATGACGCCCGCTGGTGTGCAGGGAAGGAAGCTGTAGTTGCCTATCATTATTTTCCCGGTATTCACGGGATGGAAGGCGTCGACGTCCTTCTCCGGAGGGATGATGTCTATGACGCGCCTCTCGTCCAGGTGGGAGGGAAGGGGAAGCTGTACCAGTATGCCGTTTATCTCGTCCCTTGACACGATGGAAAGGATCTTTTCGGCCAGTTCCTCCATGGTGGTGTCAGCCGGCATCTCATGGACTTCGGAATAGAACCCCACTTCCTCGCAGCCTTTCTTCTTGTTTCTCACGTAGACTTTGGATGCGGGATCGTCTCCGACGATCACGACCGCCAGCCCCGGTACCTTTCCGGTCTTCTCATAAAGGGCTGCGCGCCTTTCCGCTATTTTTTCCCGGGTATCGCGGGATATGAGTTTACCGTCTATGATCTTGCCCATATACATGACCTCATCAAACGTTGAATCTGAACAGCACCACGTCTCCGTCCTGGATAACGTAGTCCTTTCCTTCGCTTCTCACGAGCCCTTTTTCCTTTGCCGCATTCATTGAGCCGCAGGCCACGAGATCGTCATAGGAAACGATCTCCGCGCGGATGAACCCTCTCTCAAAGTCGCTGTGTATCTTTCCGGCAGCCTGGGGAGCCTTGGTGCCCTTGACTATGGTCCAGGCCCTGACTTCCTTTGGGCCCGCCGTGAGATAGCTTATGTAGCCGAGAAGGGCATAACTTGCCTTGATCAGCCTGTCAAGGCCGCTTTCCTCTATACCGAGATCCTGCAGGAACATCTTCTTTTCCTCGGGCTCCAGTTCCGCTATCTCGGCCTCGATTCCCGCGCAGACGGGGATGACCTCTGCGCCTTCCAGGTCGGCGAATTCCTTAACTTTCTTATACATCAGGTTGTCATCGGAGACCTGGGCTGCCTCGTCCTCGCCGACGTTCGCCACGTATATGACGGGCTTCAGCGTGAGGAGGTTAAGATCGTCCAGCTTCTCCCGCTCTTCCTCGGTGAACTCCACGCTCCTGGCGGTCTTTCCCTCGTTCAGCTCCGCAAGGAGCTTCTCGTAAATGTCTATGAGGGACTGGAGTGTCTTATCGCCCCTCAGCAGCTTCGCGGTCTTGTCGATCCTTTTCTCAAGGACTTCGATGTCGGAATATATGAGTTCCATGTTTATGGTCTCAAGATCCCTTATGGGATCCACGTCTCCGTCCACATGGATTATGTCGGGATCCTCGAAGCATCTAAGGACATGCACAACGGCATCCACGTCCCTTATGTGCGAAAGGAACTTGTTGCCGAGTCCCTCTCCTTTGGACGCGCCCTTCACGAGCCCGGCAATGTCTACGAATTCCACTGTGGCGGGAGTGTAAAGCTGGGGATCGTACATCTCGGCCAGCTTGTCGAGCCTGGGATCCGGGACCTGAACTACTCCCACGTTTGGATCGATTGTGCAGAAAGGATAGTTGGCCGAGGGAGCTCCCGCTCCCGTCAGCGCGTTGAAGAGAGTGCTTTTTCCCACGTTGGGAAGACCTATGATACCGAGTTTCATCTTAATAATGCCGGGTTGCGGCCCTTTCTGAGTGATATTTGTTCAAAAATACTTAAATAATTGACAGGAAAATAAGAAATTTAATGAAAAATTTGTTAACAAAATATTGACAAATGGGAATCGCTGGGATATAATCCCATTGAACGTTTGATATAATGAAGAGTGTTCGCTTTTTCTGGAAAGATTATACACTCAGTTCGGTTTAGATTCAAGTATGTCACGTGTTTTGCCGGAGCCATTTTTCAGCACCGCTTCACGGAGACATCACAGAACTGTCAAAGTTCGGATGTACGATTACGTACGGCAAAATTCTGAAATTACTAAGGAGGTTGAAGATGAGTACAAAAATTCTGGTCATCGATGACGACCCCAATATCTGTGATCTGCTGAAATACTACTTCGAGAATGAAGGGTACGATGTCAAAACCGCAAACGACGGAATAGAGGGACTCAGCTATTTCAAGATGTACGAACCTGATCTGGTCCTTCTCGACCTGATGCTCCCGAAAGGCAAGGACGGAAACACCATATGCCGCGAGATCAGGCAGATCTCTTCAAAGCCGATCATAATCATAACGGCAAAGGATGAGATCCTGGACAAGGTCCTGGGCCTGGAGCTGGGTGCCGATGACTTCGTGGTGAAGCCCTTCGACATGAAGGAGCTCTCCGCCAGGATCAAGGCTGTCCTCCGCAGATACTATGCAAAGGACGAAAAGACCGACGAGGAGACGATAAAGTTCGAGAATCTCGAGATATCCAAGAACAAGTACGAACTGAAGCTCAACGGCAAGGCTGTGGACATCCCGCCGAAGGAACTGGAGCTCCTGTACTTCCTGGCGTCGAATTTCAACAGGGTGTTCACGAGGGACCAGCTGCTTGACAAAGTCTGGGGATTCGATTATCTCGGTGACTCCAGGACAGTGGACGTTCACGTGAAGAGGCTCCGCGAGAAGCTTGAGGGCGTATCGGACAAATGGAGCTTGAAGACCGTGTGGGGCGTAGGCTACAAGTTCGAGCTTGTGCAGTGACAGATATAAACAAAGGAGTTGCGTGACAACTCCTTTAGCTGTTTTTCCCGTAGATTGTGATTCCAGAGGTGTTTCTCCATGTTCAAGAGCATTTTTTCAAGATATATGATCACTTTCCTTGTGATCGACATTATCATACTGCTGGCTTCCACCTCTCTGGTCGCCATACTTCTCAGGCAGTACGATGCCCAGGACAAGTTCACTGTGCTTCAGAATATTTCCGAAACGACGATCGAACTTATCGAGGAAGACAACGCAGACGAACTGGATATAGACAGTTATCTCGAGGACAATCATGAGAGGCTCAGCCGCATACTGAAAGCGGTTGCCGCCAATGAAGACCATACAGTCATCCTGGTATGCAACACCGAAGGACAGCTTGTACTGGTCTGCGGGAACGAGATCGAGACCAGACAGTTCACGTCAGGAAGCTCGTCATCCACGACCGGCGGCATAAGCAGAATATCAAAACAGTTCCTGACAAAGGTCGACAACGAGAACAACATCAAGGATAACGCGAAGATAGACGGCCTGTTCAACGAGGATCACTACTACTTTGCAAAAGAGATCATCGACAGCAAGGGCGCCTTCAGGGGAGCTGTTATCTCGTTCTTCGTCACGGCTACGATGGACGATCAGCTTGAGTTGATCATAAGGACTGTCGTCATCGTCGCATTTGTGATGGCTGTTGCCAGTATCGTGGCAGCATTCATCATAACCAGAAGGAACGTCGCTCCGCTCGCTAAGATGAGCGAGGTGGCAAACGATTTCTCAAACGGCAACTTTGAAGCCCGCGTTCCCGAAAAGGGCAATGACGAGATATCGGAACTGGCCAGGTCATTCAACAGCATGGCGGACTCGATGCAGAGGCTGGAGGAATCAAGGCGGCTGTTCCTTTCCAACGTATCGCACGACCTGCGCACTCCCATGACCAGCATCAAGGGATTCATCGACAGCATACTGAGCGGTGCCATCCCCGAGGATCAGGTGCCTCATTACCTGGAGGTGGTATCGTCCGAGATCAGGCGTCTGTCCCGTCTGGTTTCGAGCCTTATGGACATCACAAAGATCGAAGCCGGAGAGAAGCACTTCGTAATGAAGCAGTTCGATATATGCGAGATGGCCCGCCAGGTCATCATATCGTTCGAACAGAAACTCGAAGAGAAGAAACTGGACGTCATATTCGACGCCGAAGAGGACAACATGTACGTGATGGGCGACCGCGACGCGATCTACCAGGTGATGTACAACCTTTGCGACAACGCCATCAAATTCTCCCGTGAAAGGGGACTTTACGAAGTCGAACTCAGGAACATCGACATGGGAAGCAAGGTCAGGTTCACCATATACAACGAGGGCCAGGGTATATCCAAGGAGGATCTGCCGTTCGTATTCGAACGCTTCTACAAGTCCGACCGGAGCCGCGGCATAGACAAGACCGGCGTCGGGCTGGGACTGTACATTTCGCAGACCATAATCGAGCAGCACGGCGGAAAGATCAGGGTCGAGAGCGAGGAAGGCAAGTGGTGCCGATTCGAATTCGCCCTCTCGAAGGAAATTGATACGACGCCGGAAAGAGTCGAGGAGGAGACGCCCGCAAAGGCTGGGCGCAGGAAAAAGAACAAATGACACTGAGATACACAGCCACCTGCCTATTCGGGCTTGAAGGACTTCTCGGGGAGGAGATACGTGAGCTCGGTTACGAGCGAGCGGAATCCATAGACGGGAGGATCACCTTTGTCGGGGACGAGCATACGGCTGCCAGGTTCAGCATACGGTCGAGGTTCGCTGAAAGACTGTATCTGAACCTTGGGAGCTTCCGTGCCGTTTCATTTACGGAACTGTTCGACGGGACCTATGCTCTCCCGTGGGAAGACATAATAGGCAGGAACGACAGGTATCCGGTAAGCGGGCACAGCATAAAGAGCAAACTGTTTTCCGTACCGGACTGCCAGAAGATAATAAAAAAAGCGATATCAAAGCGTCTCGGAGAAAAGTATTCGGTTTTGCGGCTTCCCGAAACGGGGATAAACTACAAGATCGAATTTTTTCTTTTCAAGGACAAGGCGGATCTCATGATAGATCTTTCCGGTCAGCCTCTTCACAAGAGAGGGTACCGTCCGGAAAGGGTCACTGCACCGATAAGGGAAACTCTGGCTGCTGCAATGGTCGCGATCTCGAGACCGCGGGAGAACGTGCTCCTATGGGATCCGTTCTGCGGTTCAGGGACGATAGCCATAGAAGCGGCCATGATGATGAAGAACATCGCGCCCGGCCTCAACAGGCATTTTGCTTTCGAGGAATTCCCGTTGTTTCCCGCAGATTCATACCTGAAGGAACATGAGGCCGCAGAGTCTGAGATCAGGGAGACCGGGTTCGAAGCATATGCCACGGACATAGATCCGGAATGTGTCAGGATCACCTCGGAATCCGCTGAACGTGCCGGGGTTTCAGACATCGTTTCCTGCTTTGAGATGGACGCACTCGACATTGATACGATGGGAAGGCGGGGCACTGTGGTTACGAATCCGCCATACGGCGAGAGACTGTCGTCTGTGGAGGAGGCTGAGGAGCTGTACCGGGCAATGGGACAGGCTTTCAGACGCCTTGATAAATGGCAGATATACGTTATCACGGAGAACGAAAGGTTCCAGACGTTTTTCGGGAGAAAAGCCGACAAGATCCGCAAGATGTACAACGGTATGATCCCCTGCCTGTATTATCAGTTTTTCAAGTCCAAATAATTAGTTTAATTCATAAACCATTAAATTTTGTATCACAAAATGTTCATAAATGGTTGACACAGTGGGCATTTTGTGCTACCATTCCAACATATTCCATATAAAAACGCAAATGAGGGTTGCATGTCATGAATCTCAATCTCAACGGGTCGAAGCCCGACATCTCCGATGAAACATTCAATCCCGACAAGTCCGTGTTCCTGCTGCTGGCAGACGTCTCGATGCTGGTCTTCGGACAGCTCAACGAAACTCTGCGGGCGGAAGAAATGCAGAAGTCGGAAAGGCAGATCCTGAACGCCTTGAACAACTACGATGGCAGGAACCAGCTGGATCTGGTGAAGGCTACAGGTCTTAAACCGCCGACGGTCAGCGTGGCTCTCTCGAAACTCGAGGAGAAAGGCTATGTGAAAAGAGTCCTCAACGAGACCGACCACAGATCCGTGCTTGTCTATCTGGATGAAAGGGGAAAGGAGTACTGCACCGCACTTAGAGAACTTCTTATCGGTCTGCAGGATGACTCGCTCGTGGGACTCACCGAGATTGAGGTCGATAACCTTCTAAAGAGTCTTAACCAGATAAAGAGAAGACTGATCAACAGGAATAACAGAAAGAAATAAGCAAAAATACGAGGCCACCTGACGGTGGCCTCGATTTTTTCTGTGGATCATTCGAGCTCAAAAGCTCCGGTATACAGCTGGTAATAGGTACCTTTCTCGCTGATGAGCTTTTCATGGCTGCCTCTTTCGATTATCTTTCCGTGATCCAGCACCATGATTACGTCGGAATTCATGACGGTCGAAAGTCTGTGGGCTATGACGAATACCGTACGTCCCTCCATGAGTTTGTCCATGCCCCGTGAGACGATCGCCTCGGTACGGGTATCGATGGAAGAGGTAGCTTCGTCAAGTATCATGACCGGCGGGTCTGCAACGGCAGCTCTGGCAATAGCAAGCAGCTGGCGCTGTCCCTGAGACAGGTTGGAGCCGTTGTTAGTGAGCAGAGTGTTGTATCCCTCAGGCAGTCTGACTATGAAATCATCAGCTCCGGCGAGTTTCGCCGCGCTGATGCATTCCTCGTCCGTGGCGTCAAGCCGTCCGTAACGGATGTTCTCCATAACGGTAGCTGTAAACAGATTTGTATCCTGGAGCACTATGCCGAGGGAAGAGCGCAGATCTGCCTTTTTTATTTTATTGATATTGATCCCGTCATACCTGATCTTGCCGTCTGCGATATCGTAGAAACGGTTTATGAGGTTTGTGATGGTGGTCTTGCCCGCGCCCGTCGCTCCGACGAATGCCACTTTCTGACCGGGTTCTGCATATACCGAGACGTCTGTCAGAACCTGCTTCTCGCCGTCATATGAGAAGTCGACTTCGGTGAGCCTTACGTCGCCTTTCAGTTCGGTATAGGTCGTCGTTCCGTCCCCGTGGGGGTGCTTCCAGGCCCATCTGCCAGTCCTGTGATCTGATTCGGTTATGTTGCCGTTTTCATCGATCTCGGCGTTCACGAGAGTCACATAGCCTTCGTCGGACTCGGGCTCCGAATCCATGAGCTCGAACACGCGGTCAGCACCGGCGATGGCCATGACCAGCGTATTGAATTGCTGGGAAAGGTTGTTGAAGTTGCCCGTGAACTGCTTGGTCATGTTGAGGAAGGGTATGACTATGCTTATGGCGATGGGCATCCCGGAAATGGAGATATTGGGCACGTTAAGTACGAGGAGAACGCCGCCGATGAGCGCGCACAGGACATAAAGGATGTTTCCTATATTGCCGATTATCGGCCCCAGCATGCTGGCGTAGGTATTTGCTCTGTAGGCATTCTGGAAAAGTTCCTCGTTTACCTTGTCGAAGGCTTCTTCAGCCTCGCGTTCATGGTTGAATACCTTTACGACCTTCTGGCCGTTCATTGTCTCCTGGACGCTGGCCTCCACCTTGCCCATTGAGATCTGGTTCTGCTTGAAGTATTTCGCGGAACCGGCCCCTACCTTCTTTGACACCATGAACATGGCGAATACTCCAAGAAGGACTACCAAAGTCATCCATACTGAGAACCAGAGCATTATGCCGAGTATCACCAGAACGATGGCGACGGATGATATGAGGTTTGGAAGTGTCTCCGATACCAGCTGACGTAGAGTATCGATGTCATTGGTATAATGGGACATGATGTCACCATGCTTGTGGGTGTCAAAATACCTGATCGGGAGATCCTGCATCTTGTCGAACAGTGCTTCCCTCATCTTGCTCAGGAACCCCTGGGTTATATAAGCCATGAGCTGAGTGTAGAGGAACATGGAAAGCAGGGACAGGATGTACAGGGATATCAGGACTATCAGCAGAGGGACGATGTCTCTTGCGGCAGCTTCCCAGTTCCCGGTCGGGTACCAGTCCTTTATCGCTTCTATTATCTTCTGCTGGAACAGGGGAGGTATGGATGAGACGACGGAGGAGAACAGGATGCATATGCCTGTGATGGGAACAAGCCTGGGATAGAACCTGAAGAGCATTTTTATGACTCTTCCGAAGGATTTGAGATTGAACTGCGGTCTTCCGTTATTCATCGTCATTTCCTCCCTTCGTCTGTTCTTCATATACCTCACGGTAGATGTTGCTCGTTTCCATCAGCTCATCATGGGTGCCGATGTTCGCGACTTTTCCGCCGTCAAGCACGATTATGACATCGGCGTTCTGGACGGATGCGATACGCTGGGCGATAATGATCTTCGTGGTCTCGGGTATGTATTCGGCGAATCCTTTCCGGATCAGCGCATCTGTCTTTGTGTCGACGGCGCTGGTGGAGTCGTCAAGGATCAGGATCTTCGGTTTCTTCAGGAGGGCTCTGGCGATGCAGAGACGCTGTTTCTGGCCTCCGGACACGTTGGTGCCGCCCTGTTCGATGAATGTGTCGTATCCGTCCGGGAAGGAGCTTATGAAGTCATGTGCCTGTGCAAGCCTGCAGGCCTGCTCAATCTCCTCGTCTGTGGCTTCTTTGTCGCCCCATCTGAGGTTTTCCCTTATTGTTCCCGAAAACAACATGTTTTTCTGAAGCACTACGGATACCGAGTCTCTGAGTGTGACGAGATCGTATTTCCTGACATCTATGCCGCCGACCCTGACGGTCCCGACAGTGGTGTCATACAATCTTGAGATCAGCTGGATCAGGGTTGTCTTACCGGAACCGGTACCGCCTATGATGCCTACGGTCTGTCCCGACTTTATATGGAAATCCACGTCAGCCAGGGAATAATTCTCAGCCGACAGAGAATACTTGAAACTGACGTTCTCAAAATCAATTGAACCGTCCGTGACTTCCATGACCGGGTTTTCCGGGTTGAGCATGGAAGGCTCCTCACGGAGCACCTCGTCGATCCTCTTCATGGATTCCATGGAGATTGTGAGCATGACGTAAATCATGGAAAGCATCATCAGGGACATGAGGATCTGGACGCCGTATGTCAGCATCGCGGAGAGCTGTCCCACGTTGACGTCAAGCCCCATGCTGTTCACTATCAGCTTGCCGCCTACGTACATGACGAATACCATGTTGAAATAGAGACAGATCTGCATGAGGGGCCTGTTGAGGGCGACGATCCTCTCGGCTTTGGTAAAGTCTTTGCGTATCTCGCCGGATGCCGTTCCGAATTTCTTCTTCTCATATTCCTCACGGACGAAGCCCTTTACGGTCCTCATGGCCATGACGTTTTCCTCGATGGACTGGTTCAGCTTGTCATATTTCTTGAACACCGACCGGAAGGCGGGCATTGCTTTTCTGGCGATGAGGAAAAGACCGAACACAAGGAACGGGACGAGAACGATGAAGGATGAAGCCAGCGGACCTCCGAGCCTGAAGGCCATGATGATCGCGAATATCATCATAAGTGGGCTTCTCACCGCTACGCGGATGATCATCATGTATGCCATCTGCACGTTCGACATGTCGGTGGTTAGCCTGGTCACAAGGGATGCGGAGGAGAATTTGTCGATGTTCTCGAATGAAAAGGTCTGCACCTTTCTGAATACGTCTCTTCTGAGGTTCTTCGCAAATCCCGCTGATGCCTTGGAACCGGTGTATGCAGCTCCTGCACCGCAGAGAAGGGATATGATGGCAAAGAGAAACATCAGAAGACCCCGCTTCACGATCTGGCTCAGATCGCAGCCTCTTTCAATATCGTTTATCAGGTTGGCGATGATGAAGGGGATAAGGCATTCGATGAACACCTCACCCACCATGAAGAGCGGTGTCGCTATGGACAGCTTCTTGTATTCGCCGACCGATTTCAACAGTCTTTTGATCATAGGCGATGGCCTTTCTTCCTGAAACTCAGCTAAAAAACATTTCTCATAATTATACATCCCGATGAGCGGGGGTGTCAACCTGAAATAGCACCAAATCACAGTTGCGGACAGGCTGCAAGATACCATTATTGACTACATGTTCCAGTTGTGATAGAATTTCGTTGACATATAATATTATGTAGCTTGCCATAGAAGAAAACGAGCATCCGGAGAGTAACATGTCATATCTGAGAAACGCTTTTGAATATCTGGAATCAGCCGCGTCGAGGTGGCCGGAAAAGACAGCCTTTTACGACGATGTCCGGTCGTATACTTTCAGTGAACTGTATGAATACTCTAAGACTGCCGCGAACGGGATCCTGTCTGAGATAGGGACTCCTTCCGACGGCCGCAGGTTCGTTTGCGTTCTCGTCAAGAGGAACGCCGAGTCTCTCCTCTCCATGTTTTCGGTGCTGTGTTCCGGATACGCCTACGTTCCTGTGGACGACTCGTCTCCTGCCGAACGGGTCCTTGACATAATCTCACAGACCTCGGCCGCTGCGCTCGTTTATCAGGAAAAGACGAAGGCCGATATCAGGGCTGCAGGAAGCCTCTGCCCGTGCCTGTGCATGAAGGAGCTTTTGACCCGGGAGTGCCCTGAGGATCTTTCAGGGGCATCCAGGTATTCGGTGATAGACACGGATCCCGCGTATGCGATCTTTACGTCCGGATCTACGGGAAAGCCCAAGGGAATAGCCATATCCCACCGCGCTTTGATAGATTTCACAGAGTGGATGGCAGGACTGTGCGACCTGGATGAGAACGACAGGCTGGCGAACCAGGCGCCTTTCTATTTCGATCTTTCCGTTAAGGATATTTACCAGACCCTCAGAAAGGGATGTACTACGTATATAATCGCTAAAAAGTATTTCTCGTTCCCGAAACTTCTTGTTGAGAAGCTGAACGAGACAGGGACAACCGCTATTATCTGGTCCGCGTCTGCCTTCCGTATGACGGCTGATTCAGGCATATTCGGGATCATGGCTCCCGAAACGCTGAGATACGCCGTTCTCGGCGGAGAGGCGCTCCGGGCAAGACATGTGAACATATGGAAAAAGGCCTGTCCCGGACTTGAGGTGATCAATCTGTACGGACCGACCGAAGTGACGGTGGACTGCACATACTACAGGCTGGACAGGGAATTCGGAGATACAGAACAGATCCCCATAGGAAAAGCCTGTGAAAACAAATCTGTTGTACTTCTCAACGAGCGCATGGAGAGATGCGGAGAAGGCGAAATCGGTGAGATCTGCGTGAGAGGCTCCGGACTTGCCCTGGGCTATGTGAACGATCCGGAAAGGACCTCTGAGTCGTTCATACAGAACCCGCTTAACAGCCTGTATCCCGACCGCCTGTACAGGACCGGGGATCTCGGTAAGGCCGAAGACGGAAACATATACTTCGTTTCAAGAAAAGATGACCAGATCAAGCACGCAGGATACAGGATAGAACTGGGAGAGATCGAATCGTCTCTCCAGAGGATAGACGGCGTCCGGGCGTCATGCTGCGTTTTCGATGACGTGAAGGACGAGATCATATGCTTCATCCAGTCTGATCTCGATACCGGTGATATCGCTGACAGGCTTTCACAGATACTTCCGAGATACATGATCCCCGGGCTGTGGAAAAAGGTAGGGGCATTCCCCCTTAACGCCAACGGGAAGATCGACAGAAAACTTCTGAAGGAGCAGCACGCAGATGAGACAGGCCGCTGATTATCCCGCTCTCAGGTCCGAAATGGATCTCAAGTTCAGAAAAGGCGTCGTCACCAATTTCACGGGATCTCCGTCCGTCATTGAGAATGAGATCAGCAGGGGACTTGTGTGTTATGAAGCTACACCGTCGAACCTTTTCATAGTGAGGCAGCGGAACAACAGGTATTATCTGAACTTCTATATAAATGATACCGCAGAGGAACTGCCGGCACTGCCCGGCAACACGGTCACGGAGATCGTTTTCAGAGAGGACGACTTTGACAGGCAGAAGGTCGTGTCATACCTAAGAAAACAGGGGATGAAGCTCCAGTTCTTCAGGAAATACCTTACAAGCGAAGGGGAGCTCCCGTTCAAGCCGGTAAGGAAGCATACCGAACTGCCGGGAGATCTTGAATTGAAGGAAGCCTGTGAAGGCGATCTGCAGAAGGTGACGGAAGCGCTGTATGACAATTTCGACGAGATGACCGCCTGCCTTCCGTCGCCTGAGGAGATAAGCGGGGCCCTGGCTGACAGGGATTCTTCCGACAGATACTATCTTCTCGAGACCGGAGGCACCGCAGCGGGCGTGCTCCATACCGATCACAGAAAGAACAGCTTCGAAATCCGTCATCTTGCAGTATACGGGGAATTCAGGGGAAAAGGCTTCTCCTCATTCATCCTTGACAGGATCTCCGAACTGTATCCCGGAAAGAACAACGTGTGGGTCAACTATTCGAATATACCTGCAAAGAGCCTTTACGCTAACCATGGTTATACCGATACCGGAAGAAAATCCGCCGTTCTGCTGTACAAAGAGACTGGGAGGTGACTTTATGCAGCCCGACAGAGAAGAAATAATAGAAATACTGTCCGAACTGTGCCCCGGAGTGGATTTCGAGAACTCGGACTCCCTTATCGATGACGAGCTCATCGATTCCCTCGATATCATCAGCATAGTCACGGAACTGATGGACAAGTATGATATCGAGATCAGCGTGGACGATCTGGTCCCCGAAAACTTCAATTCGGTCGATGACATAATCGATCTTGTAAAGGAAAAACTGTAATTTAATAAGATGAACTTCGTATCAGGTGTTTTCATCCTGTTCGTCGTGATCTCGGTCGCGGTCTACTACCTCGTTCCAAGAAAGTTCAGATGGATCGCACTTCTCGCGTCCAACCTTGTCTTTTACATCTGGAGCGGACCGAAGACAGCGGTGTTCCTTCTGGTGACGACCGTGACGACATATGCCGCCGGACTGCTTCTCGGCAGGCTGGAATCGCGCAAACAGGAACTCGGAAAAGAGAATAGGGAAGCGGTGAAATCAGTTACGGCAAAGAAAAAGCTTGTTGTAGCTTTTTCTCTGCTTGTCAATTTCGGCATGCTCTTCGTCCTGAAATACCTAGATACGCTTCTCCAGTACACGAACCGGATTATTGAAGCTTCCGGTTCCGGTTTCAGGTTCCTGAGCCCGGGTATAATACTTCCACTGGGCATCTCATTCTATATCTTCCAGTCGGTGGGATATGTCATAGACTGCTACAGGGGAAAATACCCGCCGGAGAAGAATATCCTGAAATACACACTGTTCACAACATTCTTCCCGCAGATGGTCCAGGGACCCATAAGCAGGTTCGACAAGCTGGGGCACCAGCTGTCTGAAGGAAACGATCTGGACTTTGAGAACGTACGGTACGGTCTCCAGAGGATCATGTGGGGCTATTTCAAGAAAATGGTCATAGCAGACAGGGCCGCTGTGATTGTCGCTCACTTCTTTGATAACGAGTCACAGTACGGAGGTGCTGTAACTGCTTTCGCCATACTGATGTACTGTATAAACCTATACTGCGATTTCTCGGGCGGTATCGATATCACGATCGGAGTCGCAAGGCTGTTCGGCATAACTCTTGACGAGAACTTCAGAAGGCCGGTGTTTGCACGGTCACTGCAGGAATACTGGAGAAGATGGCATATAACCCTCGGCAGCTGGATGAAGGACTACGTCTTCTATCCCATATCTCTTTCAAAGCCATTCATAAAACTAGGCAAATGGGCAAGGAGGCATATGAAGGGGAAGGCCGGGAAGATACTCGCCACCTCGGCGGCGACCTTCATTGTCTATCTTCTGATAGGTATCTGGCACGGACCCAACCTGAAATACATAGTGTTCGGTTTCTGGAACGGTATCATAATAACGGCGTCACTTCTGCTGGCAGGACCCTTCACCTCGGCAAAGAGCAGGCTCAGGATCAGGGACGAGTCAGCCGGATGGAGGATATTCTCGGTGTTGCGCACCTGCCTCATAGTCTTCATAGGAAGATACATAACCAGATCCCCCGACGTAATCACGGCCTTTACACTGATAGGACGCACTTTCAATCCTGCAACGGTGGACTTTGCGCAGCTGTTCGATTCAAGCATACTCAACATGGGGCTCATGGTGCAGGATCTCATCGTGATCGCCGTGTCGCTGCTTGTGATGCTGGCGGTGGAGTTCTACGAGGAGAAGAAAGGTTCCTTCGCCATAATGCTTTCCAAGAAGCCGGCACTCGTCCAGTGGCTGGCCGTACTCATACCTCTCGCCGTTATCCTAATTTTCGGGATCATGAGAGGCAGCTATATCTCATCGGAATTCATATATAAACAGTATTGACAGGGGTTCGGATATGTCAGCTAAAAAATGGCTGTTGATGTTCGTACTGACCGTATTCGCCATTTGCGCCTGTCTCGTGATATTCAATCTCGTCACAGACCCCTTCGGCGTCTTCGGCGACAGGGTACTCGACTGGTATTCGTACGACATGACCAACAACCCGAGAGCAGCGAAAATCGCATATCTTGACTCGCGGTATGAGGGTTATGACTCATATATCGTGGGATGTTCCTCCACGTCTTCATTCACAACATCGGCGTTCGAGAAATACACCGGCGGTACATACTACAATATGATCATGTACGGAGCCGACATGCTTGACTCCGAACAGACAGTGAACTACCTAATTGATAAATACGGTGCGAAGAGGATAGTACTCAACGTGTACGTCGACAACGGCGTCTTCTACGGAGACGAGCCGAACGAATACACCCATTCCATGGCTCCCCAGGTCGACGGGTCATCAAAGATCGCCTTTTATTCAAGGTTCCTGTTTCTGAACCCCGAATACGGTATCAACAAAATAAAAGACATGGGAGAGAGGTCTTGGCTGCCCCATGCCTTTGATGTGTTTGATCCGGTCACCGGCGAATACGACAAAAGAAAAAGAGATGTGGAACCCATCTCCGATTATTATTCATATCTGAGGCAGTACGAGATCTTCCAGAACTATCCGGAGGCTTCGTTCACAATGCCGAAGATAAAGGAATGCATGGAAAGCGTAGCGAGGATCGTGGAAAAATGCAGGGCCTCGGATGTGGAACTGCTCGTAGTCACGGCTCCCGTATACAGGGACTACCTGAAGTATTTCAATGTGTCTGATCTTAAGGAGTTCTATACATCGCTGGCAGAGGTGACGGATTACTGGGACTTCTCCTTCTCGTCCGTCAGCTGCGAACCCAGATATTTCTACGACGGCACCCATTTCAGAAACGACGTGGGCGAGATGGCCTGTGCCAGGATCTACGGAGAAAGTGATACGTACGTTCCCGACGACTTCGGATACTACGTGACGGCGGAGAACTGCAGGGAGCATTTTGAGATATTTGACAGCATCGGATACAAAGGGCAGGGAGACATCTCAAGAAGCGTTCCGATCCTTATGTACCACAACATTTCAGAAGATCCCGGAGACGGCATGAGCATGACGCCGGAACTGTTCGAGTCTCACATAAGTAAACTGTACGATGAAGGATATACCGCAGTCTCTCTCGAAGATCTTGCCGGATATGTGAGGGAAGGCAGGGAACTTCCCGAAAAACCCGTCGTGATCACGTTCGACGACGGTTACATGGGCTGCTACACATATGCGTATCCCATACTGGAAAAATACGGATACTGCGCCACCGTTTTCTCGATAGGAGCCTTCGCCGGCTCAGACACATACAAGGATACAGGCGAGAAGATATATGACCACATAGGTGAAGAGGAAATGAGGGAAATGGTGTCATCTGGCGTGTTCTCTGTCCAAAGCCATACATACGACATGCACCAGGCGGAAAGGTTCGAAGGGGAAGGCTGCCGATCCACCATGGCGCGCCTTGAAGGCGAGAGCGAAAAGGATTATGTGGCTGCGCTCCATGACGATCTTGACAGATCCAGAGAGATGCTGGAAGCTGCACTTAATGGAACAGGCGCGGAAGTGTTCGCCCTGTCGTTCCCCGAAGGGTATTACAATGACGAGGTCCTGGTCGCTGCAAAGGAATGCGGCTTCACGTTAAGCGTTTCGACCGAATGGGGGATCGCCGAGATAACGAAGGGACTTGATCAGTCTCTCATGGCAATGAGGAGGATCGGAGCTTCCGAACTCTCAGCCGATGACCTTATTGAAAGGATGAAGTGACATTGGAACGGATATATCTTGCAGGCGGATGCTTCTGGGGCATGCAGAAGTATTTCGACAGCAAAAAAGGTGTCGTGCATACAGAGGTGGGTTATGCCAACGGGCCGGACAGTTCAAAGGCCCCTACATATGAGGATGTGTGCAACGATTCAGGTCACGCCGAGTGCCTGCTCATAGATTTCGATGAGAATGTGATCACTCTGGAAGAGATCCTGAAGCTGTATTTCAGGGTCATCGATCCGCTGTCGGTAAACAGGCAGGGAGAAGACAGAGGTATCCAGTACAGGACGGGTGTCTATTATACGGATGAATCTCAGATTGCTCCGATAAACAGGGTTTTCGGTGAAGTCGCCGGAGAACTCGGCAGGGAACCGGTTACCGAAAGAGGTCCACTAAAGGAATTCTTTCCTGCAGAGGAGTATCACCAGAAGTACCTTGACAAGAACCCGGGAGGCTACTGCCACATACCGAAAGAGCTTTTCTGAAACAAAAGATCCGCAGCCTGAAAAACTGCGGACTTTAAAATTTCTGGTTTATTCGTTTTCGTGGGTATCGTCAGAGGCATCTTGCGAGAAAAGTTCAGTGACAAGCTCACCGGCTTCCGCCATCCGGTCGGATGGAACGAAGACCCGGAGCCTTTCCTGTTTGCCTCCCCTCATGACCATCACTGCTCCGTAAACGGGAAGCGCTTCGCAGGGTATGCCGTTGTCCATGAGTACTTCCATAAGCATGCGTGCCCACATCTCTTCCTTTTCTATGAGAAACTCGTAGCTGTTTTCCACTGTGAAGTTCTCCTTTCAGATGATGTTATCTGTTATTTCAGATTTCTGACAGCCTCGTCCAGGTAGACTGCCACAACCGCTTCGAACGCGTGGTTGAGGCTTGAATAGGGGCTCCAGTGTTCCCAGAGGGTACCGGTGGTGCGGGCCATGGGCAGGAACAGCTTTTTGCATTCCTCGATGACTTTCCCGTACAGGCGGTATCTGAGGAGAAGGGCAAAGCGCAGATGGAATCCGACCAGGACGTTTGCGAAATGCACGTCCGGATATACGCTGCTGAAATCCCTTGCGGGACCGAAGGTGCCGATGAGCAGATCCCAGAGCTCCGGGAATTCCTCGGGGGTGGCCACGCCGAAGTAGAAGGGATAATACTGTCCGGTCTCGGTGGTGTGTCCGGTCCTGACAAGTCTGCCGTTCTCATCCCGGACTGCATTGTCCTCGAAGAACTGTCCGTTCCATGCCATACGCTTTATGGTGCTCTTTATTTCAAGGCTCCTTTCGAGGAGCTTTTTGTCATCATAGAGCGAGGACACTGCTCTGAGCATATCGGCCCAGAGCATGTTCGAAGGATAGTTCAGCCCCTTTATGAAGTCGGGAGTGTTGCACATGCTCCATTCCACGAAGACCCATCCGTCAAGGTTCTCGATCAATCCGTATTCATTGAGAAACCTGTCGAAATAGCTGACGAGCCCGTAAACGATATCCCTGGATCTGTCGATCATTTTTCTGTCGCCGGAACGGGCGAGGTAGTCCTCCAGCTCCAGCACGTACCACATGGCCCAGTTGGGGATGAAAGTTCCGTCCGCATGATCGCAGGGATAGCACATGGGGATCATCTGCTCCGGCAGCTCCTTCAGGTGAGGCGCCAGGACAAAATTTTCAAGGAAGTTGTGCTCGACCAGGTTGCTTCCCGTGAACAGCTTTTCCGCCTTTGACGAAAAGAAGGAGTCACACAGCCAGCCCGCTCTTTCCCGGGATGGACAGTCCGTAGGTACATCGACTGCATTCTGGGCGTAGGTATTCACGGCAGCCTGCAGGATATCGTCCAGTTCAGGATCGGCGTACCTTTTCCCGTAACCGGCAGCCCAGGAGTTTTCATATTTAACCACAGAGAAGTCGTTGATGATGACGGTCCCCGAGACGACGGAGATCTGCACATATCTTGCCGACACCGCCTCGAATGTGAGAAGATGGAACTCATTGGCGACCCCTTCAGCTGACAGGCTGTATTTTATCGCGTTGACCGTATTGTTTCTGAGAGGATCTATGCCTCTTGCGGGTTCGGCGTCAGGAGTCCTTCTGGCATCGATCAGTTCGTCAAACGTTATGAGGATCTCGGCGGGACCGGTACATTTCAGATCAAGTCTGAAGAAGCCGGTGACGGTTCTTTTGAAATCATATACCTTATATGAATCAGCAGCCAGCAGCCATGCAACCGTGTCGGTATCATATTCGTCTGCCGCGTGTATCCTTTCCGCGAGGGAAAGGACGTCTTCCTCAAGTTCGCTGGTTTTGTATCCTTCGTATCCGCCGAGCTCTTCAGCAAAACCGGATTCCGTCCAGGTCCCGGGATCAGCGAGAGTGAAATTGCCGCCTCTTATGAGATCGGGGCGCACCTCGTCAAGATCCGGGTAGTGCAGCCTTCTCGGTATCAGACTGTTCATCGGTACTTCCTCGGTCTCCCACGGGATCCCGGCGGTATTCAGACCTTTCCTGAAATCATCGGGGTCCGATGACAGGTGATATGCTTCGGTAAAGCATCTCTGAAATGCGTATCTCCTTGTCTTCTGGATTTTCTCGGTGATACGGAATGCTTCAAAATCCGATGTGTCTGCGATCAGTTTGTCGTCTGCGAGTATCTCGCACCCGAAGAAGGGCTGCTCTTTGATAAGGTAGAAATTATGGACCTGTGCCGAATACACCTCGACCGTGACGACAAGTTCGCCGCCGCCGTATTCCGATCTTCTTACACTGTATGTGTCTACTCTCGTGTAGCCGTGGGCTGCTCTTGCGGGACCGTATCCGATAAGTATTCCGTTCAGAAAGATCCTGTAGAGGTTGGATGCAGCTACGGAGATACTGATAAAGCCAATGTCGGATCTGTCAGTGTATCTGAAAGCCGCAAGAATGTTTTTCTCAGCGGAAAGGCCTTTGAGCCATACTGATTTCATCAGCATCCTCCTAACCGTTATATCCTGTCACAGAGTTTCTCGTAGTAGTAGATCGGAAGTGCGGACCAGCCGTGGCAGAGACTTCCGCATACGCCTATTATGTCGTTGTCGCCCATTATGGTCTCCCAGAATGAGGTGGCGTTGTTCCTAAGCATGTGGAGGTAATTCCTGTCGATCTCATCAAGGATCAGATCTTTGAATTTTTCACGGTCGCTGGTGAGAAGGGAATCGTATCTGAAGCTCAGCATGCTGAGAGTGGATGGGATGACTTCGATATCCAGCCCGTCGCTCCCGTCCGCGGCTATGATCCGGATGACGTTGCTGCCGTCTGGTATTTCGCCTTCCAGCGCAAGGAAACACAGGGCGTTCGTCAGGACGCTGTATCTTTCACGGTCGTCTCCCTTGCGGGTGAAGAACAGCCCCTTTTCTTTGTCGTAGAAGTATTCGGCAAGTGATGAATTGATCCTGCTGCGGACTGCTGAATAGTGCTCGGCATCGGAGAGCCTGCCCAGTGCACCGGAGATCAGGCACATCGACTTCAGCGCCAGTGACAGATAGGCATTGAGGGGAGAGTCATATTTAGCTTTCATCGTCCGGCCGTCGGCCTCTCCCATGAGGGTCGGCTGCCATTCATAGAAATTCCAGATCCGGTTACTCGACGGGAGGTTGGGGAACAGTCCGCACATATCCAGCTTATCCGTGAAGTTGTTAATCATGAGAAGGAGCCTGTCATATACTTCATCTGCGAGTGACGTGTCCCCTGTATGTTCGATGTACTCGCTCATCTGGATGAAATATGCGAGCGTATATGACGGTATCGTAACCTCTATGGTGGCGGGAAAGCACAGGTCAAGAAGACCGTCTTTCCCGATGCCCTCTGCCATGAGCCTGAGAGATGCCCTGGCAAATTCCTTTTCACGGAAGCAGTAGTATCCGCAAAGCATCTGGTTCCTGGAGTCGAGGGTATACATGGCCTGTTCCCTTGATGGACAGTCCTCGTAATGCTCATGCATGCAGTTGATGAGGGTGTTCTCGCAGACTTCGTATATGGTGTCCCTGAGAAGGTTTCCCGAATCCGGCTTTTTCACTTCGAGCGGATATACTGTGGGCCTGAGGCCTGCGTAGTATACCGTCACGTCGTTCGAATGGACGAAGAACTGTATATACCTGCAGCCGAGCCTCCTGAAGGTGTCTGTGCAGACGTGCCTGCCTTTTGCGACATCGAAGGTGCATGAGAAATTGACTGCAGCTGTCCTGCATCTCCCGTCGCTGAGATGTTCGCCCCATCCTATGTCAACTTTCGCATCATGCGGGAGCTCTATCTCAAATTCGACGAATCCCGAGCTTTCCTTCTCAAGATCCACTATGAAGTATATGCCTTCAGAACCGGAGAGAGTGTTGTGCATCCTTATGGGCTCATCTTTAGGCAGTTTCGGATTGAAGGGACATTTGCCGTCAAGCATCTGGATGAACATGAAAGAAAAGTTGGCATGCTGCATGTCGATCCCCGTGCCGCGGTCGCATGTATAAGTGAACGCGCCCTGGGAGCACACGCGGGCCTTAACTCTTTCCATCAGCTCCAGCTTTTTTACCGGGCGTATGTGTCCGGGGACTTTAAGCCCGTTTATGACGCGGCTCTTCCTGAATGGATCGGCATCTGCGGCGAATCCAACCCGCTTTCCGAAAGTGAAGCCAAGCTGCCCCGATATCTCTATGGATCTGTGCTGGAGATACTCGGGACTGAGCCTTGAGAGCGTGTCGCAGGATGACCAGATCACGGGAGATCCCGAGCCGTCGCTGACCTCATATATAAGAAGAGGCCTTCCGACAAAATGGGTGCTGGAATCCTTCCCGTAATACCACACGATGATGCTGATTGTATTCTCTCCGTCTTTCAGGTGCTTTGTTATGTCGACGGAGTCATAAACCTTATAGTGCGGGTAATCTGCGTACTGCCCGAACTCTGCCAGCTTTCCGTTTATGAAAAGGGAGTATTCTGAATCGCATGAAATGTCAAGGGTATACCTTTCGTTATCTTTCCTGATAAGTGTGTCAGCGAATTCGGCATGCTCGTCCATCGCGGGCTCGGAATCGAGCCAGATCCATTCTGCTTTTATGAATGACATATTTGATCCTCCGGAAATCAGGTTGTTTTCTGATGAATCTCATTCTGACTATATTCTACCATTTTTGTCGGGAAAAAGAAACAAGCACTGAATGCAAAGTCTGCAATTCAGTGCTGATTTTCTTTATTCGTTTCCGAGAAACTCTTTTACAAGCTTCAGCTGGTTTTCAACGGACGCTTTTGACGGCCCGCCGGGAACGTTCCTTCTGCTCACGCAGTTGTCGAGATTGACGGCGTCGTATACGTCCGAATCGAACAGCTGGGAAAACTGCCTGTATTCCTCCAGCGAGAGCAGCTCGAAGTCCGTCTGCTTTCCGATACAGTATGATACGAGTTTTCCGCTCACTTTGTAGGCGTCGCGGAAAGGCATTCCTTTCTTTACGAGATAGTCTGCGCAGTCCGTTGCGTTTATGAAACCTGAAGCGGCAGCTTTTCTCATCCTGCCGGCGTTGACTTTCATCGTCCCTATCATTGATGTGAAGAGCTCCAGGCACATCTTGCTGTTGTCAACGGCATCGAAGATGGCTTCCTTGTCTTCCTGCATATCCTTGTTGTATGCGAGGGGAAGTCCTTTCATCATGACGAGCAGCGTGTTCAGGTCTCCGTAGATCCTCGCGGTCTTGCCCCTGACGAGCTCGGCTATGTCCGGGTTCTTTTTCTGGGGCATTATTGACGAGCCGGTGGAGTATGCGTCATCAAGCTCTATGTATGAGAACTCTGAAGAGGACCAGAGTATTACCTCCTCCGAGAACCGGGACAAATGCATCATGATGAGCGAGAGATCGAAGGCGAACTCAATTAGAAAATCCCTGTCAGATACGCCGTCGATGGAGTTCTGCGTTATCCCATCGAATCCCAGGGAATCGGCTACCATCTGCCTGTTTATGGGATATGTGGTCGTGGCAAGTGCTCCGGATCCCAGAGGGGATATGCGAGTCCTGTTCTCGGTCTCCGTGAGACGGTCGTAGTCCCGCATGAACATGAAGGCGTATGCCAGGATATAGTGGGCAAAAGTTACGGGCTGGGCGCGCTGGAGGTGTGTGTAACCCGGCATCACGGTGTCAGTGTTCACTTCAGCTATGTCAGCTATGGTCTTTATAAGCCCCTCTATCAGCGAAGCGACGGCTTCGATCTCTTTCGAGAGATACAGTCTTATATCCAGCGCCACCTGGTCGTTGCGGCTCCTTGCTGTATGGAGTTTCTTGCCGGCGTCTCCGATCCTTTCAGTCAGCACCTGCTCGATGAACATGTGGATGTCCTCGGCTTCAGGATCGATCTGAAGTGAACCGTTCTCCAGGTCGGACAGTATATCTTTCAGCCCGCTGATTATAAGATCCGCGTCAGTCTCCGATATTATCCCGCATCGGCCGAGCATGCCTGCGTGGGCAACGGATCCTTCGATATCCTCCCTGAACATTCTTGAATCAAAGGAGATGGAGGAGTTAAAATCGTTCACCCGGGGGTTCTCGGCTTTGGAGAACCTGGCGTCCCACATCTTTGCCATAATATCACCTTCCGGAAGTTGTTTTGTCACCTTCCATTATACACGATATGAATCACAGATTCCAGTTCTTCATCGCCTGGGAACGGACTTTTACGGGAAGACCGAACAGATTTATGAAACCGTTGGCGTCCTTCTGGTTGTAATCCTCGTCCTCTCCGAAGGAAGCGGTCTGCTCATTGTACAGGGAATACGGCGAGGTAAGCCCGGCATTCATTATATTGCCTTTGTAGAGCTTCAGCTTCACGTCGCCGGTGACCGTCTTCTGGGTCTCATCCACGAAGGCGCATATCGCTTCGCGCAGAGGCGTGAACCACTGGCCGTTGTAGACTACCTCAGCGAGCTTCTGGGCGACGATCGCCTTGAAATGTGAAGTCTCCTTATCAAGGGTTATGGTCTCAAGCGCCTTGTGGGCATGGTACAGGATGGTCCCGGCGGGTGTCTCGTACACACCGCGGCTCTTCATGCCGACGAGACGGTTCTCCACCAGATCCAGAAGTCCTATCCCGTTGGCTCCACCGACCTTGTTGAGGGCTTCGATTATCTCAACGGCTCCCGTTTCCTTTCCGTCGATCGCCGTGGGGACGCCCTTTTCGAAATGGATGGTTATGTATGTCGGCTCGTCCGGAGCGTTCTCCGGGGAAACGGTCATCTCAAGGAACTTCGGGTTGCCGTAGTCAGGCTCGTTTGCCGGGTTCTCGAGATCCAGGCCTTCGTGGCTGAGGTGCCACAGGTTCTTGTCCTTGGAATAGTTGGTCTCGCGGTTTATCTTGAGAGGCACGTTGTGCGCTTCTGCATAGTCGATCTCCTCGTCCCTTGATTTGATGTTCCAGATCCTCCAGGGGGCGATTATCTCCATTTCGGGAGCGAAGGCTTTGATCGTGAGCTCGAACCTTACCTGGTCATTGCCTTTGCCGGTGCAGCCGTGGCAGATCGCGTCGGCGTTCTCCGCTTTCGCTATCTCAACGAGTCTTTTGGCGATACAGGGGCGCGCATGGCTGGTACCGAGCAGATAGCCCTCATATTCTGCTCCTGCCTTGAGGCAGGGCCATATATATTCTTCAACGTATTCCTTGCGCAGATCCTCGATATACAGTTTGGAAGCGCCGGTCTTGATGGCCTTTTCCTCAAGCCCGTCAAGCTCCGTCCCCTGACCGACGTTTCCGGATACTGCGATGACTTCGCAGCCCGGGTAATTCTCCTTGAGCCAGGGTATGATGACTGAAGTGTCGAGTCCTCCTGAATACGCAAGCACTATTTTCTTGATTTCCTTTTTCATGGTAAACCTCTGGAATGTATAAGATAGCATAATTATACAGAAATCATGTATAAACATACAATATACACATTTCACAAAGATAGGAAACGAATAGGATGTTTTTTGGAGATTTGAGTTGAAAAATCGTCGGAAACCGTTCACGCGGGGAATCACAGCAGGCGTGTAATAGTCAACTACCCGCCGCCTATAGAGGCGGGGGCTTGCAGCTGCCATGTGGTAGATGCGTCATAGGATAACGCATATTCCGGCTTTCAGCCTCCCACATTTCTACGGCATTACTGCCGTAAATGGCGCTGCATCATGGGGTGGCTGACATCACCCCTCATATATCGGTTATACCGGTATACGACTGCCGAGGTACTCGATTCCCTTCCGGCAGATATTCATTGCTCCGATCCTGTCATCGTTCGAGGTATATCCGCAGTGCCTGCAGCAGAACATATGCTTATCCTTGTTTCTGTTGCCTCTCTCAGTATG
>JAEEGL017366384.1_pt1 | contig 43323 bp, 39 predicted proteins | sample 9134231 | NCBI WGS metagenome assembly JAEEGL01 (sample SAMN16246548, study PRJNA631951) | gut metagenome | biome: gut microbiome; feature: rumen; material: fiber-attached | host: Bos | place: Iran: Karaj | collected 2018-10
GTCCATCTGCGTCACTGCCGTGGTGCAAAGGAACAGAAAGAGAACTGGCACTATGTAACGAAAGAGTTTCAAAATGAAAGTTTTAGAGTTCAAAGATAGAAAAAATTTGAAGATTGTATAATTTTTGTGATGGGATGTCTCTCTCCGCTTCGCTCCGTTCGACATGACGGTGCATTGATGGGGGACAAAAGGTGAAGAAGGAGAAAATGCGCAGCATTTTCCCCTTCTTCACCTTTCCTTTCTATGAGAGACGCCCGTCATTTCGAGCGAAGCGAGAAATCTCACTTAATTCTTTTAATAAAATTCGGCGGCAAATCGTTTTCGCACGGAACTAGATCAGTGTCCCTTGTTCGATATCCAGAAGACCATCTTGATACTCTAAAAACGCCTTCTTTAAACTCACAACCATAAATCCAATATTCATGTTCCATAAATAATATTGGAAAACTTATTATTTGTTGCCGTTTAGTAGATTTTTCCGTTATAACCAAATACCCTTTTATTTGACTATAACAACATTCTGTATTATGCCAGCTAACGGCTTTGCCCAAATGTTTGTCTGGTGACGTGCCAATATATGTTTTAGCACGGTGTATGATAATATCGCTGTTTATGATTTTTTCCCATATATAATACATATACGACTCATCATTCACAGTACAAGAACCTACATCTGTATCTTTTATTTTTCTATAAAAGAATTGGTAATCATATTTCTCACTATCATCAACGATTTGATAAATTACATTATTATCACATAAACAGCCAATTTGTGCTTGTATGGACGAACACAATACTATTGAGATCATAAAACATATCGTCGTTCTAAAGATTTTTGAGTGCATATTCTGACATTTGATTTATTTTACTTTTTTTCAAAATTATATTAAGTCGTATCGTTTCTGCCCCCAATGCCATCGTTTTTTACTTTATTGACTCCTCATATTCCTCTTTTGTATAATAAGGTGCAATATACGGAACTCTTCGACCTGAACCGTAATAATCATATTCTTTTTGTATCTTTTCAACATATTGTTTAGCATCTTCGTCAAATAATAAGTAATCTTGCCACTCCAAAATATCATAATATGAACGTGGTGTATTATAATACTTATTGCTAAAACTGCTGTCCATAGATATCATCTCAACCTCGTTAGTATCTGCTAAATCTATTTCAAAGAATCTCATTTCATCGAAAGATTCATATTTATCATTGACGTGTCTTATTTTTTCCCTTTGATGAACTTTTACAATCGACATAGTTGGATTAAAAATTTCACTTCCCGTTACAACTTTTTGCTGAAACCACGGCTTTGTCTTTATAAACCAATTCCCTTTCTTGAACTCAAAATTTTTCAAATGATAATTATATATATTACTACAAAGTCCAAATAAACACATTGTATCTGTCCCATGTATTATCGTGATTGGGAAAGGGACATCACATATCAGTCCATCTGGAGTATATGGAAAAAAATCCTTAAAGAGCGTTTCTTTCTCGTACTTAACAATTGGTTTCTTTTTGATTATATCAAATACTATATGATATTTTTTTGTTGTTAATATTTTTAGATTAATTTTCTCCTTATTAGAAAATGTGAGTAATCTATATTCTTGTGCCTGCAACGATATTGTTGTAAGCAACAGAAACACAATCGGCACTATGTAACGAAAGAGTTTCAACATTATTCTTGTGAAATTATCCAACGGGCAAAAAAGGGGTCTTCCAATTCGTATGCCGTGGTTTTAATTAAATAGCCATTGACGGCGTTTCTTTTTAGAGAACTGAAAACAGTACTTGTGGGGACGTCTCGATTCTGCAACGGATTTTGTCCCAAAGCAACTTGACGCAATGTTTTTCTGTCGGTTCGGTTTAGATTCAGCCACAAACGTTCAAAATCTAAATCGTGCATCACAACTAACTGTGTAACCGCCTGTTCCACAACATTTTCAGTTACGTTCTGATACGTCATGAGTTCCCACACCTGCGACGAAAGTTGCTGTGTATAATATGGATGACATTTTGTAAAGGAGAGTATTTCCCTCGGCACGTCGCAGTTGTTGGCGCACTGGGGCAACCGTTCTTCAATGTAGTTGTAGAAATCCTGATATGGTATTTTCTGTAAACGGATGAGTTGTCCGAAATGATAGAACGGCGATTTTTTCTTTTCAAAAATCTCTTCCATCATTGACTCCTGACTACCCAGCAGAATGTAGTTCAAACCTTTCTGTTGCTGCATAATGGAACGAAGTTGCTTGTCAAATCCTTTTTGGATCGATTGTATTTCTTGGAACTCGTCGAACACCACAATCAACCGTTTGTTGTTGTTTGTTGATTTCTCCAAAAGAGCCATTGCATCCTCCAACAAAACCGAGGTGTTGTTGTTCGTCTGAAAAGAAACGTCCATCGCGCCAGTGACGGCATTGGTGGAAATAGTCGGCACTACGCGGAAATGAGCCATCTGATGCTTTATTTTCTCGTATGGATGCAGTTTGAACAACGCCTTTAACAATTGTGCCGAGAAATCCTGCACGCTCAACACATATTGTAAATCTAATTTTATATACGGACGTCCCACTTCGGAAAGGACTTTCTGCACAAGACTACTTTTGCCGAAACGACGGGGACTTATCAGTACAATATGATTTTCGCTGTCGAGCTTCTGCTTGAGCAACTCGCATTCTTCCTTTCGGTCGGTAAAGAAATCATTTTCTACTATGGTTCCAAACTTAAACGGATTCATTATCAATAGATTATATTATGCGAAAAAATTCGCAACGAAAATTTTCGCAATATACAAATTTTCTGATAGCAATAACAATTTGATGATGAAATTTTTGTTGAGATGTCTCTCTCCGCTTCGCTCCGTTCGACATGACGGTGCATTGGTGGAGGACAAAAAATGAAGAAGGGGAACAAGAATCGGGAATAGTTATTCCTCGTAGATTATGTCAGAGCAATCTATAACAAACCACTCTTCATAACCATCATCTTTTTCGTATGCAGATGCAGGTGGCCTCGAAAATGGTCCAAGGACAGAGTTTCCTTTACCATCAATTAGATACCATTTTCCCTTCGTTTTGATACAGGCATATTTTCCCAAAAACCTTACTTCGTCTTCAAGTTGCGGTTCAATGATAAAGTTCCCTGTTCGGTTGACAATACCCCATTTTTCATTCATTTTGACACAAATAAAATCACCCCAAATGGAAATCTCATCACATTGCGGTTGCACGACAAAATTTCCTGCCGTGTCGATAATTCCCCATTTGTCGTTTAATTTCACTTGTGCTAAACCATTTTCCGAAAAACGTCTTGCTTCTTTAAATTGTAAAGGAACAACTACTCTTCCTGTTTTATCAACATATCCATATTGGTATTTCTTCGATACACGCAACAAGCCATGAGAAAACATGGATTGATGTGGATAATAATTTATATAATCATATTCTGTCGGAACAATAATTTTACCAGTCGTATCCATTACTCCAAACCCCCCGTCATTATATACTTGTAAAAAACCGTCGATAGAAACATCTTGCTCGCGACCAGAGTAACGTTCTGAAAAAACTACATCTCCTTTCTTATTTATATACAACAACTTCTTATAGTACAGATTCTCATCAGCCGTAACTACTTGTGCAAAACCGTTATAAAAAGGATATACATCACAATATCGAGGTTCAATGACATATTTCCCTGTCGTGTCAATAAATCCTTCTTTGTTATTTAATCGAATAATTGCCATACCGTCATGAAAGTTGGAGATAATGTCGTATTTCAATTCAACAACGACATTCCCCTTTTTATCAATAAATCCACATTTCCCATTTCGCAGGCAAACACAAGCAATAGCATATTCAAAATCACTGGCACTGCAATATTTCGGCTTCACTATATAATTTCCTGCACGGTCAATATATCCATATCTAATGTATTTATCTTCGAATTCAGACCATAATAATTCATCAACATGAAATCTTCCCTTTTTATCTTTATATTTCGCAGAATTACCAAGACCGACAACTTCTTCAACACACGCAACGTCGTTGAAGAAATCATTCACATAGAAGAATTTTGGTTCTATGACGCACATCCCTGTTGTGTCGATAAATCCCCATTTCACGTCTTGTTTTACCCGAGCCAAACCATTTGAAAAATCGTATGCGCCATCATAAATAAAGTCGACAACTATATTTCCAATTGTGTCAATATAGCCCCATTTGTCGTTTAATTTCACCCGTGCCAACCCTTCTGAAAAATTCGAAAAATAATCATATTTAGGTTCTACAACGACATTTCCCGATTTGTTTATAAATCCGTATTTTCTCCCTAACCTTATGGCTGCGAAATTATTATCTGAAAAATAACCTACATAATCGTATTTCGGTTTAATAACTTCTCCATTCGATAGTACATATCCGAAACTGAAGCATGAATTGTTATAATCCGCAATCCGACAAAAAACAGTATCGTTCGATGAAGCATCCTGTTTTTGCACACTCTGTGCCGTTCCTGCGAACGAGAGAAACAAAAACACAATCGGCACTATGTAACGGAAAAGTTTCAAATTAAAAAATGTTTAGAGTTCAAAAATAGAAAGTTTTCTTTTACTTTTTGTCTTCAGCGACAAAAAGTAACAAAAACCGCCGTCGACGCCACATCTTCGCTAAAAATCTCCTCACTTCGCTAAACTCTCGAAATGGCGCCAACACACAATCCACGCCGCCAAGCCGAGAGTTTTTGACGCTCCGTTCAAAGATTTTCTTAACGCTCATCTGTGAAGTCGAACCATCATTGAATGTTGGAAGACCATAAATTGGTGAGTATTATTGAATACGATAATGTTTTCGCACCACGAGCATTCGACTGAGTTGCAAAGCGTGTAATAGAAAAATTCCTGAATAATTCCAACAGACCCTTCGCGTTGCTCAGGGTGACGGTGGCGGGGAGAGAAAAAGTAACAAAGAACAATTATAGTGATGTTTCGTACAGAAAAACAATATTTTATTTGTTTTCTATACAAAATAGCACTACCTTTGCATAAATATAAAAAAAATGAGTCCGTTCAATAACATTGGGAACATACCGTTCGATAGCACCGTTCTTGCTTCACTATTTCCCAAGAACAAGCATATCAATGAGAAAGCACGTGCGTTGGAAAAAGCGGGTGAAATCATTCGGCTCAAAAAGGGATTATACGTCGCCAGTCCCGAAGAGACGGGCAAACCGCTTTCGCAGGAACTCATTGCCAACCACTTGTACGGACCTTCGTATGTGGGGCGTGAATATGCCTTGCGTTACTACGGACTTATTCCTGAACGCGTGTACCTTCTCACATCCGTAACTACCAAACATTCAAGGGATTTTGAAAATGCCACGGGGAATTATTCCTACCAGAACTGTTCACCCGAATACTTCTCCATCGGCGTAAGAATGGAACAGTCCGACGGCGTTACATTTCTCATAGCCTCGCCCGAAAAGGCATTGTGCGACGTCATCAATTTCAGCAAGAATCTCAACCTACGGTTTATGAAAGACGTTGAGATCTACCTTGAGGAAGATATTCGTTTCGACACCGACGAACTGAAAAATTTCAACATCGACATTCTTGAACAATGTGCAACAGTCAGTCGTAAACAACAAAGTATCAACACATTAATCAAATACCTAAAATGAACGACATTTTTGAACAAATGCTTCGCCAACACTCCCCCTCAGGAGAAATCGACAAGTGTAATGCTGTTTACGAGGTTATGCAACAAGTAATTCTCGGCGGACTGTATCGTGGAGGATTCTTCAAAGAAGCAGCGTTCTATGGTGGCACCTGCCTGCGAATCTTTCACGGACTCAGACGATATTCCGAAGACTTGGATTTCTCTTTATTGCAGAAAAATCCCGATTTCAGACTTGAAAACTATTTTCAAGCGATAATCGACGAGGCACGACTGCTCGGCAGAGATGTTTCCATCACGAAAAAAGAAAAAAAAACATTCGGCAAAGTTGAATCGGCGTTTCTCAAAGACAATACCGACGTGTACGACGTGGAATTCCAGACAGAGAAATCGCTCAAGATAAAAATTGAAGTTGACACAAATCCGCCGTTACAATTCAATACGGAGCAAAAGATATTGATGCAGCCATTTTCTTTCACCACACGTTGTTTCACGTTGCCTGACCTATATGCAGGGAAAATGCACGCCCTTACATTCCGTCAATGGAAAAATCGAATTAAAGGACGCGACTGGTACGATTTTGAATGGTATGTCAGGAATCGTATTGCACTTGATTTCAATCATCTTCAAGTCCGTGCAAAAGAATTCAACGGCATTGAGATAGACAAAGGGCAATTTACGGAACTGCTCAAAAAACGCCTTGCCGAGACCGACATTGCCAAGGTTAAAGCCGACGTGCTGCCGTATGTTATTGACAAACACGAACTTGACATTTGGTCAAACGATTATTTCCTTCAGTTGGCTGATATGATAGTTTATGTGTAGGTACATTGACAAGCACCGCACACCGATTGAGTTGCAAGGATTAATTTTTCTTTCAAGAAAAAAGTAACAGAATCTCTTCTACCACTCTCTCAACGACTTGAAGCCTTCGGCTTCGTATTTGTTTGTCTTTTCGGGAAGATATGGTTGTTGGTATGGCATATAAAGGCCTTTCTTATATTTTTTCAGAAATGATTCAAACGACTCACATGGCTGCAAGTCAACATCTATGAAATAATTACGTCCACTTGAATCATACAAATATGGAATCGTAGACCAAGGAATTTCTATTACGCCGTCATACAAACAAGTGTTTATGTGAGTATGAAAGTAACAGTTATACGAATAATAATCTTGTGTTAAATACAATAATTCTGTTGAATTATTACTTCCATGCCAATTAATAAAAATAGGTCCCGAAGACTTATTATTCCCACCAATGGAGTCTAATAATATTACTATGGGTTGCACTCCTAACGAACAACTCGGTATTACTGGTTCTATTCGATAAAAAGTTTTTCTGCCGTAATGGAATTCATCAACATTTGCACCCAAGGACAACATTTCAATTCCCTCGTCAAGCACCACCCAAAAACATTTACAATCCTTTTGCCCCACCGCCCCGAGCGAGAGGAGGAAAAAGAAAATCGGCAGTATGGAACGAAAAGGTTTCAAAATCAATATTGTTTGGAATACAAAAATAAAAATAATACATTTACAAACTGCTTTGTTATGAACTATTCAAAATAAAAAAATGAAAAAAACATTCTTCGTTCTCGTGTTCTTGTTTTGTGCGGCAAGTGCTTTCTGCCAAGAAAAGATTAGTTTCTTCGATACCACATATATTAGTAAATCCGAGCGGTCTCAAATTTTGGACCGCTACAATTGTGTTACTGCCTGGTACAACAAACGTTGGCCAATAGTCCTTGAAGAATCTGTCACAAATTTGAAAGATGGTCAATATGAAATTTATGCAGACACCGCCTTTACCTTGTTAGCGGCAGAAGGTTCCGTGGTAAACGGCAAGTTTTCCGGCGTTTGGACATATTATTACGATAACCACAACATACAAACAAAATGCTCCTACAAAAATGGTGAATTAAACGGGCCGTGGACGTATTATTTAAGAAATGGGGTTAAAAGAACTGAAACCACTTATGTAAACAACAAAATTGACGGAGAATTTAAACATTACTGGTATTACACAGACCCATTTGATAGATATAATTATGGTGCCTACGGAACTGTTTACTATAAACAGGGGTTACAGCAAGGGAAAGCGATGTATTGGACGAAGGACAGCACCGAAAAAGTGTTTTGCAACTATAAAGACAACAAATTGGACGGTGCCCAAATTCACCTCAATCAATATGGCGATACATTACGAATAGAATATTATGACAATGGCAAAAAAGTTTCGGAAAAAAATTTTGAAAATACCTCGTATGTAACCACTTATTCTTTACAAATTTCTTGTTATAACAAAAACTTCAGCACTGTTGACTCCATACTTCGCAATCTTGACAAATACAAAAACTTGGAAAAATTTACACTATCTTATGGCTGGAATAATACTGACAAAAATGATGCTCCCATATATGATTCAATCGTTCGTAAACATATTTACAAACTGACACAATTGCCGAGGTTAACAGAAATAACGTATTCTGGTAACTACGCAGGTAAACAACCACCAATTGAGATATTTCAGTGTAAAAAAATAAAAAAAATAACATTATTAAGAGAATGTGAACTACAACCCTTGCCCAATGAACTATTACAATTGCCAAACTTAACATACATTGACATAAGCGGAGCACGTGTTGCAGATAGGGAAGCGACAATACAACTACTATCGAAAATAAAGCCACTGAAAGAAATAAAAATTTGGGAAACGAACCTACCTCAAAACTTGCAACTTTTACAACAAATAGACGCCTTGTACATTGGGGGGTATGGTTCTTGTAGTGATTGGCCCAAAATGGATTCTCTGCCTAATGGATTATTTAAATTAAAGAATTTAAAATCGCTCCAAATATGTCAATCGCAAATTGAATACTATCTCGACAGATTTAACAAAGAAATGCCAAATACTTTGATTCTAATGTATGAAACTTGTTTCGACAAAAACACCACTGTTGAATTGTGCGACTCCCGAAAAGTAAACATTGACAAAATACAAATAAACGATGTGATAATGGCGTACGACACTGAATCACAAACGATTGACACTGCCGTCGTCCTCAATGTGATGAAACATAAGGTTGACTTGTATCCCATGATTACGCTCACACTGTCGAACGGAACGCAAATAAAATGCACAAACAATCACCCGTTTTGGTGTAACGAAAAATGGACACGAGCCGACGAATTACGCATACATGACGTTTTGCAGGTGTACGACGAGAAAAGCAGCAGCCTGAAACCCGTGACAATCACCGATTTACGTCTGTCGGCGGAATCAATGGAGGTTTATAATATCACAACCTCAAAACATACCTATTTTGCAAACGGAGTGCTTGTTCATAATAAATAACGTTCGTTTTTGCGTTCCATAAAGCAAATTTTGGTATTTTTACAAAAATTTCATTATATGGAAAACTCCAAATCAATGACGGAAGTCTTGCAAAATAGTCGCGAAGAGGCGATTCGCTTAGGAAATCGGGCTCTCACGAGCGACCATTTTTGTCTGGGTATTCTGCGGGTAAAACAATGTCTGGCACATGCCATTCTTCACGAATTTAACTGTGACTTTGAACTTGTTCGTAATTCTATTGAGCGTGAATTGTTGCAAAACGAGCCGCTTGACATTACGGAAACGAAAACCATACCTCTTGACACCAACGCTGTTCGTGTGTTGACTATTGCCCAACTTGAGGCGAACAATTTCGGGAAGAATTTGTTGCATTCCGAACATTTCTTGCTCGCTCTCCTACGCGACGACCAGTCAATCTGTTCCAAAGTATTTCTTTCACAAGGAATTACCTACGATAGCGTAAAAAATAGCATAAAACGGAAATACAACTCGCCACACTACAATCAAAAACCTGAAAAAACGGAAGATTCGGAACCCAAGGACGAATTTACGGCTGACGACAACGAGCAACCTAAGTTTCCCTACGAGCCACGATATCCGCAACGACCAGAACAAAAGAGTTCGCCGAAGGGAAATACCGACACTCCCCTGTTGGACAAATTCGGTCGTGACTTGACACAAGAGGCACGAGACGGAAAACTCGACATTGTGGTCGGACGCGACAACGAAATCAACCGTATAGCACAAATCCTAAGTCGCCGAAAGAAAAATAACCCTGTCCTGATTGGCGAGCCTGGCGTGGGAAAATCGGCCATAGTGGAAGGTTTGGCACGAAAAATCGTGAATCACGAAGTGTCACGCATCTTATACGACAAACGTCTGGTAACCATCGATATGGCATCTATGGTTGCCGGTACAAAATATCGTGGTCAGTTTGAGGAACGAATCAAGACATTGATTCAGGAACTGAAAAACACCAAAGACATTATCCTGTTTATTGACGAAATCCACACCATTGTGGGTGCCGGCGGTGCTTCTGGCTCGCTTGACGCGGCGAACATACTGAAACCGGCGTTGGCTCGTGGCGAAATCCAATGCATTGGCGCTACCACGCTCGACGAATATCGGCAACATATTGAGAAAGATGGAGCCTTGGAACGCCGTTTTCAGAAGGTTTTGGTGGAACAACCATCAATTGAGGAGACAATCAACATCTTGAACAAGGTAAAAACACATTATGAGAAATATCACAACGTGTATTACACCGAAAAAGCCATCAAGGCGTGCGTAATCCTTACACAACGATACATCTCAGACCGTTGCCTGCCCGACAAGGCGATTGACGCAATGGACGAAGCGGGTGCACACGTTCACATTCAGAACATAGTCGCTCCGTCCGACATAGTTTCCATGGAAGAAGAAGTGGTGAAAATCAACAAACAGATTCAGGAATTGTGCAAACTGCAACAATACGAGAAAGCCGCCGAACTACGCGACAGCCGAAACAAACTCAACAACCAGATTGCAGAAGCAAAACATAATTGGCAAAAAACACTCGAAGAAAACCACAATCCCGTAACCGAAGACACGATTGCCGAAGTTGTGGCAATGATGACGGGCGTGCCTGTAAAACGTATCGCACAGGAAGAAAGCACTCGCCTACTGCAAATGTTCAACGAACTGCGCGGATCGGTAATCGGTCAGGACGATGCCATAAAACAAGTGGTGAAGGCAATTCAACGCAACCGTGCCGGACTGAAAGACCCGAACAAACCCATTGGAACGTTCATTTTCCTTGGTCCTACGGGTGTCGGTAAGACCGAATTGGCAAAAGTGCTTGCCGAATATCTCTTTGACTCACGCGACGCGCTTATCCGCATCGATATGAGCGAATATATGGAGAAATACTCCGTCTCTCGCCTCGTTGGCGCACCTCCGGGATATGTAGGCTACGAGGAAGGCGGCCAGTTGACGGAAAAAGTTCGTCGGAAACCATATTCTGTCGTGTTACTTGACGAAATTGAGAAGGCAAACCCCGACGTGTTCAACATACTGCTCCAGGTGCTTGACGAAGGTCATTTGACCGACAGTCTCGGACGAAAGGTAAGTTTCAAGAACACTATCATTATCATGACGTCGAACATAGGTAGTCGCTCACTTACGCAATTCAGTAGCAACGTGGGATTTAGCGCGAAGACCAAGGAAGAACAAGCGTCGGAATACGCCAAGAGCATCACCGACAAGGAGTTAAAGAAAACCTTCTCCCCTGAATTCCTAAACCGTGTGGACGATATAATTCAATTCAACGTATTGACTAAGAGCGATATACACAAGATTATCGACATTGAGTTGAAAAACATTTTCCAGCGAACTCGCGACCTGAATCTGTCGCTGCAATTAACCGACACAATGAAAGACTTCATTGTTGACAAGGGTTATGACCAACGCAACGGTGCACGTCCGCTTAAGAGAGCAATTCAAAAATATCTGGAAGATCCTCTTGCTGAATATATTCTCGCCCATCCAGTAAAAGAGAATTCCACACTTGAACTAACAGTAGAAAACGACGAAGTAACCATTCACGAATTAGAAAATGAGCAATAAGATTTGTAACCTTGCATCGGAAATTCATTTAGGAACAGTTGAAACAATTGTTTACTTGCAAGATTATATTCTTGACACACAAGATATTACGTCTATCACTGCTCCACAAGGCATTGAAGTCTGGGAAAACAAGGCAGATGCAAAAATCAAGTTAATCATCACGAACAACGACATAGTGCTTCCCGTGAGCAATCTCGACATTCACTATGCCGACGGTTCCAAAGAATCTCTCATTTTAATCAAATCAAAGAAAGTTCATCACATAATCAAGTATATTCCACAACATTACGTTACTTCGGTGCAGATTGCCGGCGATTTCAACAGTTGGAATCCCAAGGGTTACAATTTCTCGTACAAAGACAATTGTTGGCAATACACATTGGAGGTTGAGCCAGGAAATTATTCGTACCAACTGATTGTTGACGGAAACTGGATAAAAGACCCACTCAACAACGAAGTGTTGGAAAACGGCTACGGTGGTTACAATTCGCTCCTACGCGTTCCTTTTGCCGACGAACACAATATGGTGCTCGACACGATTCAAGTGCTTGACAACAACATTGTAATTTCCGCATCCGACGCCGTTTCTGGCTATTTGTGTACTTGGCAGAATCAGGTGATAAACGAATCGAACACATTCCGCCAGCAAAACCGAATCATAGTCACAATTCCTGCCGAAGCAAAAAAAATACAACGAAGTTATATCCGCATTTATGGCTATAACACCAACACAATGACCAACGACTTGCTGATTCCGCTGGAATATGGAGAAGTGGTTTCGTCAAGCTCGCAACTCACTCGTGATGATAAGGAAAAACAAGTTATTTATTTTGCCTTGATTGACCGTTTCAATAATGGCAACCCTAAAAAGAACGTCAATCTATCGGCTTTTGAACAAGTACACGCAAAACTGAACTTCTATGGTGGCGATTTGTGCGGCATAAAACAAAAAATTGAAGATGGATATTTCAACAACTTGGGTATCAATACGATATGGATTTCTCCCGTTGTAAAAAACCCTGATATTCCCATTGAAAAAAATGGACGAAAATCAGCAGGGTATCATGGTTACTGGCCGTTGAAATCCGACGCTATCGACGAACATTTTGGTACCGAAGCCGACTTACACGAACTTGTGGAAACGGCTCACAAGCACAACATCAACATTATTTTGGACTATGTGGCAAATCACGTATATAAGGACAATCCTATCATACTTGAACATCCGAACTGGTGTACACCACTTTATTTGCCCGATGGCTCAAAAAATATAGGTCGATGGGAAGATCAACGCTTTACCACCTGGTTTGAGGAATTTCTTCCCACTCTCGACTTTGACAAGCCCGCCGTGGTTGAAACTATGACCGACATTGCCGTAACGTGGATTGAAAAATTTGATTTGGACGGATTTCGTCACGATGCGACAAAACATATTCAAACTGAATTTTGGCGTAAACTCACCAAGAAATTGAAGGAAAAAGTTGTCATTCCCAAACACAAACGTTTGTTCCAAATTGGAGAGACATTTGGTGGTCGTGAAATGTTGCAAAGCTACGTCAATTCTGGTATTCACGATTCTCAGTTCTCGTTCAACCTGTATTACGAGACACGTTCTGCATTCTTGTACGAAGAAGTGCATTTTGAGAAATTGAGCATTTGCCTTCGTCAGGAAATGGAATTCTTTGGTAGTCATCACCTTATGGGAAATATATCGGGAAATCACGATTTACCACGATTCATCTCGTACGCTGGCGAAGATTTGTGGACAAATCAAAATGCCGAATACGAAGGTTGGAACCGACACATTACGGTGAAAAATCCTATAGGATATCAAAAGTTGGCGATGCTTCTCGCCTTCAACGCAACGATTCCTGGCATTCCCGTCATTTATTACGGCGACGAAATCGGTATTCCAGGCGGTGGCGACCCCGACAATCGCCGACCAATGTATTTCACAGGACTCTCGGCTCACGAAAGCGAAAATCTTGCTTTGACACAACGGTTAGGACAAATTCGAGGAACATTCCTCCCCTTTATTTACGGAGATTTCAAGTTCATCAAAATTGAAAAACAAATTCTCATTTATAAGAGGAAGTATTTTGATGAATTTGCCTATGTCATCTTCAATAAGACAAAAGAAACGCAAACTATTGAAATTCAATTAGATTCGCACGTTGATTACACACAAATCCAGTCATTCTCGCAATGTAAGTTCTATATGCGCAATCTTCAATTGTTCGTTGAAGTTCCATCAATGAGTTTCGAGATTCTTTATCATCGTAAGCCCGCAAAACAAGAACAAAAAGTTGTAAATCCGTATGAAAGGTTTATCAATTAGCATTGTTTGCTTGCTTTTTCTCGTTTCTCCCCTCGCAGGACTTGCCCAATCACGTGTCGGGCTGAATTACGGCGTTCACGTGGGTTGGCTCAATGTGGGAAAAGAAGAGGCACAAATGTATATTGGAGAATATGGTGTAAATAGTAAGATTGATTTGCAATATCTTTTAATTGAAAACGAAACAAATTATACAAAACTAAAGGAATATTACAACGACGATTTTTCATTGTATGAACTGCCACAAAAAGTCGCATACAAGTCAACGCTGAGTATTGGCGGCACTTTGCAATATTACACGACGGAAACATTCGCCATTTTTGCCAACGCTATTTTTGCAAGTCCTTCAATCAAAAACGGAACGTTTTCAATTAAATTACAGTCAAAAACGGGCAGTTTGTCAAACGAAGTGATTGAACACGGTTCAATTACGGCAAAAGAAAATCGTTTTAATTTTGAATTGGGAATTCACAAAGCGTTTAAAACAAAGACAAACATTTTGCCTTATTTGGAAGCTGCTGCGTGTTTGTCGTATTTAGAAGTAAAATCACATGAAATATCAATTGGAAACGTAAAACAAAACATAAGCTATTCAAATTCACAAAATTCAACAACTTTTTCAAAATGCGGTTTTGGTGGCGAAATCGCAGGTGGCGTACAATTGCCCCTATCCGAAAAATTTTATTTATATGCAGGAATGTCCGTTACTGCCTATAAATTCAACATCGTCGGACAAATTCCATTTTCCTTTGCTAAAGCCATTGATTTTAAACTTTTATTATAGCGTATGAAATTCGAGGATTACCATATTAGTCAGAAAATAAAAACAAGTCTTGCTGAACAAGATTTTCGCCGTCCCACCGATATTCAGTTCAAGGCGATCACCCCTATTTTGCAAGGCAACGATGTGCTTGCCATAGCTCAAACAGGAACAGGGAAAACAGGTGCGTTTGTTATTCCGACCCTAGAATTGCTGACGCGTTATCGTGCCCAAACAAGAAACGACGAATCATTCATTCACACAATTGTAATGGAACCCACACGAGAATTGGTTATTCAAGTGGCAGAAGTGTTCCGTTCCATTGGCAAGTATCTCGACTTGACCGTTTTAGGACTATTCGGCGGCGTTGAGCAAGATCCGCAAATCGCCCGTCTGAAACACGGCGTTGACGTGCTGGTATGTACTCCCGGACGATTGTTCGACTTAGTAAGTCAAGGTCACGTACAATTAAACAGAATAAAAATCCTCGTGCTTGACGAAGCCGACCAAATGCTCGACTTGGGCTTTATCAACGACATACGCCAACTGATACGCCATTTACCGAAATATCGTCAGACATTGTTTTTCTCGGCAACTATCAATCCTGAAATCAAGGAATTGGCATATTCACTGGTGTCAAAGCCGGTAAAGATTGAAATTTCGCCCAAAGACCCTGTCTCAAAGCACGTTGACCACTATGTCTCGTACATTGAAATGGACGACAAACGTTTCTTTCTGGAACGAATCATTAAAGAAAATCCCGAAGATAAGATTCTTGTGTTTGTTCGCACAAAAGTCCGTGCCGAACGAGTGAAAAACGCCATGGAACGCGCCGACATTATTTGCGAGACAATCCACGGAAGCAAGACGCAACAAGACAGAAACCACGTTATGCAAGACTTTCGTAACGGCACGCTCAAGATTCTCATCGCTACTGACGTTTCAGCCCGTGGAATCGATATTCCCAATATTGATTTGGTCATAAACTACGACTTGCCCGAACAGACCGAGAACTACGTTCACCGCGTTGGTAGAACAGGTCGTGGCGACAAATTCGGGAAATCCATCTCTTTTTGTAGCAAAGAGGAGCGTCCCCTTCTTGCAAAAATAGAAACGTACTTGACCAAGCCAATCAACGAACTCACCATTGACAAAGGCACGTATAAGGAAACCATAAAAATGACCTCCGACCATACGCAAGAAAATCTAAAATCAATGCTTGAAGAAATTGAACAAATTGACGAATTTTCAAGAAAAAAAGCTAAGGGAAAGAAAAAATAGCAAAATCGCACACAACGATTTTGCTATTTCCCTATTACTATTTGACAAAACTTTAGTGATTTTTTCTAAAATCCTTAACTCTCACCGCCTTGCCTTCTGCCTGAGGAATAGAACCTTTTTCCACCAATTTAACTTTTGGCGTAAGAAGAATTTCATCTTTCAACTGACGAGTGATTTCTTTGGTAAGATTCTGTAATGTTGGATAATCATCTATACGCAAATTATCGCCAATTTCTACTTCAATTTGCATTTCATCGTTGTTAGAAATTGTATCGATAGTGATCAGGTAATTCATACCCAATTCCTTGAATCCCATTAAGATACGTTCTATCTGTATCGGGAAGATATTCACACCCTTCACAATAATCATATCATCGCTACGACCTTGGAAACGAGCCAAACGGCGGTGGGTTCTTCCACAAGGACAATCACCTGGAATGAAACGCGTCAAATCGCGTGTACGATAACGGAACAATGGCATTGCCTCACGATTAATCGTAGTCAAGACCAATTCTCCAACTTCACCTTCAGGAACAGGTTGCAAGGTAACAGGATCAAGAATTTCAGGAATTACATAATCCTCCCACACATGAAGTCCGTTTTGTTCCTTACACTCAAAAGCAACACCGGGACCGTTCATTTCAGACATACCAAAACAGTTATATGCCTTGATTCCGAACAATTGTTCAATTCTTTGTCGTTGTTCCTCGGAATGTGGTTCCGCACCAAGGCAGAATATTCTCAGTTTCGTATCTTTTTTAGGATCAATGCCCATTTCATAGAAAACCTCTGCCAAACGAGTCGCATAACTTGGAATGGCGTGAATCACCGTTGTTCCGAAGTCCATGATGAACTTAATCTGACGTTTGCTATTTCCCGCAGCGGCAGGAACGGTCACGGCACCAAGTCGCTCAGCACCATATTGATAGCCAAGTCCGCCAGTAAACATTCCGTAACCAGAAGTATTTTGGAACACGTCGGTATTTCTACAGCCAACCATATACATACAACGAGCAACTTGTTCTGCCCATTCGTCCAAGTCTTTCTGCGAATGAGCGACAACAGTCGGATTTCCCGTCGTTCCACTTGAAGAATGCACACGAACTACCTTTTCCATCGGAACAGACACCAAACCGAATGGATAATGACTACGCAAGTCCTCTTTGGTCGTAAACGGAAAACGTTGTAAGTCCTCCAACGATTTTATACTCTCGGGAGTGATGTTATTTTTCCTGAAAACCTCGCTGTAATACGGAGAATTTTGAGCAATCTCAACCGTTTTGCGAAGACGTTCCACTTGTAATTTTTCCAAATCGGGACGTTTCATCGTCTCAATTTCTTCATTCCAAAATTCTTTTGATGCCATATCTAAATTGTATCCTAATTCTGTTTATTCTAAAAAACACCCAAAGGTAAGGATTTTTTATGAGAAACGACAAGGAACGATGTGAATTTTCAACATCAATGTACAAGCAACAGGATAAATATCCCCACGAGCACGCCAATCAAGGCGATTCCTTTCTTCTTGATATTTTTTTCCTTGAACAAGAATGCCCCCGACAAGAATGAAATAATTACGTTACTTCTTCGTATAGAGGAAATTACGGCTATCAATGCTCCCGGACAACTCAATGCATAATAATAAAAGAAATCGGCTATAACCAAGAAGATTCCTATCAACGGAATTGACCAACGCCATTGAAACGCCGTCAATCGCTGTCGGTTCGGCATCCACAGTACGGCAACGACCAAAGCCATCAAAATGGTCTGATACAACGTCGCCCACGCCTGCACTTCCATTTTGGGAATGCCACATTGCGAGATCAAGTATTTATCATACAAAGCACTAATAGAGCCTAAAATAGTACCAATAAAAACAAACAAAACCCACACGTTACGAGTAAATATGATTCCCTCCTTACGTCCGAGTATTGCATATAAATATAAACTGACAATTATGATGATTATGCCTATCCATTGCGACAGCGAAAGCGATTCTTGTAGAATAAGCACCGCCCCTATCAACGTCCACATCGGTGCCGAAGAACGTATGGGCGACACGATGGAAATGGGCAGATATTTCATCGCAAAAAAGACGCATATCCATGAAGAAAGCACAATAATGCTTTTTAAAAAGATAAGTAACTGGTCGTGTAATGATGTAAACGGTATAAAAAAGATAGAATCCTGTAAAATCTCAGGATTACAAAACGAAAGAAAGAATAACGGAACAAATAGTATTAAAGAAGAAAGATTGGAAAACAACAATACGAGCAAAACAGCATTGTCTCTTACTGAAATCTTCTTAAAAATATCGTAAACGCCAAGAAAAACGGCAGAACAAATAATTATCGGGAGCCACATTTTCTATACACATCTGTTGCATTTACCGGACGAACCGCATCGTACCATTTGAAATTGTCCATCAAAGACATTTTTTTAGGAAATTGGTCTAACGGACTAAACGTTCCTTCGGGTTTATTCTTAAACACAATCTTGTCGATTTTTCCATTCTTCAGATACGCCGAAATGTTGCTGCAAACCGCCTTATTCACACCCACAATTTCATCATCATCCTTCAAATAATACAACGTTTCGCCATTTTGGAACATATCTACCCTAACAAGCTCATTATCTTCAATATAGCCTATCAGCGACTTCCCCTTCATCTGATTAAATTTCTCCTCTTCGCACTGTGCCACGACAAACGCATCAGACTCAATTATGACTTGGTCTAACCGAGTGTTATTGTCACCCAATTTCAAACGAATGTCAAAGCCAGTCATCTGATTTTCCTCCGACCAAACAATCGGATTTACACAAAGATAAATCATAGAATCAAGTGCGTTATAAACTAACGAGTCGCACACGCCTTGGAGATCGTCTTTGAAAAAACGCGTGTTGTGATACGCCTTGATAATCTCATAGGTAACAGAATCTGTTTCCGTTGAATCGCGCGGAGCAATCGTATATTGATTGAAGAACAAACTATCGGCATGCAGATACAGCGAATCTTGCTGAAACGCCTTTACAACTAGTACGCTGTCGGTCATAAACACCGCTCTTTTTTTACCTTGATAAAAACCGTATTGGGAATATAAGGTCAGTTTTTGCGTCGTATCCTGTATTTTCGCATTCTTACGAATTGTTCCCTCGTCTTTGTTACGGTCGTAAAACATATCGTCGCTATAAATGAACTTCGCGCCGTTGTTGAGATACGAGTCATTATACAATTGTGCCTGGTCAGTCTTGGTATTATACCAACCATTTTTGGTAAAAATCACATTTTCGGAGCTTGTCACCGTGGTTGGTCCCACGAAATACGCTATGCTCGTGCCATTCTGATATTTAAGTGTATCGGTCACCATCACGTAATTCGGATTTTTCAATTCTACCGCATTTTTGAAGAACAACATCTTGTCATTCACAAAATACTGCCCGATTTCGCTGGTCAGCACATTAGTTTCATCAACAATTCGTCCTCCATTTTGATAAAAACCAAGATTTTTCTTCAAATCATAGTCAAGAAAACGTGTAGTCAGCGTCATCTTGTCGTGAATCATCCGAATATCACCACGAAGACTTGCCATATTTGACGAACTGGAATAATACAACGTATCGCCATACACCGTAACATCCTTATTCACGATACGAACATTTCCGTATGCCTCGAAACGGTTATCCTTGGCATACGACAATGCACTGTCGCAATACATAAATGCGTTATCATGCTGAAAAATCACATTGCCGTACAACTTTCGAACTTCCCTATCGCCTTTCATAATGTCAGTATGCTTGATTTCAACCTTTGCCTTTTGAGCAAAGAGAGAAAATGCAAAAACGCTGCACAACATAAAAACGAGGAATTTTCTCATACTATTCATTGAGTAATTTCAAGATAATATCATCAATATCTATGCCATCGGCTTCGGCCTTATAATTTTTCACCAAACGATGCCGCAGAATTGGCAAAGCGACAGCACGAACATCTTCCATATCGGGAGAATACTTACCCTGCATAGCGGCATGAGCTTTTGCCCCAATTATGAGATATTGCGATGCACGAGGACCGGCACCCCACGAAAGATATTCTTTCGCATAATTATTTGTGGTCGTTTCCTTTCTCGTTTTTGCAACCAGTTCAACTGCATATCGCACAACGCTTTCATTTACAGGCATTTTGCGAATTGTTTGTTGGTATAGAATAATTTCATCTGCCGAAAGAATCGGTTGTAACGTCTGTTCCACGCCACCTGTCGTTGTTTTCACAATTTCCATTTCTTCGTCAACCGAAGGATATGTCAACGTCACATTGAACATAAAACGGTCTAACTGTGCCTCGGGAAGCGGATAAGTTCCTTCTTGTTCTATCGGATTCTGTGTTGCCAACACGAAAAACGGTTCTTCCAGCGTATATCGCCTACCTGCAACGGTAACGGCATGCTCTTGCATAGCCTCCAACAAGGCGGCTTGCGTCTTTGGCGGAGTACGGTTTATCTCATCTGCCAATAAAAAATTGGTAAATATGGGACCTTGAATAAACTGAAACTGTCGGTCTCCATTCAATATCTCACTACCTGTAATATCGCTTGGCATAAGGTCGGGCGTAAACTGAATACGATTGTTTTTCAGTCCAAGCACTTGCGCCATCGAAGTGACCAACAATGTCTTGGCCAATCCTGGCACGCCGACCAGCAAACAATGTCCCTTGCTGAAAATTGAAATAAGAACGTCGTCAATTATTGCGTTCTGACCAATAATTTTCTTGTGAATCTCTTGTTTCAAAGAAGCATACACCTCCTTCAAGGAATCAATTGCTTCAACATCATCTTTAAAATTCATACTCATCATTGAAAACTATGCAAAGGTAGTAAATTAGTTGCGAACTAGAAAAATACACGCCCCTTTCATTCAAGTTTTTTTCACAGAAATCTCATTCCCATATTATACAATATTATATAGTATCTTCTTTTAAAAAACGGAAAACAAAATATTATTGTGATGTACAAAGATTTACAAGTCCTCATTTTATTATAAAAAATAAGCAAAAAAAAAGAAGAGAAAACGGTATGATTTTGGTATATTTTTTTCATATTTGCAAAGTGGATAAAAAAAATAGTGCGATGAAAAAACTTTTGCTGTCAATATTTGTTACATTGGTTTCTTGCGTTGCATTTGCGCAAAATGTGGAAATTTCCAAATTAACCACGAAATGGGTTACGGTCGGTCGTGAAGATGTTGAAATATCATACCTTGATGACAAACCATATACAGGCAAAGTATATGCGAAACACCCTAACGGAAAAATTGGTTTGATTGGAGAATACAGCAATGGTAAGAAGGAAGGCACTTGGACATATTGGTATTCTACCGGCGAGAAAAAACGCGAGTCAACTTATCACGACAACAAAAAAGAAGGAACTACATATTATTGGCATCTCAATGGTCAAGTTGCGAAGGAAATCACATACCGAAACGACAAGAACATTGACCAGAAATTATGGGATGACAAAGGCAACAGACTTAAAAATCCAACTTTCGAGTCGTTTAAATAATCCTTATGAACATTGCGGTTGTTGATCTTGGCACAAACACGTTTAATTGTTGTGTTGTGTCGCTTTGTGGCCATTCGTTCACCACACTCCTTGAATTTCACGAATATCCACGACTGGGAGAAAACGGCGTGGCTCACGGCTACATTGCCGACGACGCTATGGAACGAGGTATGCAATCGCTTGGCGTCATTTACGAGAAGATTAAACCTTATAACTGCGAGAAAGTTTCGCTCATAGGCACTTCTACCCTACGAAATGCCAACAATGCCGATATTTTTTGCCGACGCGCAAAAGAATTATACAATTTCGACATTACTATCATTCAAGGCGAGCAAGAGGCAGAACTGATTTTTTTAGGCAACAATCTTGCATATAATTGGGGCGACAAAACGGCTCTCATCCTTGATATTGGCGGCGGAAGCAACGAATGTATCATTTGTAACCAGGACAAGATTTTGTGGAAACATAGTTTTGAATGTGGCATGCAACGAATTGTCTCGAAATTCGGACTTTCGCACCCGATACCGCAACAAACCAAAATCGGTATTCAGCAGTATCTTGAAGAAAAATTCGCCCTGCTTACCGAGGTTGTCCAAAATTATTCCATTGACGTGATGATTGGCTCTGCCGGTGCGTTCGACGTGTTTCGTTCCATTCATTTTGCCCAATTAGACCAGCAAAATCCCGACGCCGTTGCAAGCGAAATTCCCTTGGATTCATTTCAATCAATCATACAATACATTACAAGCAATCCGCTTGACGAAATAGAGTCAATGAAAGGAATGTCGATTCCTCGGGCACCATTATTGCCTATTGCAGGACTTATCGCCAATTTTGTACTCACAAAATATCGCATTCCCCAACTCGTGCAATCCTCATACTCACTCAAAGAAGGTGTTATTCATACGTTGATGTAAATGGAAGACTCACTCATACACAAGGCATTACGAGAAAAACTCATTGAGGAACTGCGAACCAAAGGCATTTCCGACGAAAAAGTGTTGCAAGCAATGCTCCAAGTGCCTCGCCATTTCTTTTGTTTTGATAGCGCACTTGCACAACAAGCATATATTGACAAAGCATTTCCCATTGAATCGGGGCAAACTATTTCGCAACCATACACCGTCGCACTGCAATCGCAACTGCTTGAAATACAAGGCAATGAAAAAGTTCTGGAAATAGGTACAGGCTCGGGGTACCAATCAGCCATTCTCTACAAAATGGGAGCAAAAGTTTTTTCCATAGAACGACAACGCACACTGTACGTACAAGTTAGAAAACTTTTCCAAGACCTTCATTATCACATACATACCGTATTTGGAGACGGTTTCAAAGGCTTGCCGCAAGACGCGCCGTTTGACCGAATCATAATAACGGCAGCAGCTCCGTTCATACCAACGGAGTTGCTACAACAACTCAAAATCGGAGGCATTATTGTTTCTCCACTCAACAACGGTGACAAGCAAGAAATGGTGAAACTCAAGAAATTGAGCGACACACAATTTGAACAGACGCTTCACGGAGAATGTGCTTTCGTGCCAATGCTTCAAGGCATAAACAATTAGTAAATTACCCTAAATTACACTCTTATTTCGTAAGCACCACTGCCAGACACTACGACTGGGCTATCAAAAAGATAAAATTGCATTGCAAAAAAGTGGGGTAAGACATTTTTGAGATTAGTTTTTTACTAACTTTGTTGTCATAAATTAAAAGATATAAATATGGCTACAATTATCGGCAACAATCTTCCAAACATTCCTTGGGAAGAAAAACCGGCAGGATGCAAGGACATTCTCTGGCGTTATAGTAAAAATCCTATCATCGACTGGAATCCGATTCCAACGGCAGGACGAGTATATAACAGTGCAGTCGTTCCGTTCAACGGCGCATTTGCGGGCGTGTTCCGCGGCGACCAGCGAAATGGCCGTGCCACGCTGTTCAGTGGTTTCAGCAAAGACGGAATCCACATTGAACTGAATCCCGAGCCAATCCAATGGGTGAATGAAGACGGCACGCCTAATCCGACAAGTTATGCATACGACCCTCGTGTGGTAAAAATCGATGATACATACTACGTTACGTGGTGTGACGACATGAAAGGCCCTTCCATCGGTCTTGGAAAGACGAAAGATTTCAAGACATTCGTGCGTATGCCGAATCCTCTTATGCCATACAACAGAAACGGCGTGTTGTTTCCACGAAAAATCAATGGAAAATATATGTTGCTGAGCCGTCCGAGCGACACTGGCCATACGCCTTTCGGCAACATCTACATAAGCGAAAGTCCCGACATGGAACACTGGGGACACCACAAATTAGTGATGACCAACGGCGGTCAAGGCTGGTGGCAAGGAATGAAAGTGGGTGCAGGACCTGTTCCTATTGAAACAACCGAAGGCTGGTTGCTGTTCTACCACGGTGTTTCAAGCACGTGCAACGGCTACGTATATAGTTATGGTGCTGTTTTGTTGGACATAAACGAGCCTTCAAAAGTGCTCTACAGAACACGCGACTATCTGCTCACTCCCGAAGTTGACTACGAAACACGTGGATTTGTTCCTAACGTGACCTTCCCATGTGCAAACTTGTACGACGCGGCAACAGGAAGAATCTGCATATATTACGGTGCCGCCGACACGTTCACCGCACTGGCATTCTGCCAAGTTGACGAACTGATTGCATACATGAAGGCAAACTCAGAAGTATTTTAAGTACAAAATCCTCATTTTTCAAAGCGTGTAAGTTTTTACACGCTTTTTTTATTTTTATACGATTCAAAAAACTACCTTTGTAAAAAAAAGAGTGAAAAGAGTCTTATTCATACCATTTTTGTGCTTGTTATTCCCTTTTATTGCGTTTTCGCAAGGGAAAGACAACGAAAACCAGTTGGCTCTACTCTACTATTCCCAAGGTGACTACGAAAAGGCAGCCGACATTTACCAGTCGCTTTTCAATCAAACACATTCCCAAATTTATTTTGACTATCTCATAACGTGCTATACAAACCTTAACAACACGCAAAAAGCAGAACAAATAACAAAAGAACAGATAAATCGCTATCCAAAATCCTATTATTACCCAATAAAATTAGCGACAATCTATTCTGTGACAAATAAAAATAAAGAAGCGAAGGATATTTATGACAAAACAATAAAAAAAGCGACAAAACAATTAGAAACCATACTCTTGGCTGGACAAGCATGTTTGGACAACAAAGTCGATTCGGTTGCACGTATCATTTACGAAAACGGACAGTCGAAATATCCCGACAACGAAATCATAACAAAAAATCTAAGTGAGATTTATCTCATTCAAGGAGAAAACGAAAAATTGACAAACCTCTACATCTCCTTACTCCAAGAAGAACAAAACGTAGATTTTATTGAAAAACAACTACAATTTACCCTTTACGAAAAAACAAATCCGAAATTAAAACAATTACTGACACAAAAATTAGAATCTGCAATAGACAAAAACCATAAAAACCTATCATTCAAGGAATTATACTTATGGATGATGATGCAGGACAAGGATTTTGAAAAGGCTTTTGCCATCAGCAAACAAATTGACATAGAAAACGACGAGGACGGCGACCACGTGTATGAAGTCGGCAAAATCGCACTGACAAATTACGACTACAAGACTGCAACCGACTGTTTTTCATACGTAGTACAGAAAGGCCCTATGGCCGATTTATACGAGCCTGCCTTGAAACATCTTCTGGAAACGTCGTACAACAAACTGTTTAAGACAAACACTGTCCCTAACAAAGAACAAATTTTGGCGTTAGAAAAAGAATATGTCAAGGCTCTCGATGAATTGGGCGAATCACAATCGGCAGCCGACATTATTATAAACTTGGCTCACATTCAGGCATTTTATCTCAACAAAACCGACGAGGCTATCGAAAAACTCAAACAAGCAAGCGAATCGCCAAACTTACGTTCCAGCAGAAACAAACTGCAAATGGAATTGGCTGATATTTATGTATTTACAAACGATGTTTGGGGAGCCAACATGGTATATGCCTCCATTGCCCTCAACAACAAAAACAACGACATTGGCCACGAAGCCCAACTCAAACAGGCGCGCATTGCCTATTTCAACGGAAATTTCTCGTATGCCCAAGCCCTGCTCGACGTGCTTAAAGGCAGCACCAGCAAACTGATTTCCAACGATGCTTTCGAACTTGCACAACTCATTTCCGACAATACCGCCCTTGACACGTCAACCACGGCATTGGAGATATTCGCTCGTGGCGACTTGCTTGGCTTGCAACGAAAATATAGCCAAGCATATGAATGCTACGATTCCATACCGAAATTATTTCCCGGACATTCGTTGGAAGACGAAATTCTGATGCGTAAAGCCGACATAGAACAAGCACAAAACAACCAAACTCAAATGATAAACTATCTGCAAGAAATAGAAAACAGGTTTTCATACGAAATATATGCCGACAAAGCCATATATAAACAAGCAGAATATTATTATAACGAAGGAAACTACGACAAAGCCAAAGAAAAATACAAGAAAATCATCTCTGATTACCAAAATAGTATTTATGCCGCTCCCGCACGAAACAAATATAGGGAACTCAATAAATAATCCTACCAAAACAAAATGTAAAAAAGTGAGGTTATTGCAAGACAACATCACATAAAAAATTATCTTTGTAAAAAAATAGAAGCATTATGAAGAAATTAGTTATTCTCGTCGTGGCATTGTTCGCATTAGTTGCCTGCCCCGAAACACCTGTGTATCATAATTTGTATGTCATTAAAAATAAAACGGAACACAATGTGAAAGTTGTGTACTATTATTACAAAACGTCTTCTGACACGATTACTGTCGCTGCAAATTCGTTTTATGAAAAAAATGACAACATTTTTGACTTCTACTACCCTGATTCAGCAAAAATCTATTTTGACGACACGAAAGTGTTGAATTTCTATGCTGATTCAGCACAAAGAAACAACATTTTATGGTACTCGAATTTTGAAATGGTCGGTCAGTCCGATAAGGCAAATAATACGGTGTATTATTACTCAATTACCGACAAGGATTACAACGAAGCCGTTGCGGTTAAATAACAATGAGCACCCTCTCGTCTTTCATACAAAAACTACAAGATGAAAACGAGTTAATCGTTGTTTCCGAACGTGTGAGCACCGATTTGGAAATCACCGAAATTACCGACAGAATCTCAAAAGCACCTGAAAATCGCAATAAAGCGTTGTTGTATACCAACAATGGAACCGACTTCCCTTTGCTAATCAATGCGCTGGGAAGCCAGAAACGTATATGTATGGCATTGAATTGCAACGAGTTGGACGATTTAAAACAACGCATTGAAACTATTTTTACTCAAGCCACGTCGCCCAAAAACACACTGAAAGAAAAACTTTCAATGCTACCGCTTCTTGCAGAACTAAAGTCGTGGATGCCAAAGCACAAAAAAGGAAGAGGCGACTGTCAGGAAGTGATTGAGGAAACTGTTGACCTGACAAAACTGCCGATTCTGCAATGTTGGAAACACGATGCAGGCAAATTCATAACCTTGCCGATGGTCATTACCAAGCATCCGGAAACAGGTGCGAGAAATATGGGAATGTATCGTATGCAAGTAATTGACGGTCAGACTACTGGAATGCATTGGCACAAGAATAAGACGGGGGCAAATCATTATGAGGCATACAAACGACTTGGCAAACGAATGCCCGTGAGCGTGGCTCTTGGTGGCGACCCGACAAACATTTTTTCTGCCACTGCTCCCCTTCCCGAAAATGTTGACGAACAGATGTTGAGCGGTTTCTTGCAACGAAAACCCGTCACGTTGGTAAAATGTATCACCAACGATTTGGAAGTGCCTGCCGATGCCGATTTCGTCCTTGAAGGATACGTTGACCCAAACGAAGATAAATTTCTTGAAGGTCCGTTTGGCGACCACACGGGATTTTACTCATTACCCGACTATTATCCCAAATTTCACATCACGTGCATCACGCACAAGAAAAACGCCGTTTATCCAGCAACAATCGTGGGCATTCCGCCTATGGAAGATGCATGGATTGGGAAAGCGACGGAACGAATTTTCCTCGCCCCGATAAAAATGCTGTTTTGCCCAGAATTGATTGACTACATCATGCCGTTTGAGGGCGTTTCGCACAATTTGGTAATAGCAAAAATCAAAAAATCGTACGAAGGACAAGTACAAAAAGTCATCAACGCATTTTGGGGAGCAGGTCAGATGGCAAGCAACAAAACACTGATAATTGTAAGCGAAGACTGCGACATAACAAATACAGACACCTCTATTCGCACCGCTATAGAACAAAACTATAACCCATTGAAAGACACCATAATACAGCCAGGAGCCCTTGACGTTCTCGACCATTCAAGTCCACACATCGGCTTCGGTAGTAAAATGGCAATTGACGCAACGAAAAAAGAGGAGAAAAACAACAATCACATTGCGTTCGTCCCTGTTGCAGCCGATTCCCACCAGAACAAAATGGAAACGGCAAAACAGATGCTGCAAAACGATGAAAAGCTTTGTTGCATAATTTTGCACGACAACACGCTCGATGCAAACAACACAAAAGACATTCTTTGGCACGTGCTCAACAACTATAATCCACAGACAGACTGCATCATAGAAAATAATTGCCTCATTATTGACGGAAGTTCCAAAATAGAACAAGAGCAACTCCGCGACTGGCCGACACCCGTCACAAGCGACGAAGCAACCATACAACTCGTTGATTCAAAATGGAATACGTTCAATCTCGGAGATTTTATTCCATCCCCTTCCATTCAATACAGAAAACTGTTTGAGAAAGATTCTGCGTGGAGATACAAGAATTAATCATGTTTTTGATATTCCATCTGCCCGTCATTTTGATCAAAGTGACATCTATTCACTTTCAGAAGGTTCCACATCAATAATGGCATCAACCTCATTCTCGTCAAACACCATATCAATCAAGAAGCAAGACGACGGCAAGCCATATTCATTCCGCAACGAAGGCTGTGCCGTATTGCTCCACGCATAGCGTACCTGCATTACTTCCTTGACTTTTGCACAAGACAAGTCAACACATGAATTCGTGCCAGTTTCCTCGTCCTTCGCTATTTTTGCCTTTGCAGGATAGAAAACACCGTCCTCGCCTGCTACTTCAAACCCGGAAATTGTCTTTGTGGTTGAATGTAAATCTTTCACGTTTTTAAAAAACACAGATACGCCCTTATCCATGCGTTGAGCATACACGCTATACGGACAAAATATCGCATTCGGGTCCATCTCTTTCCCGTATGTTTCGGAAAGTGCAAGATTTGCAAAGCGCCGTGCAACAGTTTGTTTGTTTTGCGGATGAATATTATTCACATCGTCAACCACATCGCTGGTTACAACCATTGCCGAATGAGCAACTTGGTTTGGTACATACAGTTGTGCACATTGTATTTTCGGACACGCCTCTTTCGTGCCATAATTATATGGAGAAATCTGTGCAATGTAAAACGGCATTTGGTTCCATCGTTCACCAGTACTATTTATCCAATGTTTCCGCCAAGACCATATCATATCTTGTAAGTTCGCCAAATAATACTCTGCATTGGGCTCGTTTGCTTCACCTTGATACCACAAGAAACCCTTTATCTTGAATTGCGTGATAGGTGCTATCATTGCATTGTATAAACAACCAGGCGTACTCGGACTCCAAGGAACCTCGGGCAAAAGTTTCGCCGATTCTTCCACATATACTTTCCACCCATCCATTGGCATCCACGTTTCAATAGGAGAACCACCCACATAAGAACCAATCATTCCAATCGGCACGTTCAATTCTTTCAACAAGTCGCGGGCAAAAAAGTACCCAATTGCACTGAAATCTATCATTGTCTCAGGCGAACACGGCTTCCATTCTCCGTACAAATCATCTTGTGGGAATTCTGACTTTCGTGGTATAACTTGGAAAAAACGAATATTCGGATATTGAGCCGCGGCTATTTCCTGTTCACCGTTCATAATGCCATTTCGTGGCGACCACTCCATATTCGACTGTCCCGAACAAAGCCACACCTCGCCTATCAGCACATTTTTAATGGTAAGTTTCCGCCAGCCTTCCACAGTTATCTCATACGGCGTAAAACTACCATCGGGCGTGCTCACTTCTACCGACCACGTCATTGTATTGTTTGTCGTAACTTTATAAGATTGATTGTTCCAACTGGTCGTCACGGTTACTTCCTCGAATGGTTTTGCCCATCCCCAGATTTTCACCGTGGTATTCTGTTGCAACACCATATTGTCACAAAAAATTGACGGCAACGTAACCAACGCGTAGCCGAACACGCTCCAGAGCGCAAACACAATCGTCAAAAATACATTTCTAAACATACGCATACATTTTCAGATTTAATGAGAACAAACACAACTGATTTCGAGCCTTTAATCCTTTATCTGGCTGATTTTCCCGTCTTCCACCAACCAAAACGTTCCCGAGGCTTTTCGTTTCTCGAAAATGGAATGCAAGAGAACTTTGTCGGTATCGGTTATGAAAATCTGCCCAAAATCTTGATTATCAACCAAATCATAGATATTTTGTGCACGGTCCTTATCCAATTTGTCAAACAAGTCATCCAACAAAAGTAACGGCTTTTCTCCGTGATTAAATTCCTTAATCAATTGATACTGAGCAAATTTGAGTGCAAGCAAAAACGACTTTTTTTGACCTTGAGAAGCCACATTTTTTATCAATTCTCCATCAAAGCAAAATGTCAAATCATCGCGATGTATGCCAACGGTGGTGTAAGTAAGAATTTTGTCACGTTCAAAATTCTTTTCCAACAACGATTTCATATCATTCTGGCTCAACTGCGACGAATACTCGATGGAACAAAGTTCGTTCTTTGAAATTTTCTCATAAAATGTGCGTGTCTGCTCAGCAAGCACCTTCACAGCTTTTCCCCGTTCTTCGAAAATAGCTTTTCCCGCAAGCGACAATTTTTCGTCAAGGATGGAAAAATATGTCGCGTCAAACCCTGTACCCTGTTTCAGCAAGGCATTTCGTTGTTGCAATAACTTGTTGTACGTCAGTAAATTATCAAGATATTCCCGATTGTACATCGAAATAAATGCATCGAGAAATCTCCGTCGTTCCGTACCGCCTTCGTTAATTATAGCAATGTCGGCAGGAGAAACGAATACAACAGGTATCACGCCGATATGTTCTGAAAAGCGGGTGTATTTCTTGTCGTTGCATTTAATCACCTTCGATTTCTCGTCCTGATTGTACGAGCAAGATATTTTCAGAGAGCCGGATTCCGTTTCATACAGTCCCTGCAAAATGAATGCATTTTCGCCATGTTTCACGTTCAAAGCATCATTTGACAAGAGATTGCTTTTGCAAAACGACAGATAATAAATGGCATCCAAGATATTGGTCTTTCCCACTCCGTTTTTCCCAATCAGACAATTCACCGACTCGTTGCAGTCAAACGACAACTCTTCGATATTTCTATAATGATATATGGATAAATTCTTAATTCTCATTCATTTATAATTTTTGGAGACCAAATACAATAGGGAGCCTTATCCAAGGTGTACACATATAAATCCGACGCAAGTTCCACATTTTCAAACACTTCTTCCGCCTCTTTTTTATGTCCTTCCGTCGATTTATAGCGAGCAGAGTAATGACCGACAATCAATTTTTCGGCATGAGCCAATTTAGCACATTCAGCTGCCTGTCGTGCCGTGGAATGAAAGGTTTCTTTCGCCAAATCCTCATAATTCTGCAAAAACGTAGCCTCGTGGTACATCAGGCGAACTCCCTGAATATATTGTGCTATTTCGGGTTTCGCAATCGTATCGGCAATATAGGCATACGAAAATGAAGGCAACGGGTCGGTCGTAATTTCACCATTCGGAATGATAGTTCCGTTATCTAATTGTAAATCAGCACCTTGTTTTATACTTTTTATTTCTTCCACACCAATATCATATTGTTGTATGGCAGATTTCAAGATATTCCTTTCACGCTCATTTTCAACGAAATAAAAGCCCCAGCAATCTATTCTATGTGAAAGCGCAATGGAATAAATCTTATAATTTTTCTTTTCTTCAATGCATGCAAGCGGTTCTTTGGGCAAAGCCTTGAAAAAAATCGGGAATTTCCATTGTTGCGAATCTTGCTTAAACTGAAACATTATGAGTTCTTCCAGACCTTGCGGTCCATAAATCACCAGAGGTGTTTTTCGCCCCGTAAGATTAAGCGAAGCAAGCAATCCGAAGAGACCAAAATAATGGTCGCCATGAAGATGAGAGATAAAAATCGCATTGATATTCTCAAACGGTACTTTTGCCCGACGAAGTTGCATTTGCGTGCCTTCGCCACAATCGAGCAAGAAATATTTTCCCAAGAAATGCAACACTTGCGAAGACGGAAAACGAACCGAATTCGGCGTTGCAGAGCTACAACCTAATACCGTGAGAGAATAGTCCTCAATCATACCGTAAAGTATTCCTCGGCTTTTTCCTTGTCGGCAACAATGTGAAGCACCGAATCCAATTGCGATATGGTAATCAAACGAGCAACGGCCTCCTGCAAACCACACAGAATGAAAACGCCATTGGCATTCTTACACAAACGATTTGCGACTAAGATGGCGCTCAAACCCGACGAATCGCAATACGAACAATTAGACAAATCAAGAACAATGTTTTTCTCCCGATTTCCGTTCATTTGTACCAAATCGGCCTTCAATGACGTTGCAATCTGCAAATCCAAACGCTCTGTCAGAATCTCAACCAACGTGTACGTTGGCATTTTGGTAATTTTGCAATAATCCATAGTCAATAGTTTTTACAAAAAATAACACGTCGCATTATGTGCAAATATATTATTTTTTCAATAAAAACTACTTACTCGAAGAAACCTTTCATCTTATCGAAGAAACCATTTTTCTTGCTGGGCTTGAATGATTCCGACTCCTGCATTTTTTCAAGCAGTTTCTTATCATCCTTTGAAACAGATTTTGGAACGAACACGTGAACCTGTACCAACAAATCGCCACGTCCGTAGCCGTTTACATCGGGAACGCCCTTGCCACGCAGACGAAGAATTTTACCAGGTTGTGTACCCTCTTCCACCTTAATTTTCACAGGACCTTCGACCGTAGGAATTTCAGCCGTTGAGCCAAGCACGGCATCAGGGAAACTGATATGTAAGTCGTAAATCAAGTCATTGCCGTCGCGTTCAAAATCAGGATGTTCCTCTTCGGTAATCCATACGAGCAAATCGCCGTTCACGCCGCCATGACGGGCTGCATTACCTTTTCCAGCCATATTCAACTGCATACCGTCGGCAACACCGGCAGGGATTTTCAAGGTAACGGTCTCCTCGGAATCAACCACGCCTTCGCCGTTACACGTAGGACACTTGTGCGTGATGATTTTACCCTCGCCATTACAACGGCTACACGTCATTTGTTGTTGCATACGGCCAAAAATGCCGTTCACCATGCGAACCACATAGCCCGTTCCCTTACAATCGGGACAGTCCTGAATATCCTTTGACGAAGCTGCGCCCGTACCACCACATGCAGTACAAGCAACTTTCTTATTGATTTTGATTTTTCGTTCCGTGCCTTTTACAACCTCTTCCAGACTCAACTTCACCTTGACACGCAAATTGCTACCCTTGCGAACAACCTGACGACGACCACCGCCACCGAAGCCGCCAAACGAAGCTCCACCACCGAAGAAATCGCCAAAAATATCGCCAAAGTGAGAGAAAATATCATTCACGTCGGTAAAACCACCTCCGGCAGCACCACCAACGCCCGCATGACCATATTGATCGTAACGGCGACGTTTTTCATCATCGCTCAACACATCGTAAGCCTCGGCAGCTTCCTTAAATTTCTCCTCGGCTTCCTTGTCGCCAGGATTCTTATCAGGATGGTATTTAATAGCCAACTTACGATAGGCTTTTTTAAGCTCATCTTTCGTGGCATTCTTGCCGACGCCCAACACTTCGTAATAATCTCTTTTTTCTGCCATGTTCGTATCAATTATTCACCAACAACGACTTGTGCATATCGAATGACTTTGCCGTTGAACGTGTATCCTTTTTTTGTGACATCAATAACTTTTCCTTTCATATCCTCGCTTGGAGCAGGGAACTTGGCTACAGCCTCGTGTTTATCAACGTCGAAAGCCACATCTTTCGCTTCGATTTCGGCAACGCCCTGTTTCGTAAGATAATCCTTGAACTTATTGAGAATCAATTCCATACCTTCCTTCACCGCTTCCACGTCTTGTGCCGATTTTATAGACTCCATCGCACGTTCCAAATCATCAACCACAGGCAACAAGTCCTTCAAACTCCGCTCACCACCCGACGTAATCAAATCCGCCTTTTCCTTCAAGGTACGACGACGATAATTGTCGAATTCGGCTTGCAAACGAAGATGTTTGTCCTTCAATTCTTCCAATTCCTTCAAAGCAACTGACAAATCGTCCGTTTCAGGAGCTGTTTCTTCCTCAACAGTCTCTTGTTCTGCCGTTTCCTTTTCATCTACAACCTCTTCGGATTGAGGAGTATTTTCGTCCGTAGATTCTTGATTTTCAAATTCTTGATTCTTATCTGTATCCATTTGTTGTGATTTTTTTCTATTTATTTTGCTTTGTTATTGTCAAATACTCTGCCACACCGATTCAAAGCCATTGTGGCAGACAAAAATATGACAAAATGACGAAAGTCTAAAAAGCAAGACTCATTTCTATAAAAATTAAAACATCAACCACCACCATTTCCCTTGAGGCGCAGCTTGTAACGCAGGAAAAGGCAAGTGATAAAAGTTAGCATATTTCGCGACGTAATAGCCAACATTCTTGTTTTGGAAAAATTTGGTCAAATTCAAATCAAAACCAATGTAAAACTCCCGTCGTTCCTGTTTCGTAGCATCCATCGTCTTTAAATTGTCGCCACTCAAGGCAAGAGCAAAATCTATACAATACGGAAATTTATATTTCGGTTTGTCTTTACAAAATAAATTTGCCCAGTCAACCGTCATCCAGAAATACTGACGGTCATAATCGTCAATAAAGAAATATCCGTCGGCTGAGCCCGTTTTTTGTTTATACTTAAAATACTCTGTATCATAGCGATAATCAAAATCAAAACTCCATTTAAAGTTGAAATTCTGAAAAAAAGGAACTTTTGCCTGCAACACAGGATAAAACGCCCCAAAAACATTAGCAAGCTCGTCATACACGCTGAAGCCCCAATACGGAGCAGAACCGTCTTTTATCTCTATGATTGTGGCGTTCAGTACGGAAAGCCCTGCCCCGCCGAATAATGCCCAGTTTTCGGAAACATGCGTCAGACGCAGAATGTCGGAAAAAGCCGTAGAAGCAAGATTCGACGCGGTGAAATGCCCGAGTTTGTCAAGATTTCGGGCATATTTCAAATCTTTTCCGTCGTCGAAATGAAACCCAGTGCTTTTTTCGCTCCACCACGCATGGTGCATATACACATACACTCCCGTCAAAGCAAGCGGCGTAACCGCACCGACAGTCACCAAGCCAGCGACGTTCACGTTTCGGGACGAATCAGAATAACGGGAAATCGTATCGTTTTCCTGAGAAAAAATCAGCGAGGAAAACAGACAAAAACAGACTGCCAATATTGCGATTCTATTTTTTGCCATTCTTTTGTTCTTCCCACTGTTTTGCCACCTCACAAAGTTCGTCGTACCACTCCTTGCCATATTTGCGAATCAAAGGTTCTTTCAAAAACTGATACACTTTGATTTTCTCATTCTTGCCTTTACACAACGCGTCATCACATATTTTCCACGTATCATAATTCAACGCCTCAAAATCCCTGTATTGGCGACATCGAATAGGATACAAATGACAAGAGATCGGTTTCTGCACCTTGATTGCGCCGTCTCGAAAAGCATGCTCTATGCCACAAAACAAGATTCCATCCTTATGTTCGACAAACGCACATTCGGCATTGTCAACCAACATTGTCACCTTCTCGCCTTCTTCATCAAGGTAAAACACACCTTTTTCCTTCAAAACCGACTGGTTTTTCTCAGGCAGATATGGCAAAATCTTATTGATATTTTCTTGATACGCAACAACTTCGTCGTTGGTCAACGGAGCACCTGCATCGCCTTCAACACAACAAATTCCTTTGCATTTCGACAAGTCGCAGCAAAAATCTTTTTCAATAACATCCAAACTGACGATTTGGTCTTTAATTTGAATCATAAACTACTGAATATAAACCTCTAAAATCTGTGTTTTTCCCTTCGGAGTCAAGGTCAATTCGTGTAACGCAGCCGGAATAAGCACCGTTTCTCCCTTAGTAATTTGTTCTTCGTAGTCGCCACCAAAATTTATAGTCGCAGAGCCATCCAAACACATATAAATCACAAAGGAATCTATTGCGTAATAATCTTTTACGACCGGGCAATCAAATTGAATCAGATTTGTTGTGAAATAGTCACACGAAACTAAATCCGTTGTGGCGTTATTTTTTGCAGCATAACTGATTTTGCCATCAACTTGGGCATCGTAATCAATCACGTCAACCGCCAAATCCACGTGCAATTCGCGGGATTTCCCCTGCGCATCCACACGGTTCCAGTCAAAAATGCGATACGTCACATCCGACGTTTGCTGTATTTCGGCGACCAACAAACCCGTTCCTAAAGCGTGTACACGTCCGGCAGGCAAGAAAAACACATCGCCTTTTCGTGCCAATTCTTTATGTAGCAACGTCTCAACCGATTGACTTTTAATAGCTTCCACAAATTGTCGTTTTGAACATTTGTTTTCAAAACCTAAAATCAACTGTGCATCGGAATCGGCATCCATCACGTACCACATTTCGGTTTTTCCGTATGCCTTGTGACGTTCCTTCGCCGTTTTATCGTCGGGGTGAACTTGCACGGAAAGCACGTCTTTTGTGTCCAAGAATTTAATCAGCAACGGAAATTCTATGCCAAATTTCTCATACACCTTTTGACCGACGATTTCATCCATATACACTTCTATAATTTCTTGAAGACTATTACCTTTCAAAAAACCATTTGAAACAACGGAGATATTGTCTTGCACGGCCGAAATCTCCCAACTTTCGCCACAGGTGTCGGATTTTACGTCGTTTCGACCTAAAATCGTACGGAACTTGTTACCTCCCCAAATTTTATCTTTGTAGATATGGGTAAATTTTAACGGATAAAGCATTATTCAATTTTGTTTGATACAAAGATAGTAAAAAACATTCGCATTACAATGCGAAAAATATTTCACCCCTCCATTTCATGCATGTTTTACCTTAATTTGATACGTAAAACACGTATTTTGATTATTTACAAGTATTTACATTTTCAATAATAAAAAAATTTGCTACTTTTGCCACAATTCTTAAAACAATATAATAATGACTGATAACAAACAAAATGTGACATCTGTGGACAACATTGCTGTTCGTTTCACAGGCGATTCCGGCGACGGAATGCAATTGGCAGGTAACATTTTTTCCACAATTTCGGCAACAGTCGGCAACGATATCAGTACGTTCCCCGACTATCCGGCAGACATCCGCGCCCCGCAGGGCTCATTGACGGGTGTATCTGGTTTCCAAGTACACATTGGTGCTGAGAAAGTTTTGACTCCGGGCGACAAATGCGATGTGCTTATCGCTATGAATCCCGCTGCGTTGAAAACTCAGTATAAATTCTGTACTTCTCGTTCTATTATTATTGTAGATACAGATTCTTTCAAGGAAGCTGACTTGAAAAAAGCTGAATTCCAAACCAACGACCCGTTTGAAGAAATGGGTATCAAAAACGAGGTTATCTCCGCTCCTATCACTTCTATGTGTGTTGACGCGCTGAAAGACTCTGGCTTGGATTTCAAGTCGTCAGTTCGTTGTAAAAATATGTTCGCTCTCGGCTTGGTTTGCTGGTTGTTCGACCGCAACGTGCCGTATGCAGAGGAAATGCTTCGTCAGAAATTCGCTAAAAAGCCAGAAATCGCAGAAGCAAACATCAAAGTATTGAACGCTGGTTACGACTACGGACACAATACTCACGCATCGGCTACAACATATCGTATTGAGAGCGCAAACGCCACGAAACAAAAAGGCGTGTTTATGGACATCAACGGTAACAAGGCAACTGCTTACGGTATGATTGCCGCTGCCGAGAAAGCCGGTTTGAAGTTGTATTTGGGTTCATACCCTATCACTCCAGCAACCGACGTGCTTCATGAATTGTCAAAACATAAATCGTTGGGCGTTACAACCGTACAATGCGAAGACGAAATCGCAGGATGTGCTTCTGCTGTAGGTGCCGCTTTCGGTGGTGCTTTGGCTTGTACATCGACTTCGGGTCCTGGTATCTGCTTGAAATCGGAAGCAATGAACTTGGCTGTGATTATGGAATTGCCTATCGTTGTGCTTGACGTACAACGTGGTGGACCGGCAACTGGTCTTCCAACGAAATCGGAACAAACCGACTTGCTTCAAGTATTGTTCGGCCGTAACGGTGAATCTCCAATGCCTGTGCTTGCCGCAGCTTCGCCAACCGACTGTTTCGACATGGCATACATGGCTTGTAAAATCGCTTTGGAACACATGACTCCTGTTGTGCTTATGACAGACGCATACGTTGCAAACGGTTCGGCTGCATGGAAACTTCCTAAATTGGAAGAATATCCAGCAATCAAACCGCCATACGTAACGCCAGATATGAAAGGTTCGTGGGCTCCATACCAACGTAACGCCGACGGTGTTCGTTATTGGGCTGTTCCTGGAACGGAAGGTTTCACCCACATTCTTGGCGGTTTGGAAAAAGACAGCAAGACAGGTGCAATTTCAACAAATCCTGAAAACCACAACTTAATGACGCATCTTCGTCAAGAAAAGATTGACAAAATCCAAGTTCCTGACGTTGAAGTTCTTGGCGACAAGGATGATGCAGAATTGTTGATTGTTGGTTTCGGTGGAACGTATGGCCACTTGCATGCTGCAATGAACGAAATAAGAAACGCAGGCAAGAAAGTTGCTCTTGCTCATTTCAAATACATCAACCCACTTCCAAAAAACACTGCTTCTGTATTGAAGAAATACAAGAAAGTGGTTGTTGCAGAACAAAACCTTGGTCAGTTCGCCGGTTGGTTGCGTATGAAAGTTGACAATTTCGTACCATTCCAATTCAACGAAGTAAAAGGTCAACCATTTGCAGTGGCAGATTTGGTGAAAGCGTTCACAGACATTTATAACAAATAGGAGGAAATTACAATGGAAAATATAACATACGAAGCAAAAGATTTTAAGAAAGGACAACCACGTTGGTGTCCGGGTTGTGGAGACCATTTTTTCTTGGCTTCTCTGCAAAAAGCAATGGCTGAAATAGGAATTGCGCCACACGATACGGCTGTGATTTCGGGTATTGGTTGTTCGAGTCGTTTGCCACACTATATGGCTACATACGGTATGAACACTATCCACGGACGTGCCGCTGCAATTGCTACAGGTTGCAAGATAGCTAATCCTAAATTAACAGTATGGCAGATTTCTGGTGACGGCGATGGCTTGGCTATCGGTGGTAACCACTTCATCCACGCAAACCGTCGTAACATCGACTTGAATATGATTCTTTTGAACAACCGTATTTATGGTTTGACAAAAGGTCAATACTCTCCTACTTCGCCGCGTGGATTTGTCAGCAAATCATCTCCTTACGGAACCGTTGAAGATCCATTCCGTCCTGCAGAACTTTGTTTCGGCGCTCGCGGTCACTTCTTTGCAAGAGCCGTTGCCACCGATGCAGCAGGAACTGTTGAGATTTTGAAGGCTGCACAAGCACACAAAGGTGCTTCGGTTTGCGAAATTCTTCAAAACTGCGTGATTTTCAACGACGGAACGCACGCAAGCGTGTATAAACCAGAAGAACGTAAGAAAAACGCCATCTACCTGAAACATGGTCAACCGATGGTTTTCGGCGAGAATAACGAGTTTGGTCTTATGCAAGACGGATTCGGCATCAAGGTTGTGAAACTTGGTGAAAACGGTATCACCGAAAAAGACCTTTTGGTTCACGATGCACACTGCGAAGACAACACATTGCAGTTGAAACTCGCATTGATGGAAGGTCCTGACTTCCCTATCGCTCTTGGCGTTATCCGCGATGTTGAGGCTCCAACATACAACGATGCCGTTGAAGCACAAATAGCAGAAGTTTCGGAAAAGAAAAAATATCACAACTTCCAAGAATTGTTGATGACCAACGATACTTGGGAAGTGAAATAATTTTTTGAAACAAATAATCAAAAGCCCCTATACAATTCGTGTAGGGGCTTTTTTATTAACAATATAGCGTGATATAGCCATTGCATAATCAATTATATGCACGTATAATACTCATTTTTAACACTTTGCAATAAACCTACAAATCTCGGTTCAACGATACAAGAAAAATCTTATATTTGTAATCAAATAGACATAAAAAACTTCGTTGGTATGGCACAGAAAATAGAATCTTCACTCAAAAATATGGTTATCTCACTTTTGGTGATAACCTTGGTTGCAGGACTTTCGTTGGGATTTGTGCAGCAAGTCACCAAGGACCCGATAGCAAATGCCAAGCAACAGAAGGAAATTGAGGCTATTTCAGCCGTCGTTCCCGAATTCAACAACAATCCGTTGGAGCAACCTATACCTGCAATTATTTTTATTGACGAGGTAACTTCCCCCGTCGTTTATACAGCAAAAAAAGACTCGATAGTTGTGGGTTACGCCGTTTTGGCAACTTCGTCGGGATTTGGCGGAGACGTGCGGGTTATGGTCGGTTTCACTCCCGACGGCAAAATTTACAACACCTCGGTTGTTTCGCACCAAGAAACGCCAGGATTGGGCGACAAAATGACAACGGAAAAATTCCGCTCGCAATTCCTTGGTTTTGACTGCAAAACACAAAAAGCACGGGTGAAAAAAGACGGCGGCGACATTGATGCACTTACGGCTGCAACCATCAGTTCCCGCACGTTTTGCGCCGCTATAAATAAGGCATATAGGGCATTTTGCTATGTAACGAAAGATGAATCAGGCCTTGACGCAGAATCAGGTGCCACAAAACATAATTAATTATGGCTGACATTAAAAATCTAACACGAGGAATTATAAAAGAGAACCCTATTTTCGTTCTCCTTTTGGGGATGTGTCCTACCCTTGGTGTAACCACCTCTGGCACAAATGGTTTGGGCATGGGCTTGGCGACAATGTTTGTTTTGGTGCTTTCAAACTGTTTTATCTCGCTATTGAAGAATGTGATTCCCGATAAAGTCAGAATTCCTGCATTTATCGTCATAATCGCATCGTTTGTAACCATTGTCCAACTTCTTATGGAAGCCTACGTACCGTTTTTGTACGAGCAATTAGGTCTGTACATTCCGTTGATTGTGGTAAACTGCATTATTCTTGGTCGTGCCGAGGCATTTGCTTCAAAAAACGGGTTGGTCGATTCGTTATTTGACGGCATTGGAATGGGACTTGGATTCACTTTGGCACTCACGCTGTTAGGCCTCGTTCGTGAACTGCTTGGCGCAGGTACAGCATTTGGATTTAACTTATTCGGTATCTTTGGCATACAAGAACCCAAAATGATGTTGGTGTTCATATTGCCCCCGGGTGCGTTTTTAGTTCTCGCCTATTTAATTTGTTTAATTAAAAAGTAAAAATTAATAATTAAAAATAGCTAAAACCCAATAAATCATAAACATAACTAATAATTCATAATTTTTAATTCTTAATTCTTAATTACCATGACTTACCTTCTCATAATCATCTCCGCAGTATTCGTCAACAACATAGTGTTGAGCCAATTTTTGGGAATTTGTCCGTTTTTGGGCGTTTCTAAAAAAGTAAACACCGCAATTGGAATGTCGGGAGCCGTAATGTTTGTTATGGTTCTTGCAACATTGGTGACGTACATTTTGAATCAATATGTGCTGATTCCGTTTAAACTGGAATATCTACAGACCATCAGTTTCATTCTCATTATCGCCTCGTTGGTACAAATGGTTGAAATTGTTCTAAAGAAAGTGTCTCACTCCTTATACGAAGCGCTTGGCGTGTTTTTACCGCTTATCACGACGAACTGTTGTGTACTTGGTGTGTCGATTATGGCATTGGATTTACCAAGCAAATATAGTTTTGTGGAAACAAATTCATTGGGACTGGCAATCGTATTTGCATTGGCCAACTCGTTGGCATTCGGACTTGCGTTGGTACTTTTTGCCGGCATCCGCGAACAATTGGAGATAACCGAAACACCCAGAAAACTACAAGGTACCCCTATCTCACTTATTTCGGCAGGACTTTTGGCCTTGGCATTTATGGGATTCTCGGGATTGGTATAAGAACAAAAAAACCACCCTTACGAGTAGCTTTTTTATTACTATTTGGTTGACATTTTTACAACCTGACCATTCTGAATATAAAACCACATATCATTATCGGTGATATTGCCCAAGGAATTCTTCCCTTTAAACTTACAACGAACCACCCAGAACTCTCCAAAGTCAGTCACTTTCGACCACTCTTTATAGCGGATACTTCGCGGATATTTTGCATTTTCTTCTATGTAATCCTTCACAACCTGCACGGAACCGTCACTACGACTTTGTTCTGGCTTAATGCCCCGAAGACTGTCACAGTTCTGGCACAACTGATTTCTACTATCCACCATAGATGGACGTTCTTCCTTCATAAAAACACTTTCGTCCTGTGGAGTCCGAGATTTCTTCTCTTCCTCTCGAGATAAATTTCCGATAATGGCTAACAAAATTACTATGCCTCCAATGATGAGATATTTCTTCGTCTTGGGCTCCATAGGAATCAAGATTTTTAAATTACACCAAACTATGCAGAATCAATCCGCTTCGCAGTTTTGGTTCAAACCACGTGGATTTTGGCGGCATGATCTCGCCACTGTCGGCAATGTTCATCAATTGTTCCATAGAAACTGGATACAATGCAAATGCAGCCTGCATTTCGCCCGAATCAACACGTTTCTTCAATTCGCCCAAACCGCGAATACCACCAACGAAATCTATTCTTTGACTTCTTCGCAAGTCTTGAATATCAAACAACGGAGAAAGAACTTGTTCTGTCAAAATTGTTACATCAAGCACCCCGATTGGATCAGCATCGTTGAACGTGCCTTCTTTTGCGGTCAGTGAATACCACTCACCAGCCAAGTACATTGAGAAATTGTGCAACTTGTTTGGTTTGTAAATTGAAGCACCTTTTTTCTCAACTACAAACGATTTTTCCAATTTTGAAAGCAACTCATCTGGTGTCATTCCGTTCAAGTCCTTCAACACACGGTTGTAGTCGATAATCGTCAACTGATTAGCAGGGAAATTCACCGACAAGAAATAATTATATTCCTCATTGCCCGTATGGTTGGGATTTGCCGCACGACGTTCCGCTCCTACTCCAGCAGCAGCAGCAGTTCTGTGGTGACCGTCGGCAACGTACAAGCAATCAACCTCGTTGGCGAACAAATATTCAATTCTCTTAATCTTTGCATCGTTGTCGATTACCCACACGTGGTGTCCCACGCCATCTTCCGACACAAAATTATATACAGGATCAACCAAAATCGCATCGTGGATTATCATATCCAACTCCAAATTGTTCTTGAATGCGAAAAACAC
>JAEEGL016825703.1_pt1 | contig 43322 bp, 30 predicted proteins | sample 9134231 | NCBI WGS metagenome assembly JAEEGL01 (sample SAMN16246548, study PRJNA631951) | gut metagenome | biome: gut microbiome; feature: rumen; material: fiber-attached | host: Bos | place: Iran: Karaj | collected 2018-10
AGATACTTAACGTCCGCATTTTGACATTTTGACATTTTGACATAAAAATGGATTCGCGTACATACGCGTATATATATTATAATAAATATTACAACCCCATTAACCCCCTATTTTTTTGTGTTTTTCAAACGCTGTTTTTAGCCTGTTTTCTTATAGTTTTCCGAGGAGAAACAGAGAAAACTTCAGTAAAAATCTGTTTTTTTTTGCATAAAACGGACTGTTTGTTGAAAGTCGTTTCTCGATCTCAATCATGCACTCATATTAAAAGATGTGTCAAAATGTCAAAATGTCAAAATGGATATCTCTTCACCCACTCTTTTTGACATTTTGACATTTTGACATAAAAAAGAATATGGATGCCGGAGGGGGTATCCATATTGTTATCTTGAAAAGCACAGATCGTAGTCTAATGACTCTGGCGTAATATCTTCTCTTCACACATTTGTAACAAAAGAACACATAAATGAATATGAGTTCATCATAATTCTGCATTTTGCAATTATGAAATAAATCTTATCTCCTGTCAGTTGACGGATAAGAACGCGAGCTAACAAAGGAGACAAATAGACATTATAGGGGCGGCATGGAATGCTTCTTCCTTTGGGAATTACCGGCTATTCCGAGTTTTGTTTTTACTATTTGCTTTCTATTCCATATTGTGCGGTTGGTAGCACCAAGCAAAATACACATCTCTTCTACCGAGAGTCCCATTCGGGATAAGGCAATATATTGAAGATCGTTTTCTGTCAATGATGGATATTCTTCCAACAGCTTGTCAAGTTCGTTGTTGGTAGCATTATTGTATTCTCGCCTGAACTCTTGCCATTTCCTGCCATCAGTAAAAGTATAATCATTAAGGAGTTGACTCATCCATTGTGGTAAGCTTTCGGTTGTATGTCCTTTCAAATAATCTATTTGAAGACGCTTGGTAATGTCAAGTCGTTGCTTAAGTTTTTCCCGCAAAATTTCTTGGGTAGATTGCAACCTTGACTCTATTTTATCCCTTTCTATCTGTTCTTGCTGCATTGCCAGAAGATGTTTGGCTTTTTCGTTCTCATTCTCTAATTGTTGGAAGCGGTTCTGTTTTTTATAATACAATATCCACAAAACTGCTATTGCAAAAGCCAGAATAAGAACTACTATCAGAGCAACAACAAAAATCTTGTGCCTTTCTATTTTTGCCTGTTTTTTTAATTCATCTTCCTTCTTATACATTTCATCATAATGTCGTACCGTAACGTAAGTACCTGCCATTTTAGTGTTATCCAATCTGTCTTGTATGCTTTGATGTAGTGCAAAAAGTTGATTGAAAGCCTCCGTATCTTTCTTCCTTTCGTGCAATAAGCGCGCCTTAAGTTCATGATATTTTTCTTTTATCTGAAAGGATCTTGCCGTGTCAATAGCAAATATGTTTATATATTTCTCTGCGGAATCTGTTTCATGCAGGTCGAGATAGTATTCTGCCACATCATAGGCTAATGTTGCTGCGTGACTATTCCTTGCTGCCTCCATCTGGCGTTTTCTGTTTCCTGTATATTTGTTTTCATAGCAATGTTCAATGTCATATAGCATGATAGAGTCAGATAATTGCCTTGCATAATATATAGCCTTGTCATGAATTTCTTTTATTTTTTCAACTGATGTGGTATCCGAAGCATTATATAATAGCATTCTATATGCTTCCATAAACACATACGGATCATCGTCTTGTTCTGCATATTGTAATGCCTTTAATGCATATTCGTTTGATTCTTCATGCATGTTGTCTTTCATTAAAGAATACGCAATGCTTAAATATATGTTTGTAATTTGGAAAACAGGGGCATCTTTCCCGGATATGGAGTAATAATGCTCTGCTTCTTTGGAATACCGAGTCATTTTTATCTTATCGGAGAAATGATAATATACAGAAGCCGCATATGCTGCTTCTCCTGCATAAAAATATTCTTCATTTTGTAAACAAAAATCAAGGGATTTCTCGATTTTATCTATATCAATGACTCTCCCGTGTCTTTTACTATAAATACAACATAACAAAATATCATAATATTGTTTGTCCTCGTCACATAATTTGGTACTATCTATAAGGTTCTCATAGTAAACAGCGCTGTCTAACAGATGACGAAAACAACTATATTCAAGTGCTTTTTTAAGGTTTTCATCGTGAATGTTTTTATCGTTTTCATTATGACAAGCATTCAAGCATATACATAAAATAGCAAGAATCAGTGTGGTGTGAAGAGACCAGGTAATTGTAGACTTTTTCATGTTAATTTAAAATGCTGATATTTAATATTTTGCAATATTGTGTATTTATAATACAGGTAATTATAAAATTTGCGTGTATGAATAATTCTCAGTACTTTTGCACTGCAAAAATACAATAAAATGTTCAACCTTCAAAATATAATAAGCATGAAAAAGATTTTTTATTTCAATTTAGGGATTATACTGATGTGCATAGTCTATGTTTCTTGTTCAAATCATCAAGAGGCAAACTTAAATATCCGTCCTCGTCTGTTAGGAGATAACGTTAATCCTTATGAATCACTTAATGTTAGTGATTATGTTTCATCACATTCTTCAGTTTTTGGAAGCAATGTCCTTATTTTCGATTCTGTAGCTCAAGCAGATTCTGTATTATATTCATGGCAGAACTCTGATTATACGGAATTACGTACGCAATGTAATTTGTTAAACCATTATAATGCCAATATTGAAAATATAATCTCTATAGATTCTATACATAAAGACATTCTTCAAGGTTGGGGATATTCCAGTGAAGATGAATTAGAAGACACATATATGTTAGATAGTTTAACTTATTTGGAAGTAATGCAACTGAATCCTAACCTCTTATATTCATACAATATGGTTGACAACAACCCTGAGTCAGAACATTATGGTGAGACATATTCAATTATTGAACCAAGTGGACAACTTGATTTTAATGCCTTATTAAACAGTAACAGATTGTGTGTAATTGAAAATAACGTAGTAAAACGTCTTCTTGATGGTAATCTTATTTCTTCGCCGCTATTAAATTATCAGTTAATTTCGGGATATGAAAGTATTGCAGCTCTTGAAGTTCTTAACGCAAATGCAGGACCTACAAACTTCAATTTAATGGACACAACTGCCATTATATGGCAACCGCTATATGATAGTAATTCACAAAGATTCTCAAATATGTTAATAGGTGAAGATGAAAATAAAATAAATAACAAATCCTACAGAATGACCTTAAGATATAAGGTGGCAAGATTATACAATCTTATTTATCAACTTGGTGGAGACCATATTCTTAGTGCTCATCTAACAATTAAAAATTACAAAAAAGGATGTCTTAATAAATATTGGTTGTCACGTCAATATACTCAAGGTGTTATTAAGACCAAAACAAACATAGAAGTAAATCATTTTAATAATCCATTTGTATTATCTGAAGATGTACCGCATAGATTTGATTTTTCCAATACTTTTGCTACATATATAAGATATCAAAGCAAATACGTAGATTCAAGAATCTTACGACCAGATTATTATATTTTTGATTATGATATTTTCGTTGAAACTGACAAAAATGTTATAGACAATGATGATATTAGATATGGAAACGAATAAAAGTTATTTTAAGAACCATCTTGTGCTTTTGATAAGCGCTTTGTACTTAAGTTTTTTCACTTCATGTGAACCTGATCATGAATTGCCTTTGGTAATTCCTCAAGTTGATAATTCCATGCAATATATTGACATGTATTGTGGACAAAACAGCACTTCTTCTGTCATTAGTTTTGGTGTTCAAGCAATTATTCATAATAATATGTCAGTTCAAACAGACCATGGTCGTGTTTTGAAAAACGGACGGATGGATTGTTTCCTATTTAGAATTCATGATGAAGATTCTTACTATGACGGTATTTTAGATTTATCCATGCAACACAGAATGCCTTGGCTGGATTTTTGTAATAAAATGGATGGAGTTCATATCACTACATACGAAAGCAAACCTGATGATTTTGCAGAAGACGGGTGGCATATTACAAATAAAAGGTTTTTTATTGATCAGTCGAAACAAAAGGATTATTTGGCAACAGACAAAGATCCTGAAGGAATGTTTTACTCTTCTAATTATGCATCTGTTTCGCTTGAGAGTATTCAAGGAAAACTTAATCCTGACGACCAAGAACTTTTGGACAAATATCTTACACAAGTGGAAGAAGGACATGTCAGAGTGTTTGTGTATTCTGTTACCGATGAATACGTGGCAACTCTGGAAGCGTTGCCTCAATAAGTAGTCCTGCATATAACAACACTCGCCTTAGGTTTCCAAGGCGAGTGTTGTTATACATAAAAATATCAAATATACATTATAAACTAATTATTCCCATCCGTCGAAGATGTGGGCATCGTATACGTTGTCTTCGTCTTTATCGTGCAGAGGTGCCCATAGTTGTGCAAAGAAGGGATTGCGTCGTGCTTCGGCATCCCAGTGCCATGGTATTTGCTTTTCTTGCGGCTCATCAGCATAAGGATATGGGAAGCATTCGGGGCACCAGTGACCTCCGAGCAGGATGAGTCGCGGACTTGCCATAAAGGTATGTCCTTCGGCACACTGCCACTCCAGTTGTGTGTCCCAATCACCTTTGACCATCGTCTTTGAGAGACATTTGCCTCCGCGGAACTGAGCAGCGCGTTGCATATCCTCGATAGTGAATTCCGACATGGGTTTGTTTTCGTCGTAGCCATGATCGAGGAGAACCGGCTCTTCCGAGTTGTGACTCAGATCCATATGTTTCCAGTCAGGGATGGCACGATACTGCTCGAGCGAACCGTAATAAGCCGAGATGCGGAGTTGGTTGTTTTCCTTTATCCATGTCTGTGTGCCGTGCACGGCTTTGTTTGCCATTGCCCGCATTGCCAGCTTCACAATATGCGGAACCAGCTTGGCTGCCTTGGTGGTCTTGGCAATCTTTATGCCTCCGGGCAGGGTGGAACTCTTCGACATCTGCTCGAAATATTCCTTCACGGGTATATTGGCACGGAAATGCAGATAGTTTTCGAGCACATCACCGTCGATATACCACATACCGTGGAAATTGCGGGTAGTGAACCAGTTGGCATTGAAGATCTTCTCGGGTTTCGGGCATCCTATGGCATCGAGAAGCAGACATTCGAATTCGTAATTGCTAAGTCGGTAATCGTTTCCAGAACCGATATTATAATATCTATTCCAGAATTCTTCGGGTACTTCGGGTCGGCAGACACGTTCGAGCAATCGACCGGAATCTTCCACAGTAGCCCACTCGAGGACACCGCGAATCGGCACATGGAACATGATAGGGTCGTAGTTCTTCAATATGGCAGGATAAAGGATACCGGACTGACGCAATGACACCCATTTCTTTATACCGCCATCGGTAAGCATACGCTCTGCGAGAGCCTTTGTTATGCCATAATGGTCGTAAGCTGAAACACAGATCGGGTCGCCTGCTCTACCCCAATGCAATGGTTCGCGACGGTCACCCATTTGAGCGACACTGCCTATATACACTACTTTGGGTTGGTTGTCGCCCTGAGCAAGAACTGCCTTGCGGATATTCTCAGCAGCACCCAAATTGGTCTTTCTGGTTGCACGCGGACGATAGTCTGCTTGAGGCGATACCATACCACCTACATGAAGAACGATGTCGGCTCCTGTAACACCGCGAAGCACATCTTCATATTTGCCGAGATCTCCCCATACGATATCTATATCACACTCCATTCCGGCAAGTTTGCGTTTGTTTTTCTCGCTCGGACGGGCAAGAATACGGATGTTGTAGTTCTCTTTGTGGGCAAGCAGTTCCTGAAGTCCAGCCCAACCCATAGTGCCTGTTGCACCGGTAAGGAATACGGTAGTTTTCATATCAATTGATGTTTGTTTTTTGCTTCTTTTTATTTTTCTGCCTTTCTCTCTTGCGTATACGACGATTTTCACGCATCATATTGACAAACTCGCGAGTGAAATCAAGCGTATCATCCAGAAATGCGGGTTTCCAACTCTGCTGCTTGTCTGCTATCTGCCGATAGGTGTCTTGCAGAGTCTGTTCATTGTCGGTAATAACCAGCAGAGCATCGCCATCCTGCAATACGGATTTGCCTGTAGGAACAAAAAACTGTTGTCCGCGCTTGACCATAATAGCAAGAGTATTGTTAGGAAAACCCAAATCCATCAGGCGGTTGCCATGCTGAAGCATATCCTCACTTACATGAATCTCTGTTGCCACCGACTTGATCTCTTCCGGCAGGTCGATATCGAAATTCTCCACTTTGCTCAGTTTGGGTTCAGGCGGCTCTGCCACCTTTAGCAATACCGCCATCTTGCCGAGCGACATACCTTGAATCAATAGCGAAACAAGTGTACAGAGAAACACCACATTGAAGATAAGCCGGGCATTAGGAACTTCCGCTGCCAGGCATAGTATTGCGAAGAGTATAGGCGAAGCTCCTTTCAGTCCTACCCAACTGACAAGAACACGCGCTTTGAAAGGGATCTGACGGAAAGGTGCAAGCGACATAAATACCGCAACAGGACGCGAAATGAAAATCATAACCACGCTCACGATAGAGCCCAGTATCAGTACATTGGGTTCTATCAACTCATGCGGATTGACAAGCAGACCCAAAGTAAGGAACATCGACAATTGGCAAAGCCATGTGATACCGTCAAAGAAATTTACAGTGCTGCGTTTGTGCGCGAACTTGGAGTTGCCGAACACCAGACCACCTATATACACCGCAAGCAGAGCATTGCCGCGAGTAAAACTCGTCACTGCAAAAATAAAGATACAACTCGTGAGGACCAGTATCGGATACAGGCTCTCGTTCTGAATGTTCACTTTGTTCATCAACCATACCAACATTTTACCACCGAAGAAACCGATGATAAAGCCAAGTACCAATTGCGCCATCACATTCAGAATCAGCAACCAGACATTGGGCTGTCCGCCCTGTTGCACTACAGAGATCATGACCGATGTAAGGACAGCAGCCATAGGGTCGTTGCTTCCGCTTTCAAGCTCAAGCATCGGTCGTAGATTATGCTTCAGTTTCAACCCTTTGGATCGAAGTATCGAAAAAACTGACGCCGAATCGGTAGACGACATTGTAGCCGCCATAAGCATGGCAGTAGCGAGTGCAAGTCGTGCATTGGCATGTGTCCATTTCATTATAACCCATATCAGCACCCCGGTGATTGCCGCTGTTAGAAACACTCCCATTGTGGAAAGGACAACCCCTTCTATTGCCACCGGACGAATCTCATGCAACTTGGTGTCCATACCACCCGAGAACAGTATTACACTGAGAGCAACAGTTCCTATTGCCTGCGCAGCACCGATATTATCGAAAGTAATACCTAATCCATCGCTTCCGAAGAGCATTCCCACAAGCAAAAAGAGCACCAGAGAAGGCACTCCGAAACGACTACTCAGTTTGTCAGTCAGAATACTGGCAAAAAACAATAAGGATACTATCAGCAGGAAAAATTCAACCCTCATCACTTATCACTACTTTTTCAGCAAAACTTCCTCAATAGCCTGCTTCAACACATCTTTCGGCAACAATCCTTTGGCTATCTGAGGGCGCCCCTCTACAGGACAGAAAAGCAAGGTTGGAATACTGGTAATGCCAAACGCAGCAGCCAGTTCGCGCTCACGCTCGGTATCAACCTTATAAATGACGATCTCGCCACAATACTCTTCCGACAACTCTTCCAAAATAGGCGACAAACGCTTGCATGGACCACACCAGGTAGTGTAAAAATCTATAATGCAAGGTGTCTCGCCTTCATATTTCCATTGCTTGTTTTTTGTATAATCAAACACGCGGGTCTTGAATTGCTCGGTAGTCAGATAAGTGACATCTTCGGCATATATCTCAGCCGAAAACAATATGCAGAAAAACGCTACAATATACAATTTGAAATGTTTCATATTCGCAAAAATGATTAATGTGCACATTTCGGTAATATGCAATAATCGTGCAAAATTACTTATTTTCCCGGAATCTCACAACAAAAAACCGAGTTTGAAGACAAAAGCAGGCATTTTTGCAGAACTAAAGTTCTGTCTGAAACTGCTTCTTGAACTTTCTTATTTGATAGATAAGCATACCCGCAGCAGTGAAAGCTGAAATCACATCGGAAACGGGAAGCGACATCCAAACTCCGTTAAGTTGGAAGGCAAGAGGGAGCAGCAAGATTAGAGGGATAAGATATAGCACCTGGCGTGTCAATGAGAGAAAAATGGATTTTCCAGCCATTCCTATACTGGTGAAGAAGTTGCCTGCCACCATTTGGAATCCGGTACAGAAGAAAGCAGCAAGCACTATACGCATGGCAGGGACTGCCATCTCTATCAGTTCCTGCTCATGCGTGAACATCTTGACCATTGCTTCAGGGAAGATCTCTGCAAGGATGAAAACTGCAGTGGTCACTCCGGTCGCCCACAAGGCTGTTAGTCGGAATACACTGAGCATTCGGTCGTAGCGTTGAGCGCCGTAGTTATAGCCTGCAATAGGTTGCATTCCCTGATTCAACCCCATGACAATCATTGCGAAGACAAAGGTAAAGCGATTTATTACTCCGTAGGTCGCTATAGCCATATCTCCACCGTAGTTCTTGAGTTGGTTGTTCATGATGATCACCACGAAGCAATGAGCAATATTCATAAGGAAAGGCGAGAGACCTATAGCAAAAGAATCGCCAACAATCTTCGGATCGAGTCGCCACATTTTTTTAGTAAAATGCAGCAATTCTTTCGGGTTGCAGAAGATCGTGAACTGCCATACAACCGACACTGCCTGCGAAATCATTGTGGCAATAGCAGCACCGCGCACTCCCATATCAAGCCAGAAGATAAATACAGGATCGAGTGCAATATTAAGCACAACTGCCACAATAGTGGCAATCATCGATTCGGTAGGGTGCCCGGAAGAACGCAAGACATTATTAAGTCCATAATAGATATGCGTAATCACATTGCATATCAAAATGGGCACCATATAGTCGTGAGCATACTGGAGTGTTGCCTCACTTGCACCAAAATACTTTAGAATCGGATCGAGCCAGATCAGACCTATTGCTGTCACCACTGCACTTAGCAGTATATTGAGCACAATCACATTTCCCAACACGCGGCGGGCACTGTCATAGTCGTGCTGACCAAGTTTGATTGCAACCAGCGTGCTTGCACCCACTCCCACCAAACTGCCGAAAGCAGCACATATATCCATGAAAGGTTTGGCTATCGTCAAACCGGAAAGAGCCAGTGCTCCCACTCCATGCCCGATGAAAATAGAGTCCACTATATTATATAGCGAACTTGCCGTCATAGCAATGATGGCAGGCATAGCATACTTACGCAACAGTTTACCTATTGGTTCGGTGCCAAGTTGGAGATGAGAAGAGTTTTCCAATATACAACCGACTAAAGTTTTTTTGCGATTTCATCGAAGAAAATGGCAGCGGGATGACCTTCTTGCAAGGCAATGGGCACACCATTGTCAGCCGCTTCTCTGATGCTTTGCACAAGAGGAATCTGACCGAGCAATGGAACTCCCAACTGATCCGCCAAATTCTTGCCTCCGTCTTTTCCGAAGATGTAGTATTTATTTTCCGGCAATTCGGCAGGAGTGAACCATGCCATGTTCTCAATTATTCCCAATACGGGAACAGCAATTTTTTCATTGCGGAACATATCTACACCTTTCTTTGCATCCACGAGTGCTACGGGTTGCGGAGTGGTAACCACAACTGCGCCTGTCAAATGTACTGTTTGAACAATGGTGAGATGAATATCGCTTGTCCCGGGAGGCAAGTCGATAAGCAGATAGTCGAGATTACCCCAATTGGCTTCCTGAAGCAACTGTTTTACAGCATTGCTTGCCAATCCCCCACGCCAAACAATAGCATTGTCGGGATCAACAAAAAAGCCGATACTTAGCATCTTGACGCCGTATTGCTCTATGGGTTCTATCAAGTCGCGACCAGAAACAGTTGTTGTGACAGGGCGAGCCGATTCCACGTTGAACATTTTGGGCTGAGAAGGACCATGAATGTCCGCATCCAGCAATCCTACAGAAAAACCCCGTTTGACAAGAGCAATCGCCAAATTGGCAGCTACAGTGGACTTCCCCACACCGCCTTTCCCGGAACTGACTGCAATGATATGCTTCACATTATCGAGAGGTTGATCCGTCGGCTTGGGCTGTGTCTGTTTTACAAATTTAGTGTGAACACTCACCGCCGCATTTTCATCGACATAAGTCTTCACCGCCACTTCGGCAGCTTTCACCACCGATTTGACGAACGGATCGTTTTCTTTCTGAAAAATAAGTGAGAAGGATACTTCAAAACCCGAAATCCGGATGTCATCCTCCAGCATTCCACTCTCGATCAAGTCTTTACCGCTACCAGGATAGCGAACATGACGAAGTGCATCTATTATTTGTTGCGGATACATAAACTATATTAATCATTCGTCTCTTTCTTGGGAGAATAGTTTCTTCCATAAGAGCGATAAGTGTCTTTTTCGATATCTACTTCCGGTTCTATCAGATTCTCCTTGTGGTCGAGGCGGAAACAAATATATTTTATTTTCATTCCGCGATCCAACCATTGTTTCTCATAATGAGTCTTCAGATTCAGTATCGGATTGTCCCTCAACTCGGCAGAAGCATAAAGATCGTCGGTGGAAAACATCGTTTCAAAACCATTGACACGTACCATTTCTACAGTATACTGATAAAGAAAAGGACTATCGGTTTTCAGATGTATCAGACCTCCCGCTTTCATTATCTGTTGATAACGCTTCATGAAAAAAGATGAAGTAAGTCGTTTGGTTGCTTTCTTCATCTGCGGATCAGGGAAAGTGATCCAAATTTCATCGATTTCATCGGGAAAAAAGAAGCGAGGAATAAACTCGATGTTGGTTCTCAGAAAAGCCACATTGGTAATATTGTCGAGATATGCCTCTTTGGCTCCCGCCCATATTCTTGCACCTTTGATATCAACTCCTATAAAGTTTTTGTCGGCAAACATTCGTGCCAAACCCACAGTATATTCTCCTCTTCCGCAACCGAGTTCCAATACTATAGGATGCTCGTTTTTGAAAAAATCAGTCTTCCAGATGCCTGCCATTTCATAAGGTTTCTGCATATCGGCGATCTCACCCGCTTTGCATTGAAACACATTCGGAAAAGTCTGCATCTCTGCGAATTTCTTTAACTTGTTTTTCCCCATAGTATTTTATTTTCTGCTTTTCTGTATCTTCATTCCCACGCTGCTTACGCCTTTCAACTTCTCCTCACGCATTCCCTGACGAATCACAAAACTGCAACTGTCGGTCGGGAATATACGATGCGCATCGTATATTACAGGCATCTCGCGAACGTTTCCGTATCCGTTGCCCAACCATCTGCCATGTTCATCTGCAAGATAAAACTCTATGGTATCCGTTTGCTGCAGAATGTCACCCTTCAGGAAATCAACAAACAACCACACATTCTGGTAAGGATATGCCTGAGTATGACGAAACAATATAAAGACATCGTATTCACCTGAAGAATCTGCAATCTGGAAAGAATATGAAAGCGACGAATCCGCCTCCCAACCACCCAGAGGGAGATCATAATACTCGGAATAGATAGTCTTTCCCGAACATGCCGACAACATTATGGCAACCATCGACGAAAGAAATATGGAAACACTACTCTTCATTTCTGCGATTGTTTCTGTTGTTGCGTCCATCGAATCTGCGTCCTCCATGGCGATGATTGCGCTGTTCTCTGTTCGCTTTAGGATCAAAGCGAGTGACGTCATCCTGACCTACTACATTCTGATAATCCGGCAGGTTCTCTACTGCTTCAGCAGTAGTCTGCTTGCCTCCCAACGAATAAGGCTTCTCGCCACGATTGTTCTTTTCTATAATATCATTCGCCTGCTCGGGAGAAATAGTATGCAGATTGGCGGGTTTGCCCGGTGCTGAAGAATACGTAATCTCTCTGCTCAGTGGATTGGCAGAGAAGAAATACCAACTGCCCTCCATCGTTTCAAGCACTATGCGACGATCGGGAAAATCACGAGTGGCGTCCTCATATACCGGTATTTCGTAGTTCAGACAACACTTCAATTTCGCGCACTGACCTGCCAACTTCTGCGGATTGAGTGATATATTCTGCAACCGTGGAGCAGCAGTACTAACCGAGTGGAAGTTGGTCATCCACGTAGAGCAGCACAACTCTCGTCCGCAAGGACCTGTACCTCCTATTCGTCCTGCTTCCTGACGGGCTCCGATCTGCTTCATCTCTATTCTGATACGGAAAGTCTCAGCATACACTTTGATGAGTTGGCGGAAATCCACCCGCTCATCGGCTATATAATAGAATATAGCTTTGGATCCATCGCCTTGATACTCAACATCGCCTATCTTCATCTGCAACTGCAGATCTTTTGCCAATTGCCGGGCACGAATCATTGTCTGTTGCTCTTTTGCCTTGGCCTCTTGTGCTCTGCGAAGATCCTGCTCTGTAGCAAAACGATATATACTGCGAACGACATAACGACTTAAGTCGATATGATTCTTCTTCATCTGCAAACCTACCAATTTGCCCGTGAGCGTCACTATACCTATATCATGACCAGGGTTAGCCTCAACTGCCACCATATCGCCTTTCTTGATCGGCAACTGGTCTACATTATTATAATATCCCTTGCGGGTATTCTTGAATTGCACCTCCACCAAATCATCAGGAGAAACATTCTCCGGCAGGTCGGCAAGCCAGTCAGTAACCGGCAGCATATGCAGCGAATTGCCTCTACTAGAGTTGGCACTCAATTCGCAGTTTCCGTTATTCAGTGTAAATTCTTTATCCATTTCTTATATATATTATCTCTTCACCAGCACTATCGTCTGGAGGCAAAGATCAAAAAACACTATTTTTGCATTTCCATTTTGTTCGATCTGTTGTTGCGCACGCTCGAACTCCGATTGCAGATCTTCAACATTCCGCTCATTCACGAAGGGGGAAAATCTCTCAGAGAAACGACCTTCTTCGGTGGTTTGATAGTTCAACTCAGGTATAGCAACGTTTCTTATATAGTTTTCTCGTATTTGATTTTGAGCGTACAACAAAAAACTTTTTTGCTTTTCTCTACCCAAAGCTGCCACCTGATTACACCACTCTCTGAGGTCCAACAATGCTTTGTAATCGCGCCTCACACCTACAGCCCATGCATTGCGAAATAGCGAAATAAAAAAATTCAGGTTATCATTGTCTTCCACTCTTTTCACAAGCGACTGCATAGCCTTCGTCCAACTGCCATTGGCTATATGCGCAGTGTTGAAAGCATCCTCTGCCGACATGTCATCAAACTTCTCTCTCAAAGCATGAGCAATCTCTTTCTCCTCCAGATTGGGGATATGCAACTGCTGAGTACGCGACAATATAGTAGACAGCAATCGCTCGGGTTCCTCCGAAACGAGCAAAAACAAAGTCTTCTCAGGAGGCTCTTCTATTATCTTGAGCAACTTGTTGGCACAAGCAGGATGCATCTTTTCCGGAAGCCATATTATCATCACCTTATATCCTCCGCCAAACGATTTGAGCGACAGACTTCGAAGTATAGCTCCGCTTTCCGATTCATAAATGATGCATTGCTTGTTGTCTGCACCAATATGCGCATACCACTCTTCCTGCGAGAAATAACCTTTTTCAAGCAGTATTTCACGAAACTGTGGAAAGAAATCGCTGCAGAACACTTCGCGACTTGATTTCTCCTTGTATACAGGAAAAGCAAAATGCAAATCCGGATGCTGAAGCTTCTGATATTGCAGACAAGAAGGGCAAACACCGCAAGAATCACTCTCTGTGCGATGCTCACAAGCAATATACTGGGCATATGCGATTGCCAGTTGCAACTTGCCTATTCCACCCAAACCAAAAAACAATTGCGCATGCGCTATACGATTCTCTTGCACAGACTGACGCAGTCGGTTCTTGATATCTTCTTGACCTATAATATCTTTGAATTGCATATTTCGCCAATTAAAACAATGCGCAAAATTACAAAAAAAATGTGTAATTACAAAAAAAATGCGTTTTTGCTCAAAACATTTGCGTATTTCAAAAGTTTGAAGTACTTTTGCACGCTTTTTCGAGTAAAAAGCATGTTATTATCAACTATTTATGTTTAACGAGGCACGTGTGCCTCACCAATAACTACCGTATTAATATGGCAACAAAAATTCGTTTGGCGCGTCACGGACACAAAGACTATGCTTACTACCACATCGTAGTTGCAGACAGTCGTGCTCCCCGCGATGGTAAGTTTATCGAGCGTATCGGCTCTTACAATCCTAACACAAATCCTGCAACCGTTGATCTCAATTTTGAGCGTGCTCTCTATTGGGTAAACGTAGGCGCACAACCCACCGACACCGTTCGCAACATTCTCTCTAACGAGGGTGTATACCTGATGAAACATCTTCAGGGTGGCGTAAAGAAAGGTGCTTTCGACGAGGCTACAGCACAAAAGCGTTTCGACGCTTGGAAAGCTGAGAAAGATGCAAAACTCGGTAAGATCAGTGCAGAGGAAGTAAAGAAAGCTGAGAAGATTGCAAAAGAGCGTCTTGCTGCTGAGGTTGAAGCCAACAAGCAGAAAGCTGCTGAAGTAGCAAAGAAACACGCTGAGGCTATCGAGGCTGAAGCTGCTGAGGTTGCAGAAGCTGCTGCTAACGCTGAAGAGGAAACTCCCGCTGCTGAATAATTTACCTAAGCACGCGTCTAAGTTTTCTACAAAAGTCCACTCTCAAGAGTGGATTTTTTTGTATCTATGCTATTTTCGAAAGTCATTGAATAACAACAGACAACAACAAAGCCCGCAAGCAAACGGGCTTTGTATATATCACATGCTTATATCAAGCAGGATTAATCTTTTACGACCAGCCTCATAGCACATCCGCCTGCTGCAGCTAGACGCACATTGAGAGTATCAGCAGCAGTAACTTGCTTTTTCTCTATAACGATAGCATACGGATTGCTTACCCAGTCTGTTTCAGGTGCATCACGATAGATGTCTGCCTCATAGGTCTTACCCTTTTCAAGGAAAGAAAGCGGAATAGAGATATCCCTCGGATTCTCGTCGGTTGTAGCACCCAGATACCAGTTGTCGGAATGACGATCCTGACGTGTAGTAACCACATAGTCACCTATTGTGGCATCAAGCACAACCGACTGTTTCCAATCGCAAGGCACTTGCTCTATGAAATGAAAAGCATCGGGATGTTGCATATAACTCTCCGGCATATCGGATGCCATCTGCAAAGGTGAATAGATAGTTACAAACAAAGCCAACTGTCGAGCAAGAGTGGAATGGACACGTGTCTGCGGATGGATAGGATTGCTGAAGTCGAAAGTACCAGGAGTGAAATCCACAGGACCTGCCATACAGCGGGTGAAAGGCAGTACACAGAGATGCTCAGCTGGAGAACCTCCGTCGGTCGACCAAGCATCCCACTCCTGCCCGCGCACACCTTCGCCGGACATCAGATTTGGATAAGTGCGGCATAATCCGGTGGGCATCACGCATTCATGATTGTCGATGCAGACATGATTTTCGGCAGCAGTACGAATAACATGATTCATATGACGCACTCCATACTGCGACTTATGCCACTCTTTTCCATCCAACTTTGCATGAACATAACCCGTTTTTACATTGTGAATCCCAAGGGTATCGTAGTAATGGAAGGCATCCAAAAGTTGACTTTCATAGTTTTGAGTATTGCCTCCGGTCTCATGATGACCAATGATTTGCACACCTCTGTCGTGGGCATATCGAGAAAGATATGAAATGTCGAAATCGGGTGTGGGTGTGGTGAAATCAGCCAGATTGCTAGTCCAATCACCATCCCAACCTTCATTCCATCCCTCTGCCAAGACACCTCCAAAACCATGCTCGGCAGCGAAATCCAGATAGCGACGCATATTGTCGGTAGTAGCGCCATGATTGGGTGAGAGACGCAGGAAATTGCCCTTTTCGTCGAGAATTCTGTAGCACCAGGTGTAGTGATCAAGGTGTATTGCCCACCATATTCCTATAAACTTCATAGGTTGAATCCAGGAAGTGTCTTCTATCTTGCATGGCTCATTCAGATTGAGCATGATGCGTGATGCTGCGAGTTGCGTGATGTTGCCTGCCACAGTCATGAAGCGCCATGGTGATTTGGTTCTGCCTCGTTCTGCATGCACACTCACCCCATCCGAAAGGGGAGTGAGAAAAGTGCCCACTACCGGGAATATACTCCTATCTCCGTTATCGGTTACATAGAAGTTCTGTGCTGGATAGTCATCGAGAGCAGCTTCATGAAGAAAAGCATAACTGCCATCGGCATACTCTATAGTAAGAGGCGAGCAGGCAGTATCTCGCAACGCTGTCATAGGACTCTTTTGCCACAAACCCTCATAATAGGGTGTTGTCCATGGAATATACCATAGTTCGGGATCATCGGTAAAACTATATTCGGTATTTTCCTTATAAATCTCAAACGGCTCATTATTCCCGCCGAATTCATAACGGAAAGCGAATCCGTCGTTAAAAATCCGGAAACGTATGACAACTGGGTTGTTTTCCTCGTCCAACAAGCTGACTGCCAATTCTCGATATTGGTTCTTAATAAACTGCTCCTCTCCCCAGGTGGTTTCCCATGTCTCATTGAATTTTGAATGTTCTGTTTTTTTGAGCGTATAAGTATGATTATCGAATCCGAGCCGGGAGGGCAACAGCAGTGTATCGCCGTTTTTGGTTAGCATATAATGCGGTATTCCGCTGTTATCGATGGAAAATTGCAGGAGCAGACAATTATCTGGAGAATAAACTTCGCTAGTGCTGCATGCCGCCAAAATGATGGTTGCGGCAATGATAAAAATAGAAGAATAGTGTTTCATCGGTGATGGGTTAATTTTACGGTGCAAAGATAATAAAAATTCTTAATATGGATAATTCTATTACGGACGCGGATAGCCTTCCGATTGTTGAATATTCGGGTTACGCTCGAGTTCCAATTGCGGAATAGGTTGAACATAACTCTCGTCTCCCTTCCAGGTAATGGCTCCATGGCGTGTATTTTTGTAGTATGCCGCCTCATCGGGTCCGATACGATATCGTCTTACATCGAACCACCACTGCCCCTCGGCGAAGAGTTCTGCCCAACGCTCATATGCGATCACATTATGCGCCAAATGGTCGGTTTCATCGGCAGTTTTCGTACGATCTGTAAGAGAAGTATAGTCGTAAGGACAAGCCGCATCGGGTGAAAATCCATATGCTCTTCGATGTACTTTATTGACATATTCGAGTGCAAGAGCGGGATCTGTATCTGCGATAAGTTCGGCATAGAGGAGATAGATGTCTGCAAGTCTGGCTATATAGAAGTTGCAGTCGGATGACTCATTTTTGCCATATGGTTCAGGTCCCATTTCTACGCCACGGATATTGGTATATTTACGATGTTGCCATCCGATGATGTCAGGTCGATTGTTCACTTCTGTAGAGCGGTCGTACCAGGTTTCCCGTCCAGCGGCGTCGATATAAGTATCTACATACGGTTGTCCAGCTGCGAGGATGAGTCTGGGGTCAACCTTATCCGGGTTATTTTTCAAGGCAAGAGCATCTGCGCGATAGTTTGGTTCAACAAGAGTATACGGGAAATTGCTGATAGAGCGAGTCGCATTGAAGTCATAATCAGTGTTGAAAGTCCATCGTGGCATAGTGTCACCATAAAAATCGGCAAATCCGAATCGCGCTATGTTGCGGTCATGCACGAAGTTGTTGCCCCACTGCGACGATTTCTTGGTTGTCATCACATCGTGCTCGAGAGTTTCAGGGGCAGTCTTGTCTTCTCTTCCCTTGCGAAAACGTATATCCAGATCCACATACCAAGGTGCATAAACCATTGGCATTCCCGATCCGGTTGTGTAGCCTTCCCAAGGTCCGTCTTGCTGATAGTTGCTGGTCATGGTTACTTCATAAAGTGATTCGTCATTATGCTCGTTAGCCACATTGCCATAGAACATATCCTTGTAGATCTCAGGCGCAACCAGAGTTTTACCGCTGTTGTTTATGATATCTTCAAGCAAAGCCCGAGTCCTCTCTTTGTTTTCCGGGAATATATATAGCGACTGCATGTATGCCTTTGCCAGCATGGCTTTTGCAGCCCATTCTGAAGCGCGGAAAGTCTCATTATGACCTGTAAGTAATGTGGCTGCTTCGCTAAGGTTGTCAATCATGAACTGCCATGTATCTTTCACAGTTGCCCTTTCCTGTTTTAGAGAATCGACATTACTATGAACTTTTTCTATCACAGGGAAACCCCATCCGTCGGCATTCATCTCATAGAAAATCTGCGCATGCCAATAAGCGAGTCCGCGATTGAAGAGTGCTTGTCCGCGCATATAATCGAGTTGCTCCTGCTCGGATGCGATGCTGTAGTGACTGCGATAATGCTCAATCGACTCGATTGCCTGCGTTGAGAGTTTTATCCATTTGCAGAGGTCGGTATACGTGGTTGTAATATATCTCGAATCAATACTCGTGTAGTTGTCCATTGAGGTAGCGCGCTCGTCATAACTACCATAGGTGTCAGTGGTGTGATCATACAACCATACTCCCATCGGGAACCAGTAGAAAGCATACATTCCTATGCTGTGACTCTGTGCATAACTGGAAGTCAGAATCAGATCCACCTGCTCCATCGTTGCAGGGAAGTTCTCCGGATTGAGAGTCTGAGGATTCTCAATATTGAAAAAGTCTTTGCATGCTGTAAGCAGTATCGCTGCCGAGCAAAATATGATGATAACGATTTTTCTCATAATGCAGAGGTTTTAGAAGGTTATATCCAATCCGAAAGAGAATAGTCTTGAGGGAATATAGCGGTTGATGTAGTCAACGTTATACATCAGCGAACTGCCACCAATCTCAGGATCAAGGCCACTGTAACTCGTTATGGTAAACAAATTTTGTGCAGAGAAATAGACACGTGCCTTCTCCATTAAAGCCTTGCGAGAGATTCGTTGAGGCAGAGTATAACCGACACTCAGGTTCTTGAGTTTCAAATAGTCGCCTTTCTCAAGCAGATAAGCGCTTACTGTCGAGTAGTTTTTGTTGGCAGCTCCATCGCCGATCATACTGTTCGATTCATCCAAATAACCTATTCTAGGATGCTCGGTCACCGTAGTGTTGTCTTTGCCGAAGCAAGAAGTCCGGAAGATATTTGCTGTAGTGTTATCCGACGAGAATGTGTTGGTATAAGGTTTCACCAGATTCATGATATCGAATCCGAAAGCTCCTGAGAACACTGCATTGATATCTATTCCTTTCCATCCAAAACTCAGATTCAATCCCATCACCATTTTCGGCCAAGGGTTACCTATATAATGGCGCGAGGCGGCAGAAACACGACCTTTGCCATTGTCATCGTAGATAAGGTCGCCCACACCCGTGTTTTTTTGTTGATAGTATATACCTATCTCTTGTCCTTCGGCATTCAGCGGTTGACCGTTTTCTGCAAATCCGAATGGATGATCGGGGTTCTGCTCTTTCCATTTGTCGAGAGCATATTGGTTGTACTGGTTAACTTCATCCTGATTGCGGAAGATTCCTTTTACCCCATACCCATAAAACAAAGACATTGGATTGCCGTCTTCTGTTCTCGAAATCAGTGTCCATGAGTTATCCACACCACGGTCGATGGTAGTAGCACCCGGAACATCGCCTATTCGTTTTACAGTATTTCGGTTGAAACTGGCATTCCATCCGATGCTATAACTGAAGTCGCCTCGTTTCTCCTTCCATTCTATCGCCAATTCATGACCGGCATTTTCTACAAGTCCGGCATTGAACTGAACGACAACGGTGTTTCCGGGATCATCGGATGAGAAATAGTAACTCATTCCCGAAGTCAACGGCAGACTGCCGCGATAAAGCATGTCGCGAGTCTGACGGTTATAGTAGTCATAAGTAACAGTGAGTCTGTTGCCAAGGAAGCCCAAATCAACACCTATATCCCACTGGTTGACCTCTTCCCACTTCAGGTTCTCATTGCCCAGCACTGCTATCCAGGCACCTGTGTGCTCTACAGCAGTGTTGTCGAATGCATAACTTACACCTGACAGAGAATAAGTAGACATATACATGTATTGAGCGATATTGTCATTGCCGAGAATACCCCACGATCCGCGAATCTTCAGGTTATCCCACCATGAACCCACATTATCTTTCATGAAACTTTCTTCCGACATACGCCAACCCGCATTTACTGAAGGGAAAAAGCCCCAACGGTTTTTCTTCACGAAACGGTCGGAAGCATCTGCACGGAAATTAACAGCAAGAAGATACTTGCTTTTGTAGTCGTAGTTCAAACGGGCAAAAGCCGAACCTCGTCTCTCCATAGGCACACCATCGGACGCATCTTTGGTTGGTCCGGTAGAAGCAAGAGCTATCGATTGAGCTATAGGGATGGCAAAACTATAGGAGTTGACAGTAAGATTGTAGCCATCGTATTTCCACCACTCCGTTCCTGCCATCAAACGGAAGTGATGATTGTCAGCCCAAGTGGCATCGTATGTAAGAACCGAATTGAACATCAATCTAAGCGAAGTGCCTGCATAGGAGTCAAGTTGTCCTCCTGGGATACCCACTTGGACTGGACCGAAATCTTTATATTCGGTGAAGTAGTTTCTGCTCCATGCCGACAGATGAGCACTTCCGGTTGTTCGCCAGGTCAGTCCTTTTATGAATTCTATATTAAGGTAGGCTTGAGCATTTAAGTTGTAGTTGTTGTCGTGGAACACATGAAATGCATCCTCCAATCCGGCAAAGTTGGGCCCGCTTCCTGCCAGAATAGGAGTTTGGGCATAATTGCCGTCCTCATCTTTCACTTCCGCCACGGGCACTGTACGAAAAGGAATAGTATGATTATAGATACTTGAATTGGTAGCAGGATTGGTTTTCGTCATACTTCCGTATATCGACTCACCCAAAGACACATGCTTACCCACGGTATGATCGATATTGGCACGAAGTGAGAATCTTTGCGCACGCGTGTCCATGTACGTACCTATTTCATCCATATATCCGAGCGAGAGGAAGAATTTTGTTTTTTCTGCTGCTTGTGAAACAGAGATGTTGTATTCCTGCTCTATTCCGGTGTCGAACATTACATCCATCCAATCGGTGTCAGGCAGTTCGTCGACACTGCTTGCGCCCAACACATCCAATGTCGATCCTGTTCCCCAAGCATCACGGGCACGAATCCAGTCAGCAGTGTTCAAAAGATGAATGTTCGAGGTAATATTACGCCAACCTACTCGAGCATTGAGGTTGACCTGCGTCTTTTCAGACTTGCCTTTTTTAGTTGTTATCAAGATAACACCTCCCGCCGCTTGCGATCCGTATATAGCTGCCGAACCTGCATCTTTCAGGATCTCTATCGACTCCACGTCACGCATGTTGAAGTTGAATCCGGCATCCTGAGCCACGCCGTCCACCACATATAACGGAGCCATTCCGTTTATACTTCCTGCGCCACGAATCAAGATGTCAGCCGACTCACCTGGAGCTCCCGAACCTTTGGTTACAGTGACACCAGAAGCCAAACCAGAGAGACTCTCTGCAAGCGACTTTGCAGAAAAATCCCGAATCTCCTCCGTGCTTACCGATGAAATTGAACCGGTCACATCAGAACGTTTCTGCGTTCCGTATCCAATTACAATCACGTCCTCCAACACTTCGCTATCTTCTTCCAGGCGTATATTATAAACAGAGGTTTTGGGACTTACAGCAACCGTCTGACTCTTGTAACCCACATACGATATCACCAGCATCTTGCCGTCTGCTATGTCCAAGTGGAATACTCCGTCATAATCTGTCACTGTTCCGTTGGTTGTGCCTTGTTCCATCACTGTTGCTCCAATCACAGGTTCGCCGGTCGGATCCAGCACTTTGCCTTCTATCTGGCGCGCATAAACCGATACAGACGCTATCAAACACAAAAAAGCAGGAACAATGCGGGAAAGAATGTTCTTCATGACAACTGTTTTAATAAACAATTAATGAAAATACAACAAGCAGGATGCTTAAAGCACCCTGCCTGCTATTAAATAAAGAAATTATTTAACGACTACCTTTTCGCTTAAGCGTTTGCCGTTTGCAAGAACAGAAGTCTTTACGTAAACACCATTCTCAGGAGCGGCATTCAGACGCATACCAAGGATGTTGTAATACTCGACTGCCACTACATCAAAATTAACTTCTACATCCTCTACTGCTGTCAAGGCGTCGATGCAAGGAGCTGCATAACCGGTTACTGCGAAACCAAAGATATCGCCATCATCATAATCGTCGGCATAGAGATCTTCGCTTGTTTTTGTGCCTGTGTAAGGAGCAAAAGTGAACAAGCAGTCAGAACCATCAGCTTGTGTGGTAGCAACTTCTTGTGATCCCCACATCCACCAACCTGCACCTGGATTTTCTGAAGTATACTCAAAAACAAAGACTTGAGCATAAATGTAAACAACACTATCAGCCTTAACTGCATTGCTTGGATCAACCATTACTTGTTTCCAGTTGGCTGTGCAACCATAAATATTGCCACTAAGCTGTTTAAGACGACGGAAATCTCCATTGGTATCACCGTAGTTTGTCCAGTTGTTGAAAGCAACACCACGACTTGCACCTTCAGCAGTTGGAGTTTCTTTTAAGAAATCTTCAATCCATGTGCCGGTAATGTCGATGGCAAAAGTAAAAGTTTCGTCAACTTCCATGTCGTTGGAAGGAGCAAAAACACCACTTGCGCAATCGTACTTAACAATGTAACGACCGTCAGCACCTACAGGGTTGTTCAAAGTGAATGCACTTGAACTCAGAGCTACCAAAGTAGCTGCAATGAAAAGAGTAATTTTTTTCATGACGATAAAATTTTTAGGGATTAGTAAATATTGTTAGTTGTATTCGATAATTATCAAGCCGCTCGGAATTAAAATTTATTTTAAACCGATGCAAAGTTATTCCCATAAAACTAGCATATGAAATAATATGCAACGAATATAGAATTTTTTACATCTCAAAATTTGTTATTCATCTGATTTTATTTTAGTTATAAATCATATACTCAATAAAAAAATCAAGATGTAATATAATGAAATATATCTATATTTAATGTCGAAAATCAGCTTTTTCAGAGGCTTTTTTTGTAAATTGAAAAAGTTAACGTAACTTTGTCGCATCAAAATGTTTTATTATGCAGAAGATTCCATATTTTTCAGTTTTATCGCTTCTTATCTTTGTATGTACATCAGTTTGTGCGCAAGTTTATCAATTTGATGAAGATATTCGTCAGCAGGGCTGGTACGACAGACCCTACGAACGATATGAAGCAGAAAACGGATGTTGCAACTCCAATGCAGTTTTCCTGGAGGCATCCGACAATCAGCGTCATCTTCAGAGCGAGGCGAGTCACCAGCAGGCATTGCAATTGCAAAAGGCAGGTGATTATGCAGAATGGACGGTAAACAAATCAGGTAAAGGAATCAACATACGATTCTCTCTCCCGGATTCATCTGACGGAAAAGGCAAGAAAAGCACTGTTCGTCTGTCCGCCAAGAATGGAGGAGAGACTATTGTCTCGGAAGATATTATTCTGGATTCATACTGGGCGTGGCAATACACCGTCCGCAACGGAAACTATCCCGACAACACACCTTCTTCCGACAAAATGGTACGCATGCGTTTCGATGAAAAGCATCTGTTGTTAGGCAAAGAGATACCTGCAGGCAGTATAATGCGAGTGGAAAAAACAGAAAACGACGACACACCTTGCACCATTGATTTTGTGGAACTGGAGTCCGTGCCTGCAATGAAGACCGCAGCCGACTATGCACAATATGGAGAAGTGCTGGAATATAATCCCGCAACAGACGGACAACTCAACACCTTTGTTTGGAACAATCAGGGAAAGACCATTTACGTTCCTGCAGGCAAAATAGACGTGCCTTCAAGAATCTATATGAGTCAGGCAGAAACTCGATTGGTAGGTGCAGGAGAATGGTATACCGAACTCTATTTCTCCGCTTCGAGCGATGATGGTTCAACCTATAACAAACGCGGTATAGAAGGTTCTGCCGACCGACTCCTGGTGGAAGGATTCTCCATCAACACGGCAAACAACAAACGTTATTATCAGAATAACGACTCCAAACAGGTTGGCAAGGGTTTCCAGGGAGGATTCGGCACAGGTTCTGTGATACGCAATTGCTGGGTGGAGCATTTCGAATGCGGAGGTTGGATAGGTGATTATTCGGGCAAAAACTCGAAGGATTTGACAGTTGAATATTGTCGTTTCCGCAACAACTATGCGGATGGCATCAACCTTTGCAAAGCATCCACGAATCATGTGGTTCGCCACTGCAGTTTCCGCAACAACGGCGATGATGACATGGCAAGTTGGTCGACAGGCAATTTGTGTTCGGGATGTGTGTTTGAATACTGCACTGCGGAGAACAACTGGCGTGCAAGCAGTCTGGCTTTCTTCGGAGGTCAGGATCAGACGGCTCACCATATTGCCATTTACGATGCACTGGAATGCGGGTTGCGTCTGACATGCGACTTTGCCGGCACGGGTTTCAAGACAGAAGGAAGGATGTTTCTGCACGACATCAGCATACATCATTGCGGTTGCAAGAGCGGCACTTGGGGTGAATCAGGTGATTTCTGGGGAAACATGCAAGGTGCTTTGACCTTGTCTGCAACGAGCAACTACGATTTGAATAATGCCGAGTTTTACAATATCGACATTGTTGACTCGCGCACTAATGCCGTGTACTTGCGTGGAAGCAACGGAAAGAAAATCAACAACCTTGTAATGGAAGATATCAGCATCTCGAGCGCAAAAGGTTATGGTTTGTATTTCAGCGGTGCTCAAGGCAGTGCGCGCATGTGCAGAATCAGTTATGATGACTGTATGCAGGGAGAGCAGAACGCACATATGGCCACTTTCGTAATCACCGACTGCGGAGACACAGGCACGGAAGATCTCGTCTGTAATAGCCAGCGAAAACAGATGATTACGAAAGACGGACTGATTGTGATTGAAAACGGGAATGAAAGATATCTGTTGACCGGTCAGAGATATTAATATGTGCAACCACAGATTCTAATATATGAAACGATTTTTTCTTTTCCTTTGTCTTGCCAGTGCCTGCTGTTATACCTTGGCGGATGTTTCCGACGACCTTGACAGTCTGGATTATTATCTAAGCAGGAAGGCGGAATATGACGCGATGAAAACCGCCAGAATAGAACGTCTATGGTCGGCAACGGAACTCAGCGACTATGAGCGCTATTCGCTTCTGTTTGACGAATATGCTTCGCATAACTACGACTCGGCCCATCTGTATGTAGACCGTCTGCTCGATACGAGCGAATTGAGCGGCGACAAGAACAAAGTAGCACTTTCGGGTATCAGAAAAGGGTTTATCTATCTGTCGGCAGGTCTGTTCAAAGAGAGTAGCGACTTGTTTGCAAATCTGGATGTGGCGGGTTGTGACACGAGTGTTCTACTATCGTATTACAGCACCTATGCCCGCCTTGAATACGATCTGGCGGACTATTCGCGAGGCGAGTGGTATCATCGTTATATCACCGAGGGCAACCGACTGACAAGCGAGAGTCTTCGTCTGATGAGTCAGCGCGACACAAGTGCATGGTTCTATGCGTTGGCGGTTCGCGACATGAAAGAAGGCAACTACGTGCGTTGTCTGGAGCGTTTCCGCATGCAATTGTTGTCATCGCAAATAACCGAGCACGAGAAAGCCATCACCTATAGTTCGATGGGTTATCTATGTCATGCCATGGGCAATCAGGATGAGAGTCTGCATTACAACGTATTGGCAGCGATAAGCGACATCAAGAGTTCAACCAAAGAGGCAGTGGCTCTTCGAGGAGTGGCATTGGCAGTTTTCGAACGTGGAATGACGGATAAAGCGTTGGAGTATATACGTTATGCACTGGATGATGCACAGTTCTACAATGCTCGTCACAGACAGTTGGAGATAAGTCAGATTCTGCCTATCATTGAGCAATCGGAGCAGGAGTTGCTTGAGGCCCATAGCAAACGCGAGAAGACGTTGAGTATGGTATTGTATGTGCTTTTGCTGGTGCTATTGGTTGCGTTTGTCGTCATCTACAACCGTCAGCGAGCGGCTACTCGCGCACGTCGTCTGGTTGAGACGATGAACAACCGTTTGCGCGAAGCCAACCGCATTAAAGACGAATACATATCCACATTCTTGTTTGCTCAGACGGACTATGTCAATCAGCTTGAGCAGTATCAGCGTTGGGTAAAGAAACGTGCGCAGGAAAAGCGTTTTGAAGAGTTGCAGACAGTGCCTATACGTTTTAATGCCGCTCATGCACGCAAAGAGTTTTACAAGCAATATGACGAGATGGTACTGCGCATTTTCCCCGATTTCATCGAGAGTTTCAACAGTTTGCTTCGCGAGGAAGAACGCATCTATCCGCAGGCAGGTGAACTATTGACTCCGGAATTGCGCATCTTCGCTCTAATACGTCTGGGAGTCAACAAAAATGAGAAGATAGCTCAGATACTCGATTACTCGGTAAACACCATATACACCTATAAGACGCGCGTAAGAAACAAAAGCCGACTTTCGGCAGAAGAGTTCAATGCGGCAGTAGGGAAGATATAGAAAACCCTTCCAAACCTCCCCTCATGGGGAGGAAAGAGAGGGTTCAGTGAAAGGTTAGAGGTTAGGGGGTTAAACAACAAGCGCTGCAAATTGCAGCGCTTGTGTTATATTCCGTATTTGATAGCTTCACCGGAAGGCTCAGAATCTTCGTATCGAGAGCAGGTCGTGAGTGTACTTGCCGGTCTCCGAAGAAATGATACCATTCGAGTCGACACGCTCCACTTTCACGCGGCCGGCGCAGTGTATCATTGTGTCAGACGAAAGCAAGATACCGACATGTGTTACACGTGTAGGTTCACCCGGTTTCTTGTGACCGAAGAAAACCAAGTCTCCGCATTGAGCTTCCTCGAGGAAACCTACTTCAGTGCCTTGTGTGGCTTGCTCGCGGGCATTACGCAATATCTTTTTGCCGAAGATACTCATGATGATACTTGAGAATCCCGAGCAGTCCATACCCATGCAGTTTTTGCCTCCCCAAAGATAGGGAATATTGAGGAAGAATCTGGTCACCTCCATGAAGTTTGTCTTATTCAGTTCCAAAGGTTTCTCCGCCACCATCTGTGGGTCGATCACGAACTTGCTTCCAAGCACTTCGAAACTGCCGTCTTTGTAGTTGCACAGATGCGTACCAGCCGTAAGAGGAAAAGTCTGACCATTGCCCTCACTAACCGCATATGCCATAGGCATCTTCACTATGGCATCCAGATTCGACGAGGTGTATTCCTTATACTCCTTTTCGCTCATCTTGGTTACCATAGAGTTGTCAACCCACCCTACTTGACCATCGTAATCATTTCGAATGTAATACCAGCCACTCTCTTCCTTTTCTATTTTACAAGTCTCACCAAACAAGAGTTGGGTCTCCTGCTCAGCTGCCTCATCGGGTTGAGAACGCACCGGAACTACCGAATGAAGTACAATGGCATAAGAAATAAACATCACGGAAACCATAAAAATTTATTATTTAGGATTAAAAAATTGGATAGGACAAAGTCATATTCATATTGGAGATAGGGTTACCAAATGGTAACTCTCTCTTCGGGTTTAACATAGAGCGGACTCTCTTCTGTCACATTCCATGCCTCATACCAAGCATCGATGTGGGGGAGAGCACCGTTTACACGCCATCTTCCGAGTGAGTGAGGATCGGATTTGGTGCGCTGCAGAATCTCTTCAGGACGGATATTGCCTGCCCAAACATTGGCGTATGCAAGGAAGAAACGCTGCTCGGGAGTATAACCGTCGCGAGTCTCCAACGGAGCATCTTTGGTTGCATTCTTGAATGCCTGGAACGACACATTCAGTCCTCCGTGGTCGGCAATGTTCTCACCAAGGGTAAGATAACCGTTGGCAAACACACCGGGAGCCACTTCTATCTTGTTGAAATACTCTGCCATCACTTTAGTGCGGGCATCAAACTTAGCTTTGTCTTCATCAGTCCACCAGTTGTTCAGGTTGCCGTCTTTGTCGAACTGGCACCCCTGATCATCGAATCCGTGAGTCATCTCATGACCTATCACGACGCCGATAGCTCCATAGTTGAATGCATCGTCGGCTTCCATGTCGAAGAAAGGATACTGAAGAATACCTGCAGGGAAGCATATCTCGTTGGTAGAAGGATTGTAGTATGCATTCACTGTCTGAGGTGTCATATACCACTTGTCGCGATCGACAGGTTTGTCAAGGAAACTGAGCGAGTATTTCTGCTCGAACTTGGCAGCACGCTGCAGGTTTTCATAATATGAAACCTCAGGATCTATCTTCAGATCGGTATAGTCACGCCATTTGTCAGGATAACCTACTTTTACGTAGAAAGCATCCAGTTTCTCGTGAGCTTTTGCTTTTGTCTCGTCGCTCATCCATTCCTGCAAGTCGATACGCTCGCCCAAAGCTGTCTGTAAGTTTTTAACCAACTCCACCATACGCTTCTTAGCAGCTGGCGGGAAATATTTCTTTACGTACATCTGACCAACTGCTTCGCCAAGAGTGCCGTTGACCACACCCACTGCGCGTTTCCAAAGCGGCGATGGCTCTTCTTTACCCGACAGAACTTTTCCGTAGAAGTCGAAGTTTGCCATATAAATATCGTTGGAAAGAGCACCTGCTGCGCCATCGATAGTCTGCCATGTGAATAACGTTTTCAAGTCTTCCAGAGGCTCTTCAGCAAGCATCTTGCCGCACTCTTTGAGGTGAGCGATCTGACCAACCGATACAGAGTCGGTCTTTATCTCCATAGCGCCCAAGAAAACATCCCAGTCAACTTCAGGAACCAGTTTTTTCAGGTCATCCATCGACATCTTGTTGTAGTTAGCCATAGGATCACGCAATTCCACATTGTTTTTAGCAGCGCCTGCCAGACGGGTCTCCAGACGAAGCACAGTCTGCGCGAGAGCCTCGGGATTCTCGTAACCGAACATACCGAACATTCTTTCCACATGCTTTACGTATGCATTACGAATCTTGGCGGTGTTCTCGTCCTCATCGAAATAATACTCTTTTTCACCCAGAGTGAAACCTGCCTGATATGTTTTCAGAATATTCATCGAACTATTCATCTCGTCGGCATCCACATACATTGCCCAGATACCATAAGTCATACTCTCTCCGAGGAGACGGCTGAGTTCTGCGCGGTCGTTGATAGCGGCAATGTCATCGAGTGTCTTCTGCAAGGGTTTTATACCCTCCACATCGCGGCGAGCGGTGTCCATAGCGAGGTTGTAGAGGTCGCCAATTTTCTGCTCGATGGTGCCTTTTGCGTGTTGTTTGTCAGCAATCTCTTTTATCAGTCCGTTGAGTTGTTCGCGGTTGTTCTCCCCCAGTTTATCGAAACTGCCGAAACGGCTGTATTCGCCTGTTAGCGGGTTGTTAACCATCCAACCGCCGCATGCATACTGGTAAAAATCGTTTTGTGCTACTGCTGTAGTGTCCAGATTAGCAAGGTCAATGCCTGTAGTCTGCTGTTTTTTGCATGATACTGCCATAACTGTTGTCAATGCAATTAAAAATAGAAATTTTGTTTTCATTGTTGAATATAATGTTTTGTTATAAGTCAATATTGCAGGTCGATATAACGCTGCAAAATTACAATTTTATTCTAAATGCTGCAAATAAAACTGCAGATTTTGCATTGTGCAAAAATCTTCTTACCTTTGTAGCGGAAAAACCAATGATATATCTTTAATATGGAAAAGAAATTCGATTTGGATCGTACAGTCCGTTTGTGTATCACTCTTGCAATGCTCGTGGCATTGTTTCTCATAACCCGTCAACTGAGCGGTGTTCTGTTGCCATTTGTGGTATCATGGTTTATAGCATATCTGGTGCACCCTATTGTCAACTTCTTTCAATACAAATGCAGACTGAAGAATCGCACTCTGTCGGTGATAGTCACTTTGATTTTGCTGGTGGCAGCATTGGTACTTGTAGTTGCAGCATTGGTTCAACCTGTCACCTCAGAGGTTGGTAGAATGGCCTCTTTGGTAACCGACTATGTTTCCGGACTCAGTGTGGATACGGTTTTGCCTGCTGCCTGGCAGGAAAGTTTCCGCGAATGGCTGGCACAATACGACTGGCAAAGTCTGTTTACCGTGGAGAATGTAGAAGCTGCACTCAGCAAGATAGCACCTTATGTAGGTGGACTGCTCGGCGGCAGTATCAGTCTGGTTTCTAGTTTGTTTGTTGTGTTTATCAGCATTCTTTACATCATATTCATTCTTATCGACTATGAGAAGATATCAAGCGGAATGATAGAGATGATTCCACCGAAATACAAGGAAACGATCACCGGTATACTGAACGATCTGGAGCAAGGAATGAACAAATATTTCCGTGGTCAGGCGCTCATTGCAATGAGTGTAGGCATCTTGTTCTCCATAGGATTTCTGATTATGGGTTTGCCTCTTGCTATTGTTATAGGACTCTTCATCGGTCTGTTGAACATGGTGCCCTATCTTCAGATAGCGGGCATTCCTGTCTGCATGCTGCTTGGCGTGCTCCAGTCGGCGGATACCGGCACTGCTTACTGGATTATTCTGCTCGAGATAGCAGTAGTCTTTATAGTAGTGCAAAGCATTCAGGATCTGCTGCTTACGCCACTTATCATGGGCAAGACTATTGGTATGAAACCTGCCGTAATGCTGCTTGCTCTCTCCATCTGGGGAAGTCTTTTGGGAATAGCAGGAATGATCATCGCATTGCCTCTCACAACTGTACTTATCTCCTACTACAAACGATTTTTGCAGAGCGAGTTGGCAAAAGAGCAGCAAAAGACAGAGACTATCCCAGAAACACCGAATCCACAGGAAGCAACGGAATAGAAACAAAAAGAAGCGGAAGAACCTCCGCTTCTTTTTTCATATGCTTATGTCTGAATTTATATAGAAGTTGTCCGGGATTGCTTTTCGGCCATCTAATTTAAACAGATTGCTCGGCAATGTCTTCACGGTAGAATACCATACCTAATTCCCTTGATATGATTTTATATGTTTTGCTGTCAATTACGGTATCAGCACCCACTGTTTGATAGTATGTTGACGGATAGATATGGTTTGGTGGATTATAGCCACCACCCATTAAATACATATTCCATTGCCTTCCTTCAACCAACATAGGTTGATAAGTAGCGAAAGCAACAACCATAGAAGTCGTAATGGTGGCAATTGTCAAAATAATGCATTTCATATGTTTATGATTTTTTTTGCAAAGATACTATATTTTTAATACTGCAATAGTAATTGTCCATGAGTCATATTTAACTGGTAAAGGTTTGTTAAAGAAGAACTTCCTTTTGAAAGAGAAATGTCAGTATTCGCATCGCCTTCTGTTCCAATAGATAATGTAGACAATGGTGTTGACGTTCCAACAGCAATACCAACTTTGCCGTCACTTGCAACCTTGAGTTGCGCATTTACAATTCCTGCTGACATGAGCAGGATAATGGAAAAAAAAATTTGTTTTTTTCATGACTTAATGATTTAAATGAGTTGTTTATTGTTGATTGTTTACAGAAAGAACTTTTAAAATTGATATGCATAAGAGACAAAAAAATGTTTCTTTATGCATGTAATCTTCTGGTCTTACAGATCGATAACATTTCCGATTGCAAAAATACAACATAAAGGAACTTTTCTCCAAATAAAAACCTGGGAAATTGTCGGAGCACAAACTATTGATAATCAACGAACTCTCTGTTTTGCCTATTGGGGAATTTCATAGTTTGGTATTTCTTTTAGATAAAAGGATAATTCACACCATAAAAATTATAGGTCCCTTTTGTTCCTTTTATCAATACAAATTTGAGTGTGAATGAGCTGTATATCGACTACAGAGTGTCGACTTATGACTTTTGTCAAAGACAAAATTTGCAGATCTGCTTTTTTTTTCGTACTTTTGCAGTCTGTTTTGATTTAATTGCCTAAATAGGGTGTTTTGACAGGAATTATGCAAAAGATTAGAAACATAGCAATCATCGCTCACGTCGACCATGGCAAGACCACATTGGTCGACAAGATGCTCTATACCGCTCATCTCTTTCGCGAGAACGAGACACGCGGTGAGTTAATATTGGATAACAACGAACTAGAGCGTGAGCGCGGTATCACCATTCTTGCAAAGAATGTGAGTATCGAGTATAAAGGGTACAAAATTAACATTATCGACACTCCGGGTCACGCCGACTTCGGTGGTGAAGTGGAACGAGTGCTGAATATGGCAGACGGCGTGTTGCTTCTGGTGGATGCTTTTGAAGGACCTATGCCTCAAACGCGTTTTGTGCTTCAGAAAGCTCTTCAGATGAACCTGAAGCCGATAGTAGTAATCAACAAGGTGGACAAACTCAACTGCCGACCCGATGAAGTTCAGGAAGCCGTGTTCGACCTGATGGTGAACCTCGATGCTACCGACGATCAGTTGGATTTCGAGACCATCTACGGTTCTGCCAAGAACGGTTGGATGAGTCGCGACTGGAAGCAACCCACCACCGACATCACTGCATTGCTGGATGCTATCATCGAGTATATACCTGCTCCGGAAGTGCTTGAAGGAACCCCGCAGATGCTTATCACCTCGCTCGACTACAACCCATACGTAGGTCGTATTGCCATCGGTCGTGTTCATCGTGGTACATTGCGCGAAGGCATGCAGGTGACTCTCGCCAAGCGAGACGGCACTATGCAGAAGACAAAGATAAAGGAACTCCATACCTTCACAGGTCTGGGCAGACAGAAGACGGATGCCGTAAGTAGCGGTGACATATGCGCTTTGGTAGGTATCGACGGATTCGAAATAGGCGACACCATCTGCGACGCTCTCGAACCTGAAGCACTCAAACCGATAGCAATCGACGAACCCACCATGTCGATGGTATTCACTATCAACGACTCTCCGTTCTTCGGTCAGGAAGGCAAGTTCGTTACTTCCCGACATATCCACGAGCGTCTGATAAAAGAACTTGACAAGAACCTCGCTTTGCGCGTGGAGAAGAACCCGAATGAGGATATATGGCATGTATACGGAAGAGGTGTGTTGCATCTCTCGGTATTGATAGAGACTATGCGTCGTGAGGGTTACGAACTGCAAGTGGGTCAACCTCAGGTTATCATCAAGGAGATCGACGGAGTGAAATGCGAACCTATAGAGCAACTTACGGTGAACACACCTGAAGAATGCTCGGGCAAGATAATCGAATACGTAAGTACACACAAAGGCGAGATGACCAAAATGGAGATGGTGAACGACCGCGTTCAACTGGAGTTCATGATTCCTTCGCGTGGTATTATCGGTATGCGTACATACGTGATGAATGTGTCGGCAGGTGAAGCCATCATGGCACACCGCTTCATGGAATTCCAACCTTACAAAGGTGAGATAGAAAAGCGCAACAACGGTTCGCTTATCGCCATGGAAACAGGCACTGCATATGCTTATGCACTCGACAAACTGCAAGACCGCGGCCGCTTCTTCATCTATCCGCAGGAAGAAGTGTATGCCGGTCAGGTGGTTGGCGAAAACGCCAAGGAAGGCGATATAGTGATCAACGTTACCAAATCGAAGAAACTGACCAACATGCGAAGCAAATCGGCAGACGACAAAGTGTCGCTTCCGCCACCCGTAGTCTTCTCACTTGAAGAAGCACTGGAATACATAAAAGAAGACGAATATGTGGAGGTAACACCCACACACATGCGTATTCGCAAAATCATCCTCGATGAACTGGAAAGAAAAAGACAAAACAGATAAAATATTATGCAAGTAACTAAAACAGACATTGATGCGCTCAACGCAAAATTAACCGTAGTGGTTGAGCCGCAGGACTACGAAGAGAAAGTCCAGAAACAACTGAAAGACATCCGTCACAGAGCCAACATCCCCGGTTTCCGTCCGGGTATGGTTCCTGCCGGATTGGTAAAGAAAATGTATGGCAAGGCCGTACTCGGCGAAGAAGTGAACAAAGCTATCAACGAAGGCATCTACAACTACATTCGTGACCAGAAACTCAACATTCTTGGCGATCCGATGCCTGATGAGGAGAACTCACCCGCTATCGATTGGGATGTTGACACCACCTTCACATTTGCTTTCGACATTGCTCTCGCTCCCGAGTTTGATGCAAAACTTAACGGCAAGAACAAACTTACTTACTATGATATCACGGTAAGCGACGATCAGGTTCAGAATCAGGTTGACGCCTATGCACAGCGTTTCGGCGATTACGTACAAGTCGACAACTATGAAGCAGGCGACATGCTGAAGGGTAAGATGACCGAGATGAAAGAAGGCGGCATTGTGAAAGAAGATGCTGTTCTCTCTCCCGAATACATGCAAAACGATGAGCAGAAAAAACTCTTCGCAGGTGCAAAGAAGGGCGACACAGTGACTTTCAACCCCAAGAAAGCATACAACAACGAGGTGGAGATCAGTTCGATGCTCAGCATCAAGAAAGAGGAAGTGGAAGGTATTGCCGACGAGTTCCAGTTTGAGATACAGACCATCACCCGCCATCAGAAAGCTGCTGTAGACGCAGCTCTGTTCGCCAAAGTATACGGTGACGGTTCTGTTGCCGACGAAGCTGCCTTCCGCGAGCGCATTCGCACCGAGATAAAAAGCAACTTCACACAAGACAGCAACTACAAGTTCGGACTCGATGCCAAAGCAGCAGTGATGAAGAAACTTGACAAGGTTCAGTTCCCCGAGGAGTTCCTCAAACGCTGGCTTCTTGCTACCAACGAGCAGAAGATGACTGCCGAAGAGATCGACAAGGAGTTCCCGAAGATGATAGAAGAACTCAAGTGGCATCTTGCAAAAGAGCAACTCACCGAAGCTTTCGCCATCAAGGTTGAGAAAGAAGAAGTGGAAGCTTATGCAAAAGAGATGACTCGCATGCAGTTCCTGCAATATGGTCTGGCGGGAGTGGACGATGCTTTGCTGACGCAGTATGCACAAGAGACTTTGAAGAAAGAAGATCAGGTGCGCGGCATTATCGACCGCGTTCAGGAGAACAAAATCTACGAAGCGCTTAAGGGCGTCGTGAAACTTGAAACGAAGGAAATCAGCTATGAGGACTTCGGCAAGTTGTTCGAGAAATAAGTAAGGGTATCAGGGGTTTCCATGCACAACAGGAGACCCCTGACTCTTAAATAACAATGCTTCTATTAACCATTAACCAACCATATTATGAAACGAATATCATTTATTGCTTTAATCATGGCAGTTATGCTGGCAGGATGCAACAACAACGATCCTACAGCAGTCAAGAGTGTTACTCTTGATAAACATTCGCTCGAAATGGAGATAGGCGAAAAGACTACTCTTAATGCCGTTATCGACCCTGAGAATGCAGAAGCGGAGATAGTATGGGAATCGTCGAAACCAAAGATAGTGTCGGTCAACAAATCGGGCAGAATAGAAGCATTGGCAAGTGGCAGAGCCACTATTACTGCTTTTTGCGGGAAACGCTACGATGAATGTTTGGTTAACGTGGTTGCTCCAAAACCGGCAGAGATAACCATATATCCGTCGGTAAAAGACGTGGCTTGTACAGGAGAGTCTTTCACCCTTAATATCAACTGCTCGAGCGCATGGAAAGCCGAGTGCAAAGAATCGTGGGTGACTCTTAGCGACAAAGAAGGCATCGGCGACAAGAAAATCACCGTCACCGTGGAACAAAACGTGACATTCGATTCCGACAAAGCCACTGTCAAGATATATGGCAATCAGGCTTCCGTAGAACTCCAGATCAATCGAGCAGGCAGAACTCCGGAGGCTATCATACTGACTCCCGGCACTATAAACGCTCCTGCAGCAGGAGGAACTTTCAAAGTGCAAGTGCTTTCTGCCATCAGTTGGACAACACAAGTGCCCGAGTCGTGGGCAACAATAAGTCCGACTTCAGGAAGCGGAGACGGAGAAGTGACTGTCACCGTGTCTCCTTCCAACACCACCAAAAACACCAAGCAAGAGATCGTGTTCGACAACAGCGAGAAAAAAGAAAAACTCATCATCAACCGAACCGGTCGTGACCCGCTGCCGATCACACTCAGTCAAAACGTAATAGGAGTTCCCGTAGCAGGTGGAACTTACAAAGTAACCGTAAATAGCGAATTGCCCTTCACTGCCACTTCGAGCGTTGATTGGGTACAGGTTTCCGTAGATGGAAAAATAGCTACAGTGGTAGTAACCGAAAACAACAATGGAACACATGTGGGAGCACAAGTGCTGTTCAAGACCGAGGAAAACTCCGCTGTATTGAGCATCACACAAAACCAACCTATACTTTCGCTTTCGGCCGACTATCTGTATTCGCCTGACGAAGGTGCTGAGTTAGAGTTCAAAATAACATGCAACTTCCTGTGGACTCTCACCACTTCCAGCTCCTGGGTTACGGCAAGTGAATATTCCGGGAATGGTGACAAAACGATAAAAGTAACAGTGTCGGAGGCAACATCGGCAGAAACAACCACATCATATATTACCGTCAAATGTGCCAACCTGACCAAATCGATTCAAGTGGTTCGTTCCGGATTCAATCCCAAGTGTTTTACCGCCAGCGTCTTTGGAGATAAAATCTACTTTGCACCCGGCAATCTGTATTATACGGCAACCACCAACAAATTCAGTTTCGCTCCAGCACAGTACAGTTATCTTGGTGTTCTGAATACCTATATCGGACCCGACAACGGATCTCCTATCGATCTCTTCGGCCGTGGCACAAGCGGATATAAATACAAACCGTATACTTATACAAACTCCAGCATTGCGACCAACTATTGCCCCAAAAGTCAGGCACAATATTTGTCTGGAACACAACACGACTGGGGCACATATAATGCCATTGGCAGTGATCCTGCAGGCACTTGGCGTGTACCTCATTTTTCAGAGTGGGAATACATACTGAAGAAGAGGAAAAATTGCTATGCTTTGCATACGCTGGCCACTGTTGCGGGTAAGTGGGGATTGATAATCCTTCCCGACCACTTCCAATGGCCCTCGGGAGTAACCAAATTTACGGGGCAATCTACTGATTACACCACTTACGTATATGATGCAAGTGCATGGCAGAAGATGGAAAATGCCGGAGCTGTATTCCTTCCCGCTGCAGGAATAAGAGACGAGCAGGAAGTAACAGTATCAGGTTCGGAAGGTTATTATTGGACCAGCAAAGCCGATTATATTTCATCAGGTCAACCCGGATACGGCACCAATGTAGGATATGTGCTGCATTTTAAAAAATATGACATAATACTATCGGAGACCAATGAAGAAGGGCGTGTCTGGATTTCCAACGGTTGCTCTGTCAGACTCGTAAAAGATGTCGGAGCTCAAGGTTAAAACATTGTATTCAAGGTATTCAACAACTATAAACCATATGCTTTATGAAAAAGTATTTATTATTCCTGTTGCCTGCATTGCTGCTGCTTGCATGCAATTCTAACGAAAAGACTCCTGCTTTGAAGAGCATTTCTCTCAACAAAAAGAGTATTGAGATTGAGAACGGCGACAGCTATCGATTGATAGTTTTGTATGAACCGGAAGAAGCAGAAGACGGTGCTCCCAACGTTATATGGGAATCGTCGAACACCAAGATTGCCACTGTAGATGACAACGGAAAGGTGAAAGCGCTTAAAGAGGGCAAAACCACCATCACGGCTTATTGCGGGAAACTGAACGCAGAGTGTGAAGTGACGGTAGTCAAAGCCACCGTTCAGACATTGGTTGTAGTTCCTACTTCCATCAATTCCACCGAATCGGGAGGAGAATACAACCTTGATATCAATACCCTCATTGCATGGACTGCCAAAGCTTCCGACCCATGGATCACCCTTTCTGCCACAGAAGGTCTCGGCAAGAAAACAATACAGGTCGTTGTTGCTGCCAACGAGACGTTTGAAGAGACCAAAGGCTCTATTGAGGTAAAATCCGGCGAAGAAACAAGGACCATCCCTGTTAAACGCGCAGCAAGAACAGCTGCTTCGTTGAGTTTCAATCCTTCTATCATAGAGTTGCCTGTTGCGGGAGGATCGGAGACAGTGAGAGTGCTTTGCGGAATAGCATGGCATGCCGTGATGCCTGAAGATTCATGGGTAAGCATCACTCCTCAGGAAGGTGAAGGCGACGGTGTGATACAAGTGTCTGTCACCGAACCCAATAATAGCACCCCAAAAACACGTGAACTGAAGATTGAATTCACCAACGACCAGAAGAAAGAATACCTGACCATTCGCCAGGCAGGTAGAGAACCCAAACCTATTAAAATCGATCCTACATCCTTTAATGCTCTAGCGACCGGCAGTAGCAAAATAGTGATTGTTACTTCTGAACTGGATTGGACTGCAACGAGCAACAAATCGTGGATAACACTGGAAAACAAGACGAGTGACAACCGCATCAATATGATAGTTGCGGAATATACTCCTGCTCGTGGTACCGACTTGCAAGGTCAGGTCGTATTCAGCAACGGTGAATCGGAAGCAATTCTGGAAGTAACACAAGAAGAACCATATCTGACTGTTGATGTAGACAAAATAGAGGCATCTGCCGATGGTGGTACGTATAATATCAACATTCAAAGTAGCGTCAATTGGACAGCTTCTACAGATGCTTCTTGGGCTAGAATTGCAATTAGAGAAGGATCCGGGAATATAAATAATACGCTCGTTGTTGATGAGGCGGATACCCAATCCACTACATCTTGCACGGTAACCATTACTGGTGCTGGCATCACGAAAAAAGTTGCAGTAACCCGAAAAGGATACGATCCGAATGCTTTCAGCATCAGCGATTCCAAAAAAGTATATTTCTCCAAAGGAAATCTTCAATATAGAGCTACTACCAATACATGGCAATTTGCATCCAGTCAATACACGTATATCAGCAGTGACAACGCACTTGCCTCATCAACTTACTCTGGTTGGATTGACTTGTTTGGTTGGGGAACAAGCGGTTATAACGGTTGTATGCCTTATAATACAGACACAGATGGAAGAAATTATGCACCTGGAAGTGGTTGGATAACGACTTGGTTTGATAGAGGTGAGTACGACTGGGGTATACATAATAAAATAGGTAGTGACCCTGCCGGTACCTGGAGAGTGCTGTCAAGAGATGAGTGGAAATATCTGCTCAAAGCCACATCCCCTGGAAGAAAAAATGGCGACAACCTGTATTCTATCGCAACCGTTTCAGGTGTCACCGGATTAATCTTACTTCCTGACAAATGGAAACAACCATCCGGAACTTCATTTACTCCAAAAGCTTCCAGTTTCTCTACAAACACTATCACCAATTGGTCTGTATGGGAACAAGCAGGTGCTATATTCCTTCCTGCAGCAGGATGTAGAGTCGGAAAAACCTACTCTTCCGGCACAGGATATTATTGGACTTCTTCTACTACTACTGACATCAAATACACGGATGACGCAGCCGGTGAATTGAATTTTTATTCTACAGGAAGCGTATCTGCTAATGGAAGATCAGAAAGAAGTAAAGGATATAGTGTTCGTCTCGTTAGAGAAGTTCCCTGATAAAATAAAAACTGCCTGCAGCAAACGTTGCAGGCAGCTTTTTTATTCTTGGTATTTTAACCCATCAATATGCTATCGCAAAGATCACTCTTTGCTTCGACGGTTTGCCGGTAACCATACATTTGCCTTCCTCGAAGATGGAGTTTTCTCCCTGGAAAAGGATGTTTTCCCTGGAAGGAATGCAGCGAATGGTTGCTTTTGTCTCCTCTTTGATTTTTTCCTCGGTCTCAGGAGTTCCATCCCAATGACAAAGCAGGAATCCGCCTTTCTTTATCTCCTCCTTGAACTCCTCGTAAGAGTTGACTTCACGAGTGTTCTCCAGACGGAACTTCAATGCTTTCTGATATACATTTTTCTGTATTTCTTCAAGCAAAGCGGCAATATGGTCTTCCACACCTGCAAAAGGAATAGTCTCTTTGGTAAGAGTATCTCGACGAGCCACCTCAATAGTACCATTCTCCAGATCTCTGCCTCCCATAGCAATACGAACGGGAACTCCCTTCAATTCGTAGTCTGCGAATTTGAATCCCGGAGTCTGCTTCTCGCTTGTATCCACTTTCACGCGAATACCTTTCTGCTTCAGATTGTCGGCAAGCGGATTGAGCACTGCCATGAGCGCATCCAGGTCTTCCTGCTTTTTGAAGATAGGCACAATAACCACCTGAATAGGAGCAAGATGCGGAGGCAAAACCAAACCGTTGTCATCGGAGTGAGTCATGATGAGTGCACCCATCAGTCGTGTACTTACACCCCATGAGGTTGCCCATACATATTCGTATTTGTTTTCCTTCGAGAGGAACTGAACATCGAACGATTTGGCAAAGTTCTGTCCCAGGAAGTGACTTGTACCTGCTTGCAGAGCCTTGCCATCCTGCATCATAGCTTCAATACAATAGGTATCCAAAGCACCTGCAAACCTCTCATTGGGCGACTTGACACCTTTTACAACAGGAATTGCCATCACATTCTCCGCAAATTCTGCATATACATCGAGCATCTTCTCTGCTTCTGCAATGGCTTCTTCCTTGGTTGCATGAGCAGTGTGACCTTCCTGCCAAAGGAACTCGGCAGTACGGAGGAACAGACGAGTACGCATTTCCCAACGCATCACGTTTGCCCACTGGTTGCAAAGAATAGGAAGGTCGCGATATGAAGAAATCCAGTTTTTGTATGTACTCCAGATGATGGTCTCCGAAGTAGGACGAATAATAAGTTCTTCCTCCAGTTTGGCATCCGGATCCACGATAACACCCTTTCCGTCAGGATCGTTTTTCAAACGGTGGTGTGTAACCACAGCGCATTCTTTGGCAAAACCCTCTACGTGTTCAGCCTCACGACTGAGGAACGATTTCGGGATAAGAAGCGGGAAATAAGCATTCACGTGACCGGTCTCTTTGAAACGGCGGTCGAGTTCTGCCTGAATCTTTTCCCATATAGCATATCCGTAGGGTTTTATTACCATGCAACCTCTCACTGCCGACTGCTCGGCAAGGTCTGCTTTCACTACCAATTCGTTGTACCACTTTGAATAATCTTCTGCGCGTGGTGTCAGTTTGTCAAATTTAGCCATTTATAATGAGTTGTTTTTTTATCTTAATTTGTATGTTTCCCTGAGAATTTCGAAGTTGTCGGGTTGCTCACGGAGTTGTTTGTCTACCTCCAAAAGCCACCCCTTCTTCGTTTCGGGGTGCAAAGTTACTGCTTTTTCCGGAATCTGTAAAGCCGGCAAGCGAAAATATTTGCATAAAGCATGCAAACACATGTTGGTTGCGTTGATTTTTCCCTGCAAAGTGTAACCAGCGATATGATATGATGCTATTTTTGCACGATCAAGCATCGCTTTGTTTAGTCGCGGTTCTCCTTCCCATGTGTCGATAATGAAAGTCTTGCCATCGTTTTCCTTCTTCAAAGCCGCTTCTTCGTCGATCACACCACCTCTTGCCGCATTGATGATGACTGCATCGGGCTTGCATTTCGAGAGAAATTCCGCATTGCAGATATGCCAGGTGGGAAAATCCCCGTCCTTCTTCAAAGGCGTATGGAAAGTGATGATATCGGCTTCTTCTGCAATCTGTTCGAGCGAAACCCCAATGCCTTGGGGAGGGTCGTTGAGAAGTACTCGATAACCTCTCTTTTCCGCCATTCCGGCAACCAGACTGCCCACATGACCTACTCCTACTATTCCTAGAGTGCATTCTCCCCTCGACTTGGGAGAGGGGTCGGGGGTGAGGTTTAGCGCCTCCTCCACATAATCGCAAACTCCCTGAGCATTGCAACCCGGCGAATTGGTCCAGAAGATGTTATGCGCCTCGCAATAGCGGGTGTCAATATGGTCGAAACCGATAGTGGCAGTAGCAACAAAACGCACTTTGCTTCCATCAAGCAAAGCGGCATTGCATTTCGTTCTGGTACGAACCAGCAAAGCATCGGCATCAGCAACCATAGCAGGAGTAATCTCTTCGGGTTCGAGATAAATCACATCTGCATAAGGCTCAAGAATTCCTCTGAGAAAAGGTATATATTTATCCGCAATTATCAGCATTGTTAGTTTGATTTATTCACCGGCATTCCTCCCCTATAGGAGAGGCTAGATAGGGTTTTCAGTTCCTCAATTCCTCAGTTCCTCAATTCCTCAATTCCTCAATTCCTCAGTTTTACACCCCATTAATACTTCACATTGTCGATAAGTCTGACAGGTCCGCAATAAACCGTGACGCAACCTATGGCATGCGAGAAATCCTGAGCAGGAAGAAGAGTGGTCTGATCCACTATCTCGTAGTATTCCACAGTAAGACCGGGAACACGGTTGATTTGCTCAATCACCCAGGATTCCACCTGTTGCACACTCTGACTCTCTTTCAGTTGGCGACTCTCAAACAGGATATGCGAGATGTTGACTGCTGTTTGCTTCTCTTCTGCCGACAGACGCTCGTTTCTGCTCGACAATGCCAATCCGGATTCTTCTCTTACGATCGGGCAACCGATGATTTGCGGATAGGTGAATTCTTCAGGCGACAGACCCGGAACTCCTATCTCACACATGCGGCGAATGATAGCGAGTTGCTGATAGTCCTTCTCTCCGAAATAAGCACGGTCGGGTTCAACCATATGGAAGAGTTTGCTTACCACCTGCACTACTCCGTTGAAGTGTCCGGGACGCATCTTGCCTTCCATCACCTGGTCAAGTCCACCGAAGTCGAATTGGAAAGTGGTGTTCATCTCGTCGGCAGAATACATCTCTTCCGGATCCGGTGCAAACACGAAATCCACGCCCAGAGATGCCAGCAACTCTGCATCACGATTAAGATTGCGAGGATATTTCTCAAGGTCTTCTTTGTTGTTGAATTGTGTAGGGTTAACGAACACACTCACAAAAGTGACCTTGTTATCCTCAACCGATTTCACCACCAACGAAGCATGACCTTTGTGCAAAGCACCCATCGTTGGCACGAGACCAATGGTCTTTCCCAGTCTCTTGCAAGCCTCCACCTGTTCGCGGAG
>JAEEGL014864331.1_pt1 | contig 43319 bp, 46 predicted proteins | sample 9134231 | NCBI WGS metagenome assembly JAEEGL01 (sample SAMN16246548, study PRJNA631951) | gut metagenome | biome: gut microbiome; feature: rumen; material: fiber-attached | host: Bos | place: Iran: Karaj | collected 2018-10
ACGACCGCCGCAAGCGAGACATCGACCGGGTCTGCTCTCACGGACACGACGGCATTCCCGGCGGAACCGGCGCAGACTGAGGCCACAGCGAAAGGAGCGGACGGCGCATGATCATATTCGGCGTTGATTTCGGCGATGTGCGCACAGGCTGGGCAGTCTGCGGCGAATCGGAGATGATGGCATCGCCTGCGGGCGTGCTGACCGAGCGCAGATTTGACGTCTGTGCCGGGAAGACCGCAGAAGCCGCCGTGCAGGCGGGCGCAAAACTGATCGTGGTCGGGCACCCGAAGAATATGGACGGCAGCCGCGGACCGCGTGCGCAGCTCTGCGAGGAATTTGCCGAAAGGCTGCGCGTGCTGACCGGACTGCCGGTCGAGCTCTGGGACGAGCGCTGCACGACCGTCACGGCGCACCGCTATCTCAACGACACCAACACGCGCGGGAAGAAGCGCAAGGCGGTCGTCGACGCAGTCGCCGCAACGGTCATTCTCGAAAGCTATCTGGATTACCGCAGAAACACCGGGAAAACCGGCAAATGATCAGTGCAGGATATCGGAAATGCTGTCAAAGACCGCGCCCAGCGCGTGCACGGCTTTGACCGTTCTGCGCCTGAGCCGCGATTTTTCGCTGCCGGTCGCCGCAGAGACCAGATATCCGACCATGCCTGCCGCAGCACCGACCGCGAGACCCTTGGTGATCGCCTGAAGCTGCATTGTGATCGCTCCTTTCCTTCGGGGATACTGTTATTTTTTCACGGAGCGCCCGACAAATACACGGCAAATCTATCATGCGTGATTTGCCCGAAAGGAAATCTATGTCAAAATTACATCTGGTCCTCGTCGAGCCGCGCATCCCGCAGAATACGGGCAGCATTGCGCGCACCTGTGCAGTGACCGGCGCAGTGCTGCATCTGGTGCACCCGCTCGGCTTTTCGATCGACGACGCAAAGCTCAGACGCGCCGGGCTCGATTACTGGGACAAGCTCGAGATCCATCACCACGGTGATCTCGAAGCGTTTTTTGCGGAATATCCGCAGGCGCAGGGCAGCCCCGACCCCTTTTTCTACTTCACCGCAAAGACCGGCACGCTCTACACCGAGGTACAGTATCCGGATGAGTGCTTTCTGCTCTTCGGGCGCGAGGACCTCGGGCTGGATGACGCGATACTGGCGGCACACCCCGAGCGCTGCGTGCGCATCCCGATGCGGGAGACACTGCGCTGCCTCAATCTCTCAAATTCTGTTGCCGTCGCCGCCTATGAGGTGCTGCGACAGCATGATTTCGCCGGGCTCACCCGCGACGGCAGATATGCAAAGGCGGGCTGGGAGCCGGCAGAACCGCGAGCATTTGACATAAGTCAAACCTGATTGGAGGAAATGAGAAATGCGAAAGCAAATGATCCGGCTGATGACCGATTCCGTCAGCGATATCACAAAGGAGCAGGCAGAATCGCTCGGCATCCGGCTGCTGTGCATGCCGATCACTGTCGACGGCAAGCCCCTGCGCGAGATTGAGGATTTCACCAAGGAGGAATTCTACCCGATGATCGAAAATTCACGGGAATTCCCCTCGACCGCGCAGCTCACGCCGTTTGAGATCGCCGAGGCATACGAGAAGCAGGCAGCAGAGGGCTGCACCGACCTGATCTTCGTGACGATCGGCTCCGGCGGCTCGGGCACCTATGCCAACGCCTCAGCCGCGCGTCAGACCTATTACGACGAGCACCCCGACGCGGCAAAGCGCATGCGCATCCATCTGGTCGACGGGCGCAACTACACCGCGACCTACGGCTATGCCGTGACCGAAGCCGCAAAGATGCTCCGCCGCGGCGCCGGCGTGCCGGAGATCACTGATTTTCTCGAGGACTGGTGCACCCATGCCGGGCTCTATTTTGTCCCGATGACGCTGAAATATGTCAAGCGCTCCGGGCGCGTCAGTGCGGCTGCGGCATTTGCGGGCGAACTGCTGGGTCTGAAGCCGTTCTGCCGCATCGTCAACTGCAAATCGACCGTGCTCCAGAAGATTCGAGGCGAGCAGGCGATCATCCCGAAAATGGTCGAGACTGTCAAGGCGGATATCCAGCCGCACACTCCGTACATCGTCATGCAGGGCAAAAACCAGAAGCTCGCGCAGGATTTCGGCGCGGCACTGACCAAGGCACTGGGCTATCCGCCCGCCGCCTACTGGAGCATCGGCGCGGCGATCTGCTGCAATGCCGGTCCCGACGTGGTCGGCTTTGTCATCAAGCGCACCGATGCCGCAGCAGAATGAGAATTAGAGGTTGGCGGTGAGAGGTTAGAAGTAAAGGTGACGGAACAACTCCTCACTTCTCACTCCGAACTACAACAGGAGGTTTGTCGATGATTCACCACATTGTTCTGTTCCGCCTTGCCGACAAGAACGGCAAAACCGCCGCGGAGTGGGCTGCCGAGGGCAAAATCCGCGCCGAATCGCTCCGTCAGACCGTGCCGGGCGCGGAGACGCTGCAGGTCTTTGTCAACAGCCCCGACGCGGATGCGGGCAATTATCACCTGATGCTGCACGGCACCTTCGCGGACATGACCGCGCTGCATGATTACGCCGTGCACGAAAAGCATCTGGAATTTGTCGCGTTTATCAAGTCAGTGCTCGCCGAAAACGGCAGAGCCTGCATTGATTATACAGAATAAGGAGGATTCAGGTATGGACAAGATGACAAACATCGAGGTCTGGGTGCCCGAGAAATATCTCGACACGGAGAGCTATGCCCCGGAGACGCCCGGCATCTACCGCGACCTGAAAAAGAACGCATTCTGCATCAGCGTTGCGGCAGACGTCATGCCGCGCTATCCGCTGCGCCCGGTCATGGAGCACTTTCACCTGCGCTTTCCCGGGCACGAGGGCGATGTGCACGCTGCGGCGGTCAACGGCAAAAAGCGCAAGGTGATCGAGCTGGTGACCGGCGATCTGAAGGAGGATTCGCTGAAGGCGATCCGGACCTTTGCGACGATCGACGGAAAGACCGTCGTCAATTACTATCTCAGCGGCTTCGATGTGGTCTGCACACTGTTCGGCGAGGCAAACTGCACGATCAACGGCAAGCCGGTCGAGGCACTGGTGCTCGGCGCACGCTGCGACTACTTTGGCGATTATTCGCCCTTTGACATGTACGATTCCGAGCGGGAGCTGATCCGGCAGTTTACGGACGGCAGTGTGCTGGAATTCCCGCAGATCTCCGAGAAGGCGCGCATCCGCGGCATCATCGCGAAGAAGGATTTTCTCTATCTCAATTATCTGGAAAAGAATGTCAACAAGGCGCTCGTGTTCAATGCGCAGGGCTTTTACAAGCTGCTGGCAGGCGAGGACCTCGAGGACGAGGTCGTGCACGGACAGTTCAAGGACCCGCAGTGAAGTGAATCACACAAACAGCCCTTCCGGTTTCAGACGCCGGAAGGGCTGTTTTTTGATCCAGTCACGAGAGAGGAGAGGGAAAGAAGCGCGGTATCACTGCGCGATTCTGAATCAGCAGGACCTCATGCAGCAGCCTTCGGTTCAGCGGCGAACATGAGGATAACGGGACAACTCCTCACTCCTCACTGTTCACTCCTCACTCGACCGCCTGCCTGCTGCCTTCTCTCTGCTCACTCCGCCTCGACCCACTGCTTCCACACGGCAGCCGCCTCCCCGACGGTCGCGGCTCTGCCGTTGCGCACGATCGGCGTGCGGAGCATGTCGGGCTCCTCGAGCAGCTTCTCGAACTGGGCGTCGGGCAGCAGATATTTCCACAGCGGATAGCTTTTGTGCTTTTCGTCGACCAGCTTCTCCAGCCCGCCGACTGCCTGCACCACGCTCTCGAGCTCGCGGCGGCTCATGCCCTTCTGCCGCAGGTCGACCGACTGAAATTTCACGCCGCGCTCCTTGAAAAAGCGCTCCGCCTTTTTCGTGTCAAAGCACTTCGGCTTTCCGAAAATCTGAATATTCACGCAGATGCGCTCCTTTCCTCAGCCGAGCTTCGAGCCGATCACGGTCTCCGGGTAATATTCCGCAAAGAGCTCGAGGATTTGTTTCACCATGTATTTCGCATTCTTGCCGCCCTCGATCATGCCGCAGAAGGCGATCTCGGGATTCTCCGCGGGCGCGTAGCCGATGACGAACGAATCGGTGCCGCGCGGCGACTGCGGCGTGCCGGTCTTGATCGCAACGTCGAAGCCGAGCTTGTTCAGATCGTATTCCGCAGGCATGGCGGTCTGTGCCGCGCCGATCATGCCCTCCTCGATCACCTTGTAGACATCGTCGCTGGTGAGCTCGATGCGCGCGACGACCTCGGGCTCCTTGACCGCATGCAGCTGCGTCATCGTGTTGTTCCAGCTTGACTGCACCAGATGCGGACGGTAGCGCACGCCCTCGTTCGCGATGGTCGATGCGACGGTCGCCATTTGCAGCGGCGTAACCTGCACCTCCGACTGCCCGATCGCAGCCTGCAGCAGATTGCCGATATACCACGGGATGCCGAGCTTTTCGTAGGTCTCCGGGCATGCGAGATAGCCGCCGCTGTCGCCCGATTCAAGCCCGAGCGGGCTTCCGAGCCCGTAATATCTCTCATATTCGAGCAGGCGGTCGAGCCCGAGACGCTGTGCCAGCTCGTAGAAATAGATATTGCAGGAGACGGTCAGTGCCTTCGAGGCGTTGATATAGTGGTGCTCGCCGGTGCAGTGCACGACCGTGTCGATGAATTTGTAGTTGCGCGCGCAGTAGAAGCTCGTGTTTTTGGTGACGACGCCGGTGTTGAGCCCGGCGGTCGCGGTGATCGTTTTGAAGGTCGAGCCCGGACGGTAGAGCCCGTCCGTCGCGCGGTTGACCAGCGGGGTATTCTTCGTTTCGGCGACGGCACTGTAGTCCGCGAGCAGATCGCTGAGATTATAGGTCGGCAGCGTCGCCATTCCGAGCACGGCGTTGTCCTTCGGGTCGAGCGCGACGATCGCGCCGCAGAAGGCATTGCGGCAATCCTTCTCCGTTGCGCGCAGATGCGCACAGTAGTCCTTCAGGATCGCCTGCAGACCGGTCTGAAAGCCGCTGTTGACCGTGAGCTGCACGGTCTCGCCGCCGACGGGCTCCTCGGTCACGCGCACTGAGCTGACCTCGCCGTTTGTCACAGTGATCTGACGGGTGCCGTTTTTGCCGCGCAGCTGCGATTCGAGCGCGAGCTCCAGCCCCGTTTTGCCGACATAGTCCGAGAGCGCATAGTCGCCGCCGGAATCGCGGAGATTCTGATATTCCTCGCGCGAATAGATCGGACCGACATAGCCGATCTCGTGCGGGATGACGTCGCCGCGGACGACCTCGCGGGTCGCCTCCTCGACGATATTGACGCCCCTGAGCCTGACGCGGAGCTCCTTGATGCGCATGACGAGCTCCAGATCAATGTCGTTCGCGAAGTAGAAGACATTGGACATGGAGAAGCCGCGCAGGAGCATCTCGTAGCGCAGCCCCGCGATCAGCCGCCGCTCCGACTGCGAATAGCTGTCGGCGATCTCATAGTCCGAGATCAGCTTGTCGACGCAGTTTTCTGCGGTCGCATAGCGGTTGACGTTCAGCAGCGTCTTCATCGCCTCGACGTCGCTGTCGCGCTCGGCTTCAAAGGTGTAGGGCACAGTCTGCGAGACCGGCATGGTCTCGTTCCATCCGTAGCCCGCCTCGCGCAGGATCTTGGCGGTCTGCAGCAGGATCTCGTTGCCTGCCGCGTGATCGCTCGGGAAATACGCCTTCTCGATGATGAGCTGATAGCCGATCTTGTTCGAGACGATCGGGTCGCCCGCCGCATCGACGATATCGCCGCGGGTCGCGGGGATCACCTGCGAATAGACGACCTGATTCGTCGGCTTGCCGCTTAATTCGCCCGCCTCTGCGATGCGCAGGGTTATCAGCCGCCAGACCGCCAGCGCCGCTGCGAGCAGCACGAGCACGATCAGAAAGCTGTTTCGTATCAGCTCGGAGAGCTGCCGGAAAAATTCCTTCATTGGTTTGCTGCCTCCGGAAAATATCTCGGGCACGGCTTTCTGTCTGCACGCCGTATCCCATTCTAGTATACAACTTTTCGCGGGGATTGTCAACCGCCCGCGAAATGAGAATCCCCGCAGCTGCATGCGCACAACTGCGGGGTTTCGTTTCTGAATTGTCAGTCAGCTGATATGCACAGCGCACAGATAGACCTTTGTGCCGCTCTCCTGCTCGACCTGCTTCTCATAATGGCTGGATTGGTCAAAATAGCCGACCTTCGCGGTGTGTGTGCCGTTCATGCTGACGAAACGGCTGGCTGCATTGTTCGCCGTGATCTCCGTATCTCCGAGCGCCTGCCCGAGCGCGGCGAAGAGCGCAGAAAACTCCGCGTAGTAGTCGGCAGAGGCATCGCCCTGCGTCACGAGCTGCGCATAGGTCTCCGCAGCGGTCTTTCCGCCGGCTGCCTCCGAGGTCGGATAGCTCTCAAAGGCGAGCTTGACGCCGAACGGGAGCGTATTGCTGCTGTCGGTGCCGTCAAACCGGACACCCTCGCGGAACCGGAACAGCTTTTCATAGCCCGCTCTCATGCCGTCCTGCTGCGGAATCAGGTCTTCGGGCTCCCCGCGCAGCGGCAGATTCTCCAGCAGATATTTCTCCGCTTCCTCGCTGCTTTTCTTGTTCAGGCTTTCGGCGAGCACCTCGGCGACCGTTTTGATGCTGACGGAATTTTCGTCCGCCCTGCTGTCTGCCGGGGCTTCGCTCTCCGCCGCAGCACTGCTTTCCGCCGCCGACGCGGCTGTATCCGTCTTTGAACCGGCACTGCCGGAGCTTTCCCTGCTGCCGCAGCCGGTCAGCAGGCACGCCATCATCGCCGCCGCGGTGAGAATCACAGAAGCACGTTTCATGTTTGCACATCCTGGTTGTTCAGAATCCTGTCATCAAGCGGTGATCTCCGCCGTGATATGTGCGGGGTCGGAAATATCAAAGCGCCAGATCTCGCCGGAGGCATTCTCCGCGAGAATATGGCAGCCGTGCACCTCCAGCCCGATGAACGGTCTCGCGAAATCAAAGCTCGCGACAAACACCGAACGCCCGGGGGCGAATGCCATCACAAAGCCGAGGTCTGCCGTGTCGGTGCGGACCGTGCCGCAGATGACACGTCCGCCGACTGCCGGGAGCTGCGCCTCTGCGTGAATCTTCGTTTCATATTTGCCCGCCTCGCGCGGCGGTGCAAAGCGCCCGAAGCTGCCGGTTTCCGTGAGCGTGCGGTCGCCCTTTGCGTCGCTTTCGACGGCATAGCGCCGCAGTGTCATGTCGCCCTGCCAGATGCCGTTCAGAACCGGCAGACCGTGCGGGTCAAGTGCCATAGGTAAACCTCCGATGAAATGAGAAATAAGAAGTGAGAAATGCGCAGCCTTTCCGAGGTAGGAGGGAGGAGGGAGCAGGCGGTCCGCCGCTTGCATTCCCGCACCGCGCTCAGCCGCCGAACTGATCTGCCAATGAGATTTCGGTGAAATCCGCGGTGATATTCTCAGCCGTATCGAGCCGGACGGGCTTCTGCTCGCCGGAATCCATATTTTTCAGCCTGCCTGCGCCCTTTTCGAGCTCATCGGAGCCGAGCACCAGCAGATATTTCGCGCCGAGCTTGTTGGCGTATTTCATCTGCGACTTGAACGGACGCCCGACCAGATCGAACTCCGCACGCACGCCCATATCGCGCAGTGCGGCGGCAAGCTGCATCGCCTTCTGCGTGCCCGCTGCCTCCATCGGCGCGAGATAGACCTCGCAGCGCGCGGGCTCCATGAATTCGCAGCCCTGCGCCTCCATCGTGAGGATCAGACGCTCCAGTCCCATGCCGAAGCCGAGCGCCGGGACCTGCTGTCCGCCGAGCTGCTCGATCAGCCCGTCATATCTGCCGCCCGCACAGACCGTGCCCTGTGCGCCGATGCTCGTCGTGATGAACTCGAACACGGTCTTGGTGTAGTAATCCAGCCCGCGCACGATCTTCGGGTTGATGACGAATTCGACGCCCATTGCCGTCAGCGCGGACTTGACTGCCTCGAAGTGCTCCGCGCACTCCTCGCAGAGATATTCGAGGATGACCGGCGCGTCCTTTGCGATCTCGCGGTCCTCGGGGCTCTTGCAGTCGAGCAGGCGCATGGGGTTGCGCACGAGCCGCTCCTGACAGGTCGGGCAGAGCTGCTCTTTGTGCGGCTCAAAATACGCTCTGAGCGCCTCCTGATATTTTGCGCGGCACTTCGGGCAGCCGATGCTGTTGAGGTTCAGCACGACGTCTCTGAGGCCCACGCGGTCGAGCACGGTCTTGCCCAGCAGAATGACCTCTGCGTCGGCATAGGGGGAGGCGGCGCCTGCCATCTCGACGCCGAACTGGTGGAATTCGCGCAGACGTCCTGCCTGCGGGCGCTCATGCCGGAAGCACGAGAGCTGATAGAAGACCTTCTGCGGCAGCGCCTCGGCGAGCATGCCGTTCTGGAGCATGGCGCGGATGGTGCCCGCGGTGCCCTCGGGGCGCAGGGTATACTGCGTCTCTCTGGCGATGACCGAATACATCTCCTTCTGCACGACGTCGGTGGTCTCGCCGACAGAGCGCTGGAAGAGCTCGGTCGATTCAAAGGTCGGCACACGGATCTCGGAGAAGCCGAAGCTCTGCGCGACCTCGCGGGTCACGCGCTCGACGGTGTGCCACTTGTGTATGCGCTCCGGCGTCACATCCTCGGTGCCGTTCGGACGCTTCAAATAGTTTGCCATAATTCTGAATCCTTTCCGAATCATGAGAAATGAGCCCGGAGCCCGGGCGGGCAATTTCCTTCGGGTACTTTTTTGCGAAGTCTCCCCGTATCACGCAGCATGCGGCGCGAAAGCACCCTCTGACAGGGCTGTGCGCCCGGCGTCCGGAGCAGGGGAGCAGCAGGAATCCGCTGCACAATCATTTCTCTCATTCTCAAATAGAATTGCCCCTTCGCGTGAAAGGGGCAATCTTGCGTTGCGTATCACATGACCGGATTCCCGATCTCACGCCAGTCCAGGTCTCCGCGCTCGAGCGCGAGAATCAGCGCCTCAGCCGTAGCAATATTGGTCGCGACGGGCACATTGTGCACATCGCAGAGCCGGAGCAGGTTGAGGTCGGTGGGATTGTCGGAGTTCTTCGAGTTGATCGGGTCGCGGAAGAAGAGCAGCACATCGATCTCGTCGCAGGAAATGCGTGCGGAGATCTCCTGCCCGCCGCCCTGCGCGCCGCTGAGAAAGCGCTTGATCGGCAGTCCCGTTGCCTCTGCGACCTGCTTTCCGGTTGTTCCGGTTGCGCACAGGTGATGACGGCTGAGTACAGCCTTATAGGCGGTGCAGAACTGGATCATCAGCTCCTTCTTGGCATCGTGGGCAATCAGAGCAATCGTCATATTCCAGTCATTCCTTTCTGTTTCGTAGTATTAGTAGGTTTGTTCTGTAACAGTGTCAAAAATCAGCCGATCTTGACGGTCAGCGGTGCATTCTCGCCGCGCAGTCTGCGGGAGATCGCGTCGAATGCCGCAAGGCTCGGTGCGGTCGAGGGGATCGGCTCGCCCTTGCCCGTTGCAATGACAAGCTGGTAGTCCTCGGGGATGACACCGATGAGCTGCACACCGATCGTGTCGATGATCTCGTCGAGGTCACGCACGAGCTCGGCACCGATCGCCTTCTTGCTGACCTTGTTGATGATCAGTCTCTGGCGGCGGTTGCCGCGCGCATAGAATTCATCGGACATCATCTGTGCATCGCGCACGCAGATCGGGTCCGGCGTCGTGACGACGAGGATCAGGTTTGCCTGCTCCACGATGTCGAAGACGTGGTTGTTGATGCCTGCGCCGGTGTCGATGATGATGTAGTCGTAGTATTTGCGGACGGAACGGCAGATATCAATGATCTGCTCGACCGTGACCTGCGTGAAGGGGTTCTTCGGTGCACAGAGCACATAGAGGTTTGCTGCCATCGGCACTCTCGCGACCGCGTCGAGCGCTGCGACCTTTCCGTCGAGCACGTCGCTCAGGTCATACTTGATCTGCCCGGTCATGCCGAAAATGATGTCGATGCAGCGCAGACCGAAGTCGAGCTCGATGATGAGCGTGCGGCTGCCCTGCTTTGCGAGCGTGTAGCCGATGCCGGCGCAGATGGAGGATTTACCGGTGCCGCCCTTTCCGGAGGTCACCGCAATCATTTTTGACATAAAATGCTCCTTTCAATGCCGCCCCGGGACGGGGAATGTCAGCATAGTTAGTCTGGATCAACACATGCAGCCGCAAAGAGCCGCACGCGGTCTCTTATATTATACCACAAATGGCAGATTTGTCAAATCCCTTTTTGCAAAAACGCGAAAGATTGTTAGGAATGTGATATTTCATGAACCGGATTTGTGCACTTTGACTATAACCTATTCCGGTTTTTCCCGCAAAATCTCTGCGAGGGACGGATTCAGGGCTGCGCGGCGGTCATCACGACGGTGTTGAGGGTCGTCTGCGTCTGCTCCGTGACCGCCGGAGCCGTCGTCAGAGAGGTCTGCGGAGCGGTCGAGACCGTGTCCGCAATGACGACGCTTTTGATCGCGCTGCGGAACATCTCGTAATAGCCCGGGAAGGTCTCGGCGTGGCTCTTGCAGGTGATGATATAGGTCTCGTTGTCCTTGATCATGACGCCGGTCAGGCACTCCATCACCTGCTTTGCATCGGGCGCGACGATCGCATAGCGGAACTGGAGCATTTTGCAGAGCACGCCGTTGACGTCGACGGTCTCCTCCTTGACGAGCGTGTACTCGTCCGCGGTGCTCTCATACTGCTTTTTCATGTTGTCGGCGTAGCGGTCGAGCTGCTCGCCTGCGATCACGAGCTTTTCACCGGTGACGATGATCGAGGCATCGCGGAAGACGTAGTATTTGTCGAACGCCTTGGAGCCGGTCTCCGAAAAGCCCGCGGGCACCTGCATGCTGAATTTCTCCGGCATGACCGCGGGGACGAGCACCTGCTCCGTGACCTGCGCGATCTCCGATCCCGTACTGCTCTCGCCGGTGTTCTTCCGATTTTTCGACGCGGCGGAGAAGGCGACGCCGAGCACGACGACCGCGAGCACGGCGATCAGTGCGGTGCCGATCAGCTTGTTTGACATATCAGTCGCTCCTTCCAAACGAAGTGAAAAGCCGATGCGCTGCCGCATCGGCTCATGACGTGACCAGACCTGTAAGCCGGGTTCTGTGCAGAATACCGTGAAGATACCCTGTGCAGCCATTTATCTAGGCGTACCGTCGCCGGCACGCTCAAGCCGCCTCTGCAAACGGTCCGCCGAGCAGACGTTATGACCGCTTGCACCAATCAGCGTTGCATCGGACAGGGTTTACACAGCAGCATATTCTCATATGCTCTGGTGGGCTCTTACCCCGCCTTTCCACCGTTACCGCATCCGTGAGGACACGGCAGTCTCATCTCTGTTGCACTAGCCCTGGAGTCGCCTCCGGCTGCCGTTAGCAGCTGCCCTGCTCTGTGATGCCCGGACTTTCCTCGTCAGCTGAAATCGCTGCCGCGGCTGCTCAGTCTGCTCACATTCCTATTGTACCACATTTTTGCCCGCTTGTCAACGGGGAATCCCCGTTTCATGTGTCCTTTTCCAGCACAAAGGTCATATATCCGCCCGCCTGTGACACGGTTTTCCGCTCATGCCCGCTGTTATTCCTTCACGCCGTACTGCTCACGGTAGGCAAGCATCTGCGGGAGATATGCCTTTCCGTCGACCACGCCTTCCTCGATCGCTGCAATGATATCGCTGACGGTGACGATCGAACAGACGTCGATGCCGAATTCCGCCTTGACCTCCTGCACGGCGGATTTCTCGCTCGTGAGCCCCTTTTCCTGCCGGTCGACCGTGATGACCATGCCGGTGATGTTCACATCCGCGACGGCTTTGAGCTTGGGGTAGACCTCTCTGAGTGCCTTGCCCGAGGTCATCACATCCTCGATCAGCACGACCTTTGTGCCGTCCTCGAGCTTCGAGCCGACGATCATGCCGCCCTCGCCGTGGTCCTTGACCTCCTTGCGGTCGTAGGCATAGCCGACCTCGATGCCGTGCTCGCGGTAGAGTGCGATCGCCGCGGCAGCCGCCAGCGGGATGCCCTTGTAAGCCGGACCGAAGAGCACGTCGGCTTCGAGCCCGTGCTCCTGCATGCAGGCGGCGTAATATCCGCCGAGACGGCAGAGCTGCGCGCCGGTCTTATAGTTGCCGGTGTTGATGAAATAGGGCGCCCTTCTGCCCGATTTCAGCGTGAATTCGCCGAAGGTCAGCACGCCGCATTCGGTCATGAACTTGATGAATTCCTCTTTGTAGGTCATAGTGATACTTCCTTTCTTTTTTGCGTGAGGAGGGAGGAGGTGCGGTATCGCATGTTTGCAAGCAAACTACGCGATGGATTCTGAACGGGGCTTCGCCGCAACCCCAGTTTTCAGCCGTCGTTTCAGCGGCAGAAGTGAAGATAACGGAACAACTCCTCACTCCTCACTTCTCACTACGTACTCTTCCGGCAGACAGATGCGGAATGCGGTCGGGAGGGCGGTCTCGCAGCCGAGCTGCTCTGCGGTCACCCATGTGAACCGCTCCGGCATATTCGTGCAGAGGATATGCGCACATGCCATATGCCATTCAATATGCGTAAATATGTGCTTTTTCTGCCGTGTCGACAGCATTTCGCATGTGCCGGTGCCCCAGTCTGCGATCGCGTCGAGCGCCTCCTGCGCGCGCAGCCTGCCGTCGAGATGCGGCAGCTCCCAGAGCCCAGCCAGCAGACCGGTTTCCGGGCGCTTCTGCAGCGCAATGCGGTCGCCGCACTGCAGAATGAACACGGTGTATTCCTCGATTCTGCGTGCTTTTTTCGTCTTCCGCACCGGGTATTCCGACGCCGTATCGGTGCGGTGCGCCTCGCAGCCCTCCCGCAGCGGACACTGTGCACAGTGCGGGGCGCCGTTCGGGACGCAGACCGTCGCGCCCAGCTCCATGAGCGCCTGCGTGAGCATGCCGCAGTCCTCGCATCGGCGATAGACCGCGCGGAGCTGCTCGCGGATATCGCGTCTGACAGCCTGATCGTCGGTGCAGCGGCTGTCGCCCTTGAGCCTTGTCCAGACGCGGAGCACATTGCCGTCGACGGCGGGCTCGGGGAGGTCAAAGCAGATCGATGCGATTGCACCGGCGGTGTAGTCGCCGATGCCGGGCAGCGCACGGATTTCCCCGTAGGTACGCGGAAATTCGCCGCTGTGCTTCTCCGTGATGACCTGTGCGGCTCTTTGCAGATTGCGCGCGCGGGAATAGTAGCCGAGCCCCTCCCAGAGCTTCATCAGCGTGTCGGGCTCGCATGCGCTGAGCGCCCGGATATCGGGCAGCGCCGCGAGAAAGCGCGCATAATAGGGCTTGACCGCCTCGACGCGGGTCTGCTGGAGCATGATCTCCGAGAGCCAGACGCGGTAGGGGTCCTTGTTTTCGCGCCACGGCAGCGCGCGGTGATTCTCCGCAAACCACTCCAGCAGCGCTTCCTGCAAGGGGCTCACTCCTCCGGTGCCGGTCCCGCCGAGAGCACGGCATGGATCCGGTAGTCGTAGCACAGGCACGGCAGATACACTCCCATGCAGTCAAAATGCGCGATGCGCAGCCTTGTCACCTCGCCGGAGACCTCCAGCACGGCGTCCGGGTCTTCGAGATAGGGTGTCAGATCGACGTCGGATGCCACGAGGATGCTGCTTTTGGAATCCTTTGCCGCGGCGTAATAGGTGCCGTCTGCGCGCTGCTTTGTAAAGCCGGAAAGCCGCAGTGTGCGCTTGTTCGCATAGCACGGCAGATAAATGCCGGCTGCGGCAGCGATCAGCAGGATCGCCCCCGCCGGGAGCATCAGGATCTTTTTCGCCTTCGTTTTCATACTGTCACATCTCCGTTCAGAACCACGCATCCTGCTTCTGAATCTGAAAATCCGCGCCGAGCTCCTGCGATGCCTGCACATATAGCGTATCTGCCCTTGCGTTGAGCGCAGCAAACTGCTGCGGGGTCAGCCGCGGGCGATCGTACGGGTGCTCGGGCGATTTCAGCGCGATATAGTCGGCATACAGCGCATGAACTGCCGCAGCGGTCTCCGGTGAGACCGGCAGCTTCTCCGGCGGGATCCGGTAGCCGAAGCGCTCCTCTGCGGCGCAGCTCCAGCTGAAAAAGTATCCCTTGTCGGGGCAGAAGGTGAGCAGATAGCGCGGGGTGTGCAGCTCACCGCGTGTATGGCGGAATTCGTCGAGCGCCGTGCGAATGAGCGCCTGCGGGCTCATGCCCTTGGACTGCGCATACGCCTTGATATCGGCGATTTTTTCCTTGGTGCTCTCCAGCACGAGCGTGTCGTATTCTTCGGCATCCTTCCGCCGGAGCTCTTCCAGCATCTGAATCTGACCGCAGATACGCTCAATATATTCCGCAAGCGTGTCCTCGTCAAACCAGCCGCTTTTCCGGTCAATCTCATAGAGCTTCTCAAAGCCGTAATGCGCAATCAGAAAATACCAGCCGTCTGCGGTGATATATGCGTCAAGAATCTGGCAGTAATCGAACACATGCTCCAGCTTCTCCGGGTCCGTGAGCTCCTCTGCGGTGTATTCCCGGTAGCTCCCGCCGGGAACTCCGGGGCAGCAGTGATAAGCAAGCAGCTTCATCGTCAGATGTTATACAGGATTTCGGAATAGCACGGGAATGGCCACTTCTCCTGCGGCACAAGCACCTCAAGCGCATCTGCCGTCGTGCGCATGCGCTCCATTGCAGGCACGACCAGACTGCGGTATGCCTGTGCGGTCGCGATCGTGCCCTCGGCGCGCGCAGCCGCGTCGATCTGCTCGCGCAGGTCGCCGATCGCGTCGTAGAGCGCAGCGGTCAGGTCGCTGATCTTTGCGGCAAGCTCCTCCTCCACGCGCGCATGGATGCGGATTTCGTCGAAGAGGCGGTGCTTTAAGTCAATCGAATCCATCAGCTCCTTGGTGTAGGAAATGACGGCGGGCAGAATCTTCTTGCGCGCCATGTCGAGCATGGTCTTTGCCTCGATGCCGACGGTCTTGCTGTAGTTCTCGAGCAGGATCTCCTTGCGCGAGGTGATCTCCGCGCCGGTCAGCACCTTCTGCTCCTCAAAAATCTGCACGAACTCCGGTCGGTCATACTGCATCAGTGCCTCGACCGTCGAGGGGTAATTCGGCAGACCGCGGCGGCGGCATTCGTCGAACCACTCGTCGCCGTAGCCGTTGCCGTTGAAGATGATGTCCCTGTTCTCGCGGATGGTGCGCACGAGCAGCTCATGGAGCGCGCTGCGGAAGTCCGCCGCCTGCTCGAGCTCCTCGCAGAAGCCGGTGACGACCGACGCAAAGACCGTGTTCATCACGAAATTGAAGCAGGAGATCGAATCGGCAGAGCCCAGCATACGGAATTCAAACTTGTTGCCGGTGAATGCCATCGGCGATGTACGGTTACGGTCGGTCGCATCCTTGCGGAACTGCGGGATCGCATCGACGCCGAGATTGAAGCGCTCCTTGCCGTTTGCATCGAGCGGCTTGCCCTGCTCGATCGCGTCGAGCACGCGCTGCAGGTCGTCGCCGACAAAGACCGAGATGACGGTCGGGGGTGCCTCGTTGCCGCCGAGACGGCAGTCGTTGCCCGCGGAGGCGGACGAGAGACGCAGCAGCGGCGCGTATTCCTTGACGCCCTTCAGGATCGCGCAGAGCGTCAGCAGGAAGATCATGTTGTCCTGCGGGGTGTCGCCCGGGTCGAGCAGATTCTGCCCGTCGTCGGTCGAGAGCGACCAGTTGTTGTGCTTGCCCGAGCCGCTGATGCCCGCAAAGGGCTTCTCGTGCAGCAGGCAGACCAGCCCGTGCCGGAGCGCGGTCTTCTTCATCAGTTCCATCGTGAGCTGATTGTGGTCTGCGGCGATATTCGACGTGGTGTAGACCGGGGCGAGCTCGTGCTGCGCCGGTGCGACCTCGTTGTGCTCGGTCTTCGCGTAGATGCCCAGCTTCCAGAGCTCCTCGTCGAGCTCGCGCATGAAGTCGGAGACACGCTGCGTCAGGTTGCCGAAATAGTGGTCGTCCATCTCCTCGCCCTTCGGAGGCATGGCACCGAAGAGGGTTCTGCCCGTGAGGATCAGGTCCTCGCGCGCATCGAAGCTGGATTTGTCGATCAGGAAATACTCCTGCTCGGGTCCGACATTGGTCAGCACGCGCTGCACGCGGTCATTGCCGAAGAGACGCAGCATCCGCACGGAGGCGCGGGAGACCGCCTCCATTGAGCGCAGCAGCGGGGTCTTCTTGTCGAGCACCTCGCCCGTGTAGGCGACAAAGCCGGTCGGGATGCAGAGGGTGCGGTCCTTGATGAACGCATCGGAGGTGGGGTCCCATGCGGTATAGCCGCGCGCCTCGAAGGTCGCGCGCAGACCGCCCGAGGGGAACGACGACGCATCGGGCTCGCCCTTGATGAGCTCCTTGCCGGAGAATTCGAGGATGACGCCGCCGCCCTTGGGTGTGAGGAATGCGTCGTGCTTTTCGGCGGTGATGCCGGTCATTGGCTGGAACCAGTGCGTGTAGTGGGTGCAGCCCTTGGAGACCGCCCAGTCCTTCATGGCGCCCGCGACGACATCTGCGGCATCGCGCGGGAGGGGCGTGCCAAGTCTGCGGGTCGACATGACCGCCTCAAAGACCTTGCGCGGCAGCCGGTTCGCCATCACATGCTCGTTGAACACATTGTCGGCGAAATAGGTGTCGGGCGTTCTGAGATTCTCTTCCATTTCTTGCTCGTATCCCGGGGTATTCGGGGGATACGCCTCCTTTCAGTTGCATTCGGATGATGCATGACACCTTATTATAGCACATTCTCCTGAAAAAAGCAATGGGAGAATGCGCAAAGAAGTTTCCGCTGCCGGACAAATGAAGCCGGTATCCCCGAAGGAATACCGGCTTTCATGATGTTCCGTTGATCTGCGTTCAGCGATAGATCATATCGCTGCGCTTGGGACCGGTCGAGATCATCGTGATCGGGCAGTCGATCAGCTTCTCGACGTATTCGACATAATCCTTTGCAGCCTGCGGGAGCTCGTCCCACTCGGTGATGCCCATGATATCGGTCTTCCAGCCGGGCACCTTCTCGTAGACCGGCTTTGCCATATCGAGGCGGTCGCCGCTCGGGAATTCGGTTGTGCGCACGCCGTTGATATCATACGCGACGCAGACCGGAATCTCGTCGAGATAGCCCAGCACGTCGATCAGCGAGAGCGCGACATCGGTCGTGCCCTGCATCGCAACGCCGTATCGGGTCGCAACGGCATCGAACCAGCCCATTCTGCGCGGGCGTCCGGTCGTTGCACCGAATTCGCCGTCAGAGCCGCCGCGGTGACGGAGCACATCTGCTTCCTCGCCGAAAATTTCAGTCGTGAAGGGACCTGCGCCGACGCAGGAGGAATATGCCTTGACGACGGTGATGACGCGCCGGATCTCGTGCGGGGGCAGGCATGCGCCGACTGCGCCGTAGCCTGCAAGCGTCGAGGAGGAGGTCGTCATCGGATAGATGCCGTTGGTGATATCGCGCAGTGCGCCGAGCTGCCCCTCGAGCAAAATGGATTTGCCGTCCGCCACTGCCTGACGCATCAGCGAAGCCATATCGCAGAGATAGGGCTTGACATATTCGCCGACCTCCCGGAGATAGGCGAGGATTTCGGCGGGCTTGAGCGGCTCTGCATCGGGATAGAGCCCGGCGATGGTCGCATTCTTGATCGTGCAGACGCGCTCGACCTTCTCCTCAAGATTCTGATTATAGAGCTCTGCGAGCTGGAAGCCGATCTTCATCGCCTTATCGGAATAGTGCGGAGCAATGCCGGACTGCGTCGAGCCGAAGCTGTGCTTTCCGAGGCGCTGCTCCTCCAGCTTGTCAAAGAGCACATGATAGGGCATCACGAGCTGTGCACGGTCGGAGATGCGGACATCGGGTGCGGGGACGCCGCCGGCTTTCAGTGCGTCGAGCTCCTTTTTGAACGCCTCGGCATTGAATGCAGCACCCGGACCGATCAGGTTGACGGTGCCCTTCTGGAAGACACCGGACGGCAGGATGTGCAGGACATACTTTCCGTACTCATTGATGATGGTGTGACCGGCGTTTGCGCCGCCCTGAAACCGGATGACAAAATCGGCATTCTCGGCAAAGACGTCTGTCAGCTTGCCCTTGCCCTCATCGCCCCAGTTTCCGCCTACGATTGCAGTAACCATAGCTTTGCATTGTTCCTTTCTGTTTGAAGGTCAATCTTGGGGGCACTGCACCGGATGCGCAGCCATACCCTTCCTTATCATACCACAAATCCGTTATTCTGTCAAGCCGCCCGGAGCCCGGAGCCCGGGCTGGCGATTTGGCTCCGCGAGCCGTTTTGCATTCTCACCCAATTTGCGTAACTGCACGGCGCTGAACGCGCCTTCTGTGGCGTGATACTCCCAAAATTAGGAAAGAAGAAAGAATAAAGAATAACGAATAAAAAATAATGGCGGTATCCGCTTCGCGGATGGATTTGAATGGGGCTCCGGGCGCGCGCCGGAGCCTTATTCCAGTGCGCGCAGGCGTTTGACCGCCTCGATCTCCTCAGGTGCGGTCACGCCGTCGCTCTCCGTGATGATATCGCAGATCAGGTGCAGCAGCTCGAGATAGGCGTCCGCCAGCTTCTCGCTGGTCGTGCGCAGCCGCGCAAGGCTGCCCTCAAAATGCGCATCGAGCGATTCCCCGAGGGAGTCGCTGCTGTCGTGCCAGACCTCCGCAAGCTCCTCCGGTGTGTATTCAAACCCGAAGCAGCGGTTGAGGAACTCCGCCTCCTTCTCCGTGACCCTGCCGTCTGCCGCGATCAGGCGGATGACCGCGCCGGTCAGCTCCAGCTCGAAATAGACGTCCATTTCGCCGTTGATCTCGGTGTCCCATTCGTCCGCTTCTTCAACGGCGTCGCAGCTCAGCAGGAATTTCTCCCACTTCAGCTTAAAGCTCTCTGTCAGTTTTTCCAGATTATGCATGTGAAATACCTCCGTTTATGATGACCGGACATGCCGGCGGATTCCGTTTGTTTACAGCTCGACCTTGACTGCCACAAAGCCGTAGGGTGGCAGAATGACCTCATTGCCCTCGATCTGCCCGTGCACGGTGTCGAACATCGTATAGCGGTCGGTGAAGGGCGTTTTGTCCACGTCAAAGCGGATCTCGCGGTCGGAGCGGTTCAGCGCGATGACCATTGCCTTTCTGCGCTGCTCGCGGTAGCGCGCAAAGACGATATAATCGTCGTTCAGCGTCAGGAATTTCAGGCTGCCGTCGATGAACACCTTCGACAGATGGCGGATGCGCGAGAGTTCCCGCGTATATTCGATCAGCTCGTGATCCTCGCGCCCCCACGGGTAGCAGCGGCGGTTGAAGGGGTCGCCGTAGCCGTCCAGACCGGCTTCGTCGCCGTAATAGATGCTCGGCACGCCCGGCAGGAAGAACTGCAGCACCATCGCGCACATCAGCTTCTTTTTGCCGATCGCATACTGCTGCGGATTGAGCCGGCGTTCTGCCATCCAGTCCTTGTTGTGCCCGTGCGAGGGCTCGCCGCCGAAGACCGTGATCGCGCGCTCGATATCGTGCGTCGAGACGAAATTCATCAGCACGTCGACGACGCATTTCGGATAATTCTCGAGGATGGTCATGATCTGGTTGCGGAAGTCATAGGGGCTGCACCCGCCGAGAAACTGCATGATCGCAGTGCGGAAGGGGTAATTCATGACCGAATCGAGCTGATTGCCCAGCAGATAGCGCCGCTTGATGCCGTAAGCCTCCTTGGTCGAGGCATCCTCCCACACCTCGCCGATCACGATATGCTCGCCGTCGGCGCGCTTGACACAGTCGTGCAGGCGGTCGAGAAAGGCGTCGGGCAGCTCGTCGGCGACGTCGAGGCGGAAGCCCGCTGCGCCGAGGCTCATCCAGTATTCGAGCACGCCGCCGCGCCCGGTGATATAGTCCGTGTATTCGGGCTGGTTCTCGTTGACATTCGGCAGCGTGTCGATGCCCCACCACGCCTCATAGGTGTCGGGGTAATGCTGGAAGGTGTACCACTTGAAATAGGGGCTGTTCGGGGAGTTGTAGGCGCCCTCGGTGTCGTAGCGCCCGAACTTGTTGAAATAGATGCTGTCGGCGCCGGTGTGCGAGAACACGCCGTCGAGAATGACCTGCATGCCGTGGCGCGCCGCCTCGGTGCAGAGCCGCTGGAAATCCTGATTGGTGCCGAGCAGCGGGTCGATTCTGCGGTAGTTTGCGGTGTTGTAGCGGTGATTCTCGTGCGCCTCAAAGATCGGGTTGAGATAGATGCAGGTGACGCCGAGCGATTCGAGATAGGGCAGCTGCTGCACGATGCCCTCTAAATCGCCGCCGAAATAGTCGTTGTTCCAGACATGCCCGTTCTGGTCGGGCTTATACCACGGCGTGCCGTACCAGTCGTCGCGGAGCACGCGGTCATTCGGCACATTGTCATGCGGCAGACCGCTTTTGCAGAAGCGGTCGGGGAAGATCTGATACATCACGCCGCCCTTGAGGAATGCCGGCGTTTCAAATGCCTCGTCATAGACCGTGAGTTGAAAGAGATCGCCGTGCCCGTCGACGCCCTCGTGACAGGCAGCCTTTTTGATATAATGCCACTGCCCGCCGGCGATGAAGGAGAAATAGTAATAATGCACGCCGGGGATCTTCGCGGAGGCAGTTGCGGAATAATACACATCTCCGCCGCTTTCATAGACAGTGTTCATCGGAATAAACTGTTCCTTCATGCCCGGGCGGTAGAGCACGAGCATGGGGTTGGAATCCAGCCCTGCCGATTTCGGCAGGCAGATCGTAAAGGTACAGGGCTCATTCTGACGGAGCGCCCCGAATATCGATTTGTAGGCGCGGTCCCAGCTGTCATAGATACGTCGCATGAACATTGCTCCTTTCAGATTCAGTCTTTGCACAGAACGGGGTACATATACGGCAGCGGATTGCGGAACGGCAGGAACATCAGGCTGCCGTCAGGGGAAGCGCCAAGAAAAGAAGGTGCTGCTTTGTCATACCGGATCATCCTATGCCGGGCTTTGCCCGTGTCATACCAGATCCATCATCACGGGGATGAACTGCATGATCAGTGCCGCCAGCATTCCGAAGATGATGGAAGCGTAGCAAAGCACTTTATTATTGCTGTAGTGTGTGGAGAGGAATTTCAGGCTCCTGCTCGGGTGCTGCTTCGAGAACAGAGGCTGACACACATAATGCACCGTTCCGATCAGATAACCCAAGCCGAAATCCAGAACGAAAGCGATTATGAAAAACGACGCAATGCCGAGCAGCAGACGCAGCACCAACAACAGCACAGGCATCACGATACAGGTGATGAGTCCCTTTTCAAAGTAGGCATACAGAATGAGCCCGTCTGCGATGCAGGGAGAGAACACCACGATACAGATCAGGAGCTTCCGAAAAAAGCCGCTGCATCCGCTGAAGACTTCGCCGGGACCTGTCCAAAAGGATACGGGAGTGCCGGAATCAGCCCATACGGTATCCTCGCTATCCGCCCGATCGAGGAGAAAAGAGGCGAACAGCCCGTACATAACAGGGACCAGAAGAATCAGCACAATCGCCGTCACCACGCCGCAGAGCACGATGCCTGTCATTTCGCCCGGATGCGTCAGAAAGCGGAAGAGGCAGCGAAAATAAGCAGCCCAATAGCTTCGGAACACATGATCCTGATCGGGCAGCTCGCCGACGAGCAGATCAATTTCGCTGACAGGCGCCGTTGTTGCTTCGGCAAAGGCGGGCACCGCGCAGACGCGGAAGAGCAGAAGCGGCAGAACCAGCACCGTCAGGAGGCGCAGTGTGTGCCTATATTTTTTCACAGTCATCCCTCGATTCCGTAAAAGAAAATGCGGGCGATTGCCACCAACCGCCCGCACTCACACATTGTTATTTTTGTATTGCGGCTACAGCAGCGCTGCCGAATCCTCCCAATTCCGCATTCTGCATTCCGCATGATCTTCAAAGATGCCAGATGTTCTTCGCATACTCGGTGACAGCGCGGTCGGCGGAGAAGATGCCTGCGCCTGCGATGTTGTTGAGGCTCATGCGCGCAAAGCGGTGCTTATCCGCATAGCACTGTGCTGCATAAGCCTGCGCGGCGCGGTAGCTGTCGAAGTCCGCGAGCACCATATAGGGATCGACGGTGCGCAGCGACTGCGCGATCTCCGGGAAGCTGATATCGTTGATGCCGTGCTGAATACGGTCGACGCAGGCACGGATGATGCCGTGATTGTTGCAGATATCCTGCGGACGGTAATGCGGCTTGCGGGAGTTGACCTCCTCGGTCTTCATGCCGAAGATGATGATGTTTTCATCGCCTGCGGCGTCCTTGATCTCGATATTTGCACCGTCGAGCGTACCGATCGTGACAGCACCGTTGAGCATCAGCTTCATGTTGCCCGTGCCCGAAGCCTCGGTGCCCGCGAGCGAAATCTGCTCGGAGAAATCGGAAGCCGGCATCAGCAGCTCGGAGAGCGTGACGCAGTAATTCTCGAGGAAGACGACCGACAGCTTATCCTTGATCTTCGGGTGGCGGCGAATCTCCTCGGAGAGCGCCCAGATCATCTTGATGATCTGCTTTGCGAGATAATAGCCCGGGGCTGCCTTTGCCGCAAAGATATAGGTCTTCGGCGCGAAATCCATATCCGGATTTTCGAGCAGCATCAGGTAATCCGCGAGGATGTTGAGCGCATTGAGGTGCTGGCGCTTGTATTCGTGCAGACGCTTGACCTGCACGTCGAAGGCGCCGTCGGGATTGAGGATGATGCCGTTCTTCGCCTTGACATACTTGGCAAACTCCTCCTTGTTTTTGCGCTTGACAGCCGTCAGCTTGTCGAGCACTTCGGCGTCATCCTGGAACCGGCGCAGCTTTTCGAGCTCAGAGGCGTTCTTGAGGAAGCCTGTGCCGATCGTGTCGCGCAGGAGCTGCGTGAGCCCCGGGTTCGACTGATACAGCCAGCGGCGGTAGGCGATGCCGTTGGTGACATTCGTGAACTTCTCGGGCGTGTCGCAGAATTCATCGTGGAAGACGCGCTCCTTGATGATCTCGGAGTGCAGCTTGGAAACGCCGTTGACGCTGTGCGATGCCGCGACGCAGAGGGTCGCCATGTGGATCATGTTGTCCTGAATGATCGACATGCGGGTGGTCAGCTCGCTGTTGCTGGTCTTCTCGAAGATGCGTGCGCAGTAGCGGTTGTTGATCTCGACGATGATCGAGAAGATGCGCGGGATGACTCTGCGCACAAGGTTGATATCCCACTTCTCGAGCGCCTCAGCCATGACCGTGTGGTTGGTGTAGGCGAAGACTCTGGTGGTGATATCCCATGCCTTATCCCAGCCGTAGCCGCAGTCGTCGAGCAGAATGCGCATCAGCTCGGGGATGGCGAGCGTCGGGTGGGTGTCGTTGATATGGATCGCGACCTTGTCGGCGAGGTTGTCGAGCGTGCCGTAGACGCTCATGTGGTTGTTGACGATATCGCCGACTGCCGCCGCACAGAGGAAATACTGCTGACGCAGGCGCAGCGACTTTCCCTCGAGATGGTTGTCGTTGGGGTAGAGCACCTTCGAGATCGCGTTTGCGATGGAATTCTGCGCCAGTGCCTTGGAGTAGTCGCCCTGATTGAACATCGCCATATCGAAGCTCGGTGCCTTTGCCGCCCACAGTCTCAGCACGGAGACCGCGTTGGAGCCGTAGCCCGAGACATACATGTCATAGGGGATCGCGGTGACGGTCGAGTAGTTGACATGGGAAACGTGGTGATACTGCTGATCCCAGTATTCCTCGAGATCGCCCTCGAAGTGGACCTCGATCGCCTGCTCGGGTCTGGGGTCGAGCCAGACCTCGCCGCCGGGGAGCCAGTTGTCGGGGAGCTCGGTCTGCCAGCCTTCCTCGAGCTTCTGCTTGAAGATGCCGTACTCATAGCAGATCGAGTGACCGGTCGCCGGGTAGCCCGTGGTCGCGAGACCGTCGAGATAGCATGCGGCGAGACGCCCCAGACCGCCGTTGCCGAGACCCGCGTCGGGCTCGTAGTCGTAGATGCGGTCGAGCTTGATGTCAAATTTCTTGAGAAACTTCTCGATATCCTCAGCCAGCTCGAGATTATACAGGCTGGTTTTGAGGGAACGTCCCATGAGGAACTCCATCGAGAGGTAGAAGATCTGCTTCTCGCCGGTGGAATTGACATGGTTCATGAACTTCTGACGCTTGGTTCTCATCAGCTCGCAGATGACGGAGGAGAGTGCCAGATAGATCTGCTTGTCGCTTGCCTCGTCGGGCGTGACGTTGAACTGTGTCTGCAGGCGGTTCAGGAAATCCTGCGTGACCTTTTCGGAAAATTTGGACATTGCTTGACTCCATTCTCCGGTATGCATATGGAATCTGACGGACCCGCACCCCGTGCGCGGGAGCTGCTGCCGGCATACCGGACTGTACGGCAGCAATTTGTTGTGAAGGGATGCACATACGCTCTTATTATACCCGATTTTGCAGGAAAAAGCAATAGCCGAAATTGACAAAAAAACGACATGATTTCCGGTGAATAGACGAAAACGGCACTGCTTTGCCGTCATTTTGCACAAACCGAGCGCCGGTTCTTGCAGCAAACTGACGAATTTCGCAGAATTCTTGCTGCTTTGCAGCCGCAGCGGCGGGGGAGCGGTTTTCCGGTGAAATTGTGCGGAGCGCGGGCGAAAAGATTTGTTTTGCGTCTCGCTCCATGTGTAAAGCGATACCGTGAATCTGCACAAATGCGGAGGCAAATCCGAGCGCATAATCAGATGATGCTACAAAGTTTCGGAAATGCTGTTATTCCGCGCACCGGTTTTGCCATCCCGGTTGACAGAGGGCAAAACACGAAAGGAGCGATGCCGATGAACCGCAAAACAAAAACGCCCGTTCTGACCGTCCGGCGCGATCTGACGCGCTGTGCATGCACGGAAGCGGGTGACGGCGGATGATCAGGCTGACCAACCGCCGGCTCGGCTTTCTCACCGCGGCGGTCGTGCCGGTGATGTATCTGCTGCGGGTGACGGACGATGAGGAAAAGCAATCATATTTCAGGATTCTGCTGAACGGTCTGCTCAGCAAGGCGAACTGCACCGCAGGGGGAATGGTATATTCCTCCGACCTGTGGTTCACGATCCTGATTCCGCTGCTGATCGCCGTGCCCTTTCTCTTCCCGCTGGAGGATGCCCTGCAGGGCGGCTGCTGGCGGCTCCAGGTCAGCCGGACGGGCATCCGCGGCTTTCTGCTGCGGTCGCATCTGTCAAATCTGCTCGCGGGCAGCAGCTTTGTCACAATGGGCTATGCCGCCTTTGTGCTGCTGTGTTACATCTGTCTGCCGAATCGATTTGATTTCAACTACGACACCGGCGAGGTGATCTATTACCGCACCTTGCCCGATCTCGCAGAGCTCGGAGGGATTCTGCTGCGGCTGCTGACATTTGCGCTTGCCTGCGCGCTGACCGCGTCCTTCTGCATGCTGACGATGCAGCTCACAAAAAACAAGTTCCGCGGCATCGGCATCCCGATGATCCTCAATTATCTGCTGGACACGCTTTCGGGCAAGCTGGTCGTGCAGACTGTGCCCTTTGACAACCGCTGGGAGCTGCTCTCGCCCTCCGCGCTGCTGTCCAATACGGACGCATGGTTTTCGCGCACTTTTTCAGCGCCGTTATGGCTGCTCTATGCCGGTGTGCTGCTGCTGATTCTCCTGCTGAATGCCGCCTCCGCCGCACTGATGAAAAGGAGGGTACGCTGGTGAAACGACTGTCACTCATGCGCTCGGAGCTGACCCGCTGGCTGCGCTCCGATAAGCAGATGCTGCTCGCGGTCACGCTGATCTACAGCACTTCCTATATCCTGCTGCCGCTGCGCGAAATATCCGCATATTTCAGGGAGTCGCTCAATCTGTTCGAGGGCTTTCTCACTTTGCTCGGCAACGGCTTCTCCATGATGGTCGTCGTGCTGGTCTATCTATTCCTCATCATTGATTATCCCGACCTGACCGGCAATGCGCTCTTTGTGATCGCAAGGCTTGGGCGGAAGCGCTGGCTGCGGAATCAGCTCGCATTTGTGTATCTGACATCGGCGTTCTATCTGCTGGCGGTGTTTCTGTTTTCGCTGCTGCTCACGGGCGATCTCTCCTTTGTCGCAAACGGCTGGAGCAATACGATGCGGCAGCTCCTCACCGAGAGCAACGCCGATCTGCGCACACAGAACATGCTTGCCGTGCTGCATGAATCCATCCAGAATTATTACCGCCCCTACGAAGCAATGTGGAAAAGCACACTGCTGATGTTTTTGCAGATCACGCTGTTCGGGCAGCTGCAGATCTGCCTGACGGTGCGGTTCAATAAGCTCGCAGCGGTGTTTGTCAATCTGTTGATTGTGTCGGCGGGCGCGCTTTTCTGGAATGCGCGGCACTGGGCACAGTGGTTTTTTCCGATTTCCAATGCGACCGTCGGCTGGCATCACGCGGCATTTTTCAATCAGGAGATTTTTCCGCTCTGGGGCTCCGCACTCTATCTGATCGCCGGAAATCTTCTTCTGCTGCTCTATTCCGGTTACTGTGCAAAGCGCTGTGACTTTATGCTCGGGAGGAACTGAAATGATTACGGTACAGAATCTACAGCTGACGATCAAAAAAACAGAGATACTCAAAGGCATCTCCGTCACATTTGAAAAGGGGAAAATACACGGCCTGATCGGCAGAAACGGCAGCGGCAAAACGATGCTGATGAAGTGCATCTGCGGGTTTGTCCGCCCGACCGCCGGTACAGTTATCGTCGCGGGCAAGCATATCGGCAAAGACTGCGACTTCCCCGAATCGGTCGGCATCATCATCGAGACACCGGGATTTATCCCGTATTATTCGGGGTATCGCAATCTCAAGCTGCTTGCCGACCTCAACCGCAAAATCGGCAAGGAGGAGATTCGCGCCGCCATGCAGAAGGTCGGGCTCGACCCCGATCTGAAGCGCCATGTGCGGAAATATTCCCTCGGCATGCGGCAGCGGTTGGGGCTTGCACAGGCGATCATGGAGAATCCAGACCTGCTGATTCTTGACGAGCCGATGAACGGCCTCGACAAGGAGGGTGTCGCGGATATGCGGCAGTATCTGCTTGATCTCAAAGCTCAGGGCAAGACCATTCTGATCGCGTCGCATTCCGCGGAGGATATTTCTGTGCTTTGCGATACCGTCTGCGAGATGGATAAGGGTGTACTGACGCCGCTGGAGGGCTGGGCATCGGCGGAGACCGGTGCGTGATTTTGCGCGCCCCCATTGCGTTTTCCGCCGCCCCGTGCTATAATATAGACAATCCTTCCTTCAGAATCGATTGTGAGGCAGGAGGGAACAGGTGGGAAGTCGAGTTAGGAGTGAGGAGTTGTTCCGTTCTCCGGGTTTTTCCGCTGAAACGGCGGGCGCACAGCGGTGCATTCTGAATCATCCGCGAAGCGGATACCGCCGTTATTCTTTCTTCTTTTGCCCGCCCATCACTTCACATTCCGTATTCACCTCCTCCCTGCTCCCTCCTGCCTCTTCCCTGAAATGAAGCAGCGCCTGTTCTGAAACGGGCGGAAAGAAAACGGAGGTATCTGCATGAACAAAGACGTTCTGCGCCGCGCGGTGCGGTATTACGAGGGCGACATTCCCGCCTGTGACCGGGACGACCCGTTCTGGGGCGACCCCCGCGCCTATATCAGCATCAATGCGCTGCTCTACGGCGGTCTGCGCACGGAGCGGCTGCGCATCCGCGAGGGAAAGCGGCTCAATCCGGCGTTTTTCGCAGATACGGAGCGGCTGTTCAGCCTGTTCCGCGCGCTGCTCGCCGCTGCCGGCACCGGACGCCGTACCGAGCCGACAGAGGGCTTCCGGGTCGAGCGCGCTGAGGATTTTGCGGCATACGCAGAAACGGGGGAGACCTGTGCCTTCGTCTCGACCTGCATGAGCGGCTTTCTCCCCGCATACGGCGACAAACGCGGCATTGTGCTGCTGCAGTGGGAGATTCCCGCGCAGACGCCCTGCATCATCTTCCGGGAGCTGCTCCCCGATTATGCGAAATCTGCCGAGGATGAGCTGCTGCTGCCGCCGTTTCTGCGGTTTTCGTGCACAGAGCGTGCGCTTTCACCGCAGGAGCGCCGCATCACCGATATGGAGGGGAATCCGCCGCAGCATGTCTTCGTGCTGACCGCGGCGGGCATGTCACCCGGCAGCGGCGAATCTGCCGGACTGCCCGAGCCGCCCGCATGTGCCGCGGCGGTCTGGGCACAGCTCAATGCCGGCGCAGAGCCTGACCCCGCCGATGCCGCCGCATATATTTCATGGAAGGCGGCGTTTCAGCAGGCACTGCGGACAGCGGGCTGACGCTCTAAAAGAAAAAAGAATAGAGAATAAAGAAGAAAGAATCATGTGTCCGCTGCACGGAAGAATCCGAACAACAAACGACCGTCGCCCGCACTGCATGGCAGCGCTTGGGCGGCGGTCGTGTCTGTTTTGCTGTTCAATCGCGCAGTGCAGCCTCGAGCTGCAGCAGGGTCTCCAGCCCGATCTGCTCAAAGCGGACGGTCTCGGGCAGACCGCATTCCGCGAGCGCCGCGGCGATCTGCTCCTTCGGCAGCGACAGCCCGCTTGCCAGTGCGTTGAGCGCGGTCTTGCGGCGCTGTGCAAAGCCCGCCTTGACGATCCTCAGCACGCTGCGCAGTGTTTCAGGCGTGCAGATCGGCTCGGCATACGGTGTGATGCGGATGACCGCGGAATCGACCTTCGGCGCGGGATAAAACGCCTCCCGCGGCACATGGAAGAGCAGCTCTGCCTCGCCCCGCAGACGCACCGCTGCCGTCACCGCGCCCGCTGCACGGGTGCCCGGCTCGGCGCAGAGCCGCTCCGCCGCCTCCTTCTGCACCATGACCGTGATGCTGCGGAGCCTCGCTTCGGATTCGAGCAGATGCATGAGGATCGGGGAGGTGATATAATACGGCAGATTCGCGCAGACCGTGACCTCGCGCCCGGGGAATTGCTCTGCGATCAGCGCCGCCGGGTCCGCCTTCATGATATCCTGCCAGAGCACCGTGATATTGTCAAAATCGGCGAGTGTCTCTTGGAGCACGGGCTGCAGGCGCCGGTCGAGCTCCACGGCGGCGACCCTTTCGGCGCGCAGCGCGAGCTGCTGTGTCAGCACGCCGAAGCCCGGTCCGATCTCGAGCACGCCGCACGCTCTGTCGGGAATGCCGTATTCGGCGATCGCCGGGCAGACCTCCGGGTCGGTCAGGAAATTCTGCCCCAGCCCCTTGGAAAACGAAAAATCATAGCGCTGTGCAAGCGCGCGGATGACCCGCAGATCAGTCAGCTCAAGCATGGGCTCACTCCGCCGGTTCGGTCAGCCACGCGATATTGACATGCTTTTCGATGCGGATGACCGGATTCTGCAGACGGTCGGACATAAAGCTGCCGCACACCATGTCTGCACATTTTGCCATGCGGAGCATCGGGGCATTCTCAGGGAAATCGAGCTCAGCAGAATCGGCGCCGGTGATGCGCATGCCCATCGCCTCGGCGAGCAGCTCCGCCTTCGCACGGGAATCCGCGACTGCCGCCTTCAGGACGTCCTTTTCGGCTTCGGCGCGGGTCGAGAGCAGCGATTCGAGTGAATACTCGGTCTGTTCGGCACTCTCGAGCACCTCGGTGATGCGGCGCAGCGTAGTGAGCGAGCCGGGGATCACCGCCGTGACCGACTTGGTGAAGCTGAACCGCACCTCCTCGCCGTAGCTGCGGCGGACGCCCTCATCGCCGAGGGTGAGCTCCTCCGGCTCGAGCCCGATGCGCTCTGCCAGCGCGGTGAGCAGCCGCTCGATGTAGGCGTGCCCGTTCCGGACGGCGTGCTGCGAATCCTTCGCCTCGCAGCTCACGGTGATGTGCAGCCGGAAGCTGTCCGCTGCAAATTCCTTCTGTGCAGAGCCCTGCACTCTGATCGTTCCCATATTGACACCTCATTTCCGGGCAGTGCCCGGTTCCGTTTTAGGGAAACACTGATTAAAGTGCCTCCGGCGGATTGATATTGGGGACTCCGTCCCCAAACCCCTGCCAGAGGGATAGTATCCCTCTGGACTCCCGATGCAGTGGAAATAAAGAAAATGCGTCATTTTTTCATAATGGGATTCTCAAGGGTCATGTGTCCCAACGCTTCGCTAGGCGTGGCGCGGGGCAGAGCCGCGCATATGCATTGCGCAGCAATGCGATTGAATCAGCGGTTCCTTTACTCCCATGAGACGCATCTGCCGGTTTTCACACATTCTCCCATTGCGTTTTTGCGCCAAATGTGCTATAATGGAAAAAAACGTCCACAACCGTCAAAGGAGGCAGCTATGGAACGCAGAGACAAGATCAATTACTATCTGGATATCGCCGAGGCAGTCTGTGCGCGGAGCACCTGTCTGCGGCGCAAATTCGGCGCGATCGTCGTGAAGAATGACGAGATCATCTCGACCGGCTACAACGGCGCGCCCCGCGGACGCAGAAACTGCTCCGACATCGGCGTGTGCTACCGCGCCAAGCTCGGCGTGCCCCGCGGTCAGCGCTATGAGCTCTGCCGCAGCGTCCATGCCGAGGCAAATGCGATCATCAGCGCAGCCCGTGCCGACCTGATCGGCTCGGAGCTCTATCTCGCCTGCCATGACGCCGAGACCGGAAGGCTCGACGGCGCGGTCGAGCCCTGCTCCATGTGCAAGCGCCTGATCCTCAATGCGGGCATCGAGCGGGTCTATATCCGCGACGATGCCGACCGATATTCGGTCATCGAGACCGCCGTCTGGATCGACAATGACGATTCGCTCGGCGACACTGCCCCCGAGGGATATTGAGATATAGGAATCAACAGCCCCGATCCCGTATTTACACCGCTTTTCGTCGTTATGGGATTCTTAAGGGACTATGTCCCTTAAGCGGGGCATGGGGCAGCGCCCCATCATAAATCCATCGGAGATACCTCTGCTCCACTAATTCAGGATCGCGAGCGCCGTGCGGTATTTCGCACGCCATTTCGCAAGCTGTTCGTCGGAGACCGTTCCCGGCAGAATGCGGCTCTCGTCCGTATTGTGATGCAGGTCGGCGAGCTTGACCGCGCGTGCGTCGGGGTGTTCCCGCAGCCGCGTGACATATGCAGCATAATCCTCCCCGTGCGCGTGCGTGAGCAGCCTGAGCACTGCCATGACGCGGGCGGGGAATTGTTCTGCCAAGTCATCCAGCGTGACTGCCGTATCCTCTGCCACATCGTGCAGAAGCGCCGCAGCCGCCGTGAATTCGTCCTTAAGCTCTGCGGCGACATGCGCCGGGTGCAGGATATAGGGCATCCCGGTGAGGTCGCGCTGCCCGTGGTGCGCCTGCTCGGCGGTCTGCGCTGCCGATACGGTCAGCGGCGTGACCGGAAAGCCCGGGTCAGCAGTGTCGAGCACGGCAAAATCTGCGGAAAACGCCCCGATCGCCGCCTGCTCGGTCTGAGCCGCGTCTGCGTGTGCCGCCGCACAGAGGATGTACGGGATACCGTCAGCGCGGGCTTTCCCGAACAGCCGCGCGGCTGCTGCCTGCGCCGCCTGAACGGTTTTGAGCGTATAGATCATGGAAACAGCTCCTCCGGTTCGCGCTGCTCCTGCCGTCTCCGGTACAGGTGCAGAATGCCGAGCACGGTCAGCGTGCCGAGCAGCGCGCCGGAGAAGTCGATCATCACGTCGCGGAGCTCACAGCTGCGTCCGGGCACAAAGCGCTGATGCAGCTCGTCGGTCGCGGCATAGCAGAGCGCGGCAAGCGGCGGCAGCCAGACCCGGGTATACGGGGGCGACTGCCGCTCCGTGTGCCGGACACGGAATGCTGCCGTCAGCAGCCCGCCCAGCACCGCATATTCACTGAAATGCCCGAGCTTGCGGAAGAACGTGTGCCATTTTTCCAGCAGCAGCCGCTTTTCCCGCGCGCCCATGCTGTCCCAGTCGGGGGTGAGCCACGAGAGCAGCTTTGCCAGCAGCCCGCTGCTCAGGCTGCTCGATTCCTCCGAATTCTGCGCGGACATGCAGAAGATCAGCACCATCCATGCGATGCTCAGCACGATCAGGATCTGCACGCCGCGGCTCTGTCTGCGGAACAGCTCTGTCAGCGCTTGTCCCAATTTGCACGCTCCTTCTGAAGCTGTGCGAGCACCTCGCGCATCTGCGCCTCGGTCTGCTTCATGGCGTCGCGGATATTCGCCTCGGTCGCTGCGAGCGACTGCGCGACGAATGCCGCCGTCGCCTGTTTGGTCTCGTCGCACTTGGTCTTGGTGCGCGAGAGTGCCTCGTGCGCGTTCTTCTTCGCCTCCGAGACGATCGCAGACTCCGAGACCATTGCCTTTGCGCGCTGCTCCGCCTCCTTGACGACGGTCTTTGCACGGTCCTCCGCATCGCGGATCACGGATTCGGCGTTTGCCTGCGCCTCCTTCATGATGCGGTCGCAGTCATAGTCGATGGTCTGTGCGCGCTTCATCTCCTTCGGCATCGCAAGGCGGATGTCGTTGACCAGCTCGCGGAGCCGGTCGCCGTCGATGACAATTTTGTGCGCCGCGAGCGGGAATGCCTTGGAATGCTCAAGCATGTCATCCATTTCATCGAGAATATCAAATACGTTCATGTGTTCTCATCCTTTCCGATTGTTTTGGCAAATTGCTGTACCTGCGTCAGCAGGCGTGTGCGCGTTTCGGCGTCGACTTCGCTCGGCTTGCGGGGACGCTTCAGACGCGCCTCTATCGCCGGCAGGATCTCTGCCGGAACAAAGCTGGAGATATCACCGCCCAGTGCGGCGATCTGCTTGACGATGCTGGAGCTGAGATACATATTTTCCGCAGCCGTCGTCAGAAAAACGGTCTCTGCCTCCGGGCAGAGCTTTTTGTTGCCCAGTGCCATCTGGAACTCGTATTCAAAGTCGGTGACGGCGCGCAGACCCTTGACGATCGCATCGGCGCCGACGCGCCTGACATAATCCGCGAGCAGCTCATCCTCGAGAATGTCGATCACGACATTGCTGTATCCTTCCGTGACCTTTTCGATCAGCAGCAGGCGCTCGGTGAGCGTGAAGGCGGGGCTTTTTTCAAGGTTGGTCGAGACCAGCACGATGACGCGGTCAAAGAGCTTGGAGGCGCGGCTGATGATGTCGAGATGCCCGAACGTGACCGGATCAAAGCTGCCCGGGCATACCGCGATGCGGCGCTCTGTCGTGGACATGGCTGTCATTCCTTTCGTAACCCGCACGCGGTCATTCCTCGGTTTCGGGCGCGCGGTAGATACTCACTGTTATTTTACCATATTTCTTCTGTCTTTGCAAGTCAAATCCGAGGATTTTCTCAGGCAATTCCAGCTCGGGCTCGTGCTCGCAGACCATAATGCCGAATTTTGACATATGCTCCGCCAGCGCGGGCAGGATTCTCTGCAGGATGCCGTTGCGGTAGGGCGGGTCGAGAAAGGCGATGTCGAATTCCTCCCGGCAGCGCTGCAAATACGCAAATGCGTCGGTTTTGAGGATAACGGCGTTCTCACTGAAGCCGCACGCGCGGACATTCTCGGAGATACAGGCGATCGCCTCCGCGTCGGTGTCGAGCAGGGTCGCATGTCTTGCCCCGCGGCTCAGCGCCTCGATCGCCATCTGTCCGCTGCCGGCAAAGAGGTCAATGACCTTTGCGCCGGAAAAATCAAACTGGATCGCCGAACAGACCGCCTCCTTGACCTTGTCGGTCGTCGGGCGGGTGTCCAGCCCCTGCGGCGTCACGAGCTTTCGCCCGCGCGCCGAACCTGTGATCACACGCATAGATAAACAATCCTTTCCGGTTAGAGGTTAGAAGTGAGAGGGTAGAGGTCAGACGCTGGAGGTTAGAAGTGAGGAGGCGGGAGGTAAATGCAGCTTCTAACCCCTAACTTCCAGCAGCGCATTGACGATCTGCTCTGCGGTGAAGTCGCTGCATGCACGCGCTGCAAGCATGCCGGAGCCGACCAGCGCCCGCGCTGCCGCAACGCCCTTGGGGTTGCGCTCGGAGAAGGACGTCAGAATTTCGTTCAGGCGTGCTTCGTCCTTCTGCTGCAGCAGCTCGCGGATCGCCTGCATCCCGCGCTGGATATCGCCGAGCACAGGGTCTGCCCACTCCACGCTGATCTGCTTTGCCGCGAGAAACGGGTGCATTTTGAGCAGCCCCATCGCGCCGCCGAAGCTGTCCGGCGCGGCGATCACAAACCGCCGGATGCCGCCCATCACGCAGGTGCCCATGCACATGACGCAGGGCTCGAGCCCGGCATAGAGCGTATAGCTGTGCAGATCGGGAAATCTCTGCGTGTCGAGCGCCGCGACCGCCTCATTCTCGGCATGTGCGGTCTTGGGATTCGGGACGGTGCGCTCGCCGGTGCGGTTGCGCCCCTCGGAGAGGATATGCCCCGCGTCGTCGGCAATGACCGCCGCGATCGCACGGCTGCCCATGCAGACCGATTCCCAAGCCAGCGTAAAGACCCGCTGCCAGCAGGGCGAAAGTTCAGCAAATTCCATCGCTCAGCCCTCTGCGCACAGCGGCGCATGCCCGTCAAAAAAGCCAGGGCAGAGCCATTTTCCGCTGACATCGCAGACAGAATCTGCGTCAGCCTCGGTATAATCGCCGACACCGAGAATGCGGTCGCCGCCGATCAGCACATTCTGTGCGGTCAGCTCGCCGGTGAACACATTGACCGCGGTGCCGCCCCTGAGCAGCAGCTTCATAATCGGTCCCGTCCTTCTGGCATACGCTCATTTCAGAGAGCTGTCTACTTCATCCCTTATGGTCGCCTGTTTCAGTAGAGCGATTTCATCTCCGCGATCTTCCAGCTGCCGTCCTCATAGACGAGCCGGAACACCATCTCCTCATATTCCGGGTAATCGAAGAAATCGTCGTCCTTGCGCCAGTGCACCGTGACATTATAGGTCAGCGCGCTGTCCTCAGACTTGTCGAGTCGGTTGAGCTCGACATAATCCAGCAGCACATTGTCGCCGTAGCCCGTGGCGGTCCAGAGATAGCCGTCTGTTTCCTGATGGTAGCAGTAGTCAAAGTCGTCGGGAAATGCCTTTGCAAAGTAAATGTGATACTCCTCACGCAGCTTTGCGATCGTCTTTTTGGGCGTGAGCTTCTCAAAGCCCTCCTCGTTCGTCCTGCCCGTGCGATTCAGATTCGGCACGCCGCCCTCGCGGTGAAAGTCATTCACGAGCCGCATGCCCTGGTAGTAGAGGATCGAGCCGAGTGCGACGCGGTTTTCCATGCTCAGTGTTTCGGGCTTCTCCGTGCAGACGCAGTTGACGTATTCCGCGAGCATATAGCCCTCATCGCTGCCGCTCTTGACCTTGAGCCAGCGGTCTTCATAGCTGTAGATGCTGCCGGTCAGCACGATGCCCTCGACCTCGAGCTCGGTGCCGTCCTTGATCAGTTTGATCTTTTTGCCGGAGGTGCTCGGCTCGGCGCGCATGTTGAGCCCGTCGGGTGCCGTCACGGTGCCCTTGCAGCGGATCGGCAGCACCTGTTCAATCCGGAAGTAATTGCTGAAAGCGACCGGCTCATCGCTGATTTCCGGGGCGGTCTGCTGTGCCGCAGTCGTCGTTGATGCGGCGGTCGTCCGGCTGTCGCCGGTCGTGACGGCAGCGGTCGTTGTGGTGCCGGCTGCGTCGGTCGTGGTTTCCGCCAATGCATCGGTCGTGGTTTCTATTCCGCCGGTCGTCGTTTCGGCGGACTGCGCCGCGGGTGTTGTTTCGGGCTTTGATTCTGCGGCGGAGCTGCCGGCATCGGCACATGCGGTGAGGAGCAGTGCAGCGGCGGCAATGCAGCAGATTCTGTTGCGTTTGTGAAACATCATAATAATACATCCTCTTTTCTGTGGCAGTATTGGTGTGCGATTGCTATGGATATTCTCCCAACTTATATCATATCACATTTTCCGGAAAAAGACAAGGCATCTGCAAAAAAAGATGTTCTCCCGGCGGCGTGAACGGCGCTCCGGAAAACGGCGGGGATTTCCGTGCAGCTTCGGTATATTGTCATTTCAGCAGGGCATTTCTATGAAATTTCAGTTACCCATTGCATTTTTTGCCCGCTTATGGTATAATAAAGTAGTATTGCCGGAAATCCGGTCAGTAGAAAACCCCAATCGGCAAACGGAACGGAGTCTAACAATTCTCATGCAGATTTCACCCCAGATCAAACAGCAGGCACTGACGGCATATCTGACCTCACTCGGGCTCAATCCTCCGCAGCAGGAGGCGGTGCGCACCGTCGAGGGACCCGTCAGCGTGCTTGCGGGCGCGGGCAGCGGCAAGACCACTGCCATCGTCAACCGCATTGCCTTCATGATGCGCTTCGGCAACGCCTACTACGGCGAGACGCCGCCGCCCGCCGACGAAGCGGACGCGGAATATCTCGCCCGGGTCGCTGACGGAACGCTCCCCCCCGATGCCGACCGGCTCGCGGAGCTTCTCGGCTTTGCCCCGATCCCCGGCTGGCGCATCCTCGCGATCACCTTCACCAACAAGGCTGCCGCAGAGCTCAAAGCCCGTCTCGCCGCCATGCTCGGCGATGCAGCGGGCGATGTCTGGGCGGCGACCTTTCACAGCGCATGTGTCCGCATCCTGCGGCAGCACATCGACCGCCTCGGCTACGACAGCGCCTTCACGATCTATGACGCCGACGACGCCCAGCGCGTCACGGCAGCCGTCATCAAGGAGATGGGGCACGGCGTCACCGAAAAGACCTTCCCGCCGAAGGTCATCTCCTATGAGATCAGCCGGGCAAAGGACAGGCTCATCACGCCGGAAGCCATGCTCGCTGAGGCGCAGGGCGATTACCGCGGCACGACCGTCGCGAAGATCTACGCCGCCTATCAGCAGCAGCTCAAAAACGCCAACGCGCTGGATTTTGACGATATCATCATGCTGACCGTGCAGCTCTTCCGGCAGTGCCCGGATGTGCTCGACAAATATCAGAGCCGCTGCCGCTATCTGCTCGTTGACGAGTATCAGGACACCAACCCCGCACAGTATGAGCTGATCCGCCTGCTCGCCGAAAAGCACCGCAATCTCTGCGTGGTCGGCGACGACGATCAGAGCATCTATAGTTTTCGCGGCGCGACCGTCGAGAATATTCTATCTTTCAAGACACAATTTCCGGACTGCAAGGAAATCAAGCTGGAACAGAATTATCGCTCGACGCAGCCTATCCTTAATGGTGCAAACGAAGTTATCCGCCATAATCAAGCGCGAATGCCCAAAACACTCTGGACTGCAATTGAAGGCGATGTTGAGGTACGCAAGTATACCGCTCTCGACCAAGATGATGAAGCTCGGTTTGTGGCAGATGCCATAGTCAGAGGGATTAAGAAAGGCGGACATTACCGAGATTATGCCATTCTTTACCGAACACATGCACTGTCGAATGCGCTGGAACGGCGATTCTCGTTAGCGAATATACCTTATCGTGTCTTTGGCGGACTTCGCTTTTTTGAGCGAAAAGAAATCAAAGATGTAATCGCATATATGTGTGTAGCCAATAATCCGGGGGATACGCTTCGTTTTCAGCGAATCATCAACGAACCGAAACGAGGCATCGGCACACAAACATTAAAAAACATCCTTGATATATCGGCGGATTTACACATGACACCACCGGAAGTCTTGCGTGAAGCAGATTCATTTCCTGTTTTGCGGCAGCGTGTTGGCATACTTCAAGAAACCGGAGCGATGTTTGAAGAATTGGCGGATGCCGCTTTAGAACTGCCTTTAGATGAATTTTACGATTTCTTGCTTGATATAACCGGCTACAAAGAAATGTTGGAGAACGAAGGCGCTGAAAGTCAAACACGCCTTGAGAATATCGAGGAATTGAAATCCAGTATTCTTGCCTATATTGAGCAAGCGACACGTGAAGAGGAAGAACCTACACTAAACGGCTTTCTCGAAGAAATCTCACTGTATACAGATCAGGATCGCGCTGATGAATCAACAGACGCCTTAACGCTCATGACAGTTCATTCCGCAAAGGGACTTGAATTTGAATGTGTATTTCTGGTTGGCATGGAGGAAGAAATATTCCCGAGTCGCCAAAGCATAGCCAACGGTGAGATTGAAGAAGAAAGGCGTCTTGTATATGTCGCGATCACTCGTGCCAAGCGGCGTCTATATATCACGACGGCACTTAAACGAACAATCTTTGGACGCAGCGTAAGAGGCATTCCATCTAGGTTCCTGAAAGAAATGGGACAGTATTTGGTTGATTTTAAGGGCGACACCCCGCACCGGGCATCCGGCAGCGCAGCGATGCAGAAGCCGCTCCGCAGCACGGCGGTCACGGGCAGGGAAAAGCAGTCCGCGCCGGTGCAGCTCTCCGTGGGCGACCGCGTCAGGCACATGACCTTCGGCGAGGGCACGCTGCTCTCTGTCACCCCGATGGGCGGCGACAGTCTGCTGGAGATCGCCTTCGACAGGGTCGGCACAAAGAAAATCATGGCGAATTTCGCCAGAATCCGAAAGGTCTGATAACATGACGACAAACAATACCGCATCACAGGGCGCCGTCCGCACGGACGGAGAGGAGCAGGCAGTCAGCGTGCTGCAAGCCTTCCGCGAAATGATGGACACCAAGGCGGCGAAGGCGATCCTCTTTCTGCTGCAGTTCATCGGCTCGCTCTTCACGCTGTTCTATCTGAAGGGCGTCGTGCTGTTCGCCTATAACAGCCTGTTCTTCCGGCTGGATATCCCCGAGGAGGCGTCCTCGAGCTATGCCGTTGCCGTGACCTTCACCTGCATCGGCTGGGGCGCGCTCATGCTCTTCACCCGCCGGCAGATCGTCACGCGGCTGGTCATTATGCTCTGCATGCCGCTCTATTTCCCGATCTTCCTGTTCAATTATCAGCATCTCTGCCTGATCGTGCCGCTGGGCATCTTCATCGCGGTCACCTATCTGGCGAGCGGCACGGGCGAGGGCGTCAAGACCATTCTCGGCGCCGTGTGGCTGATGTTCTATGTGGTCGGCGCGTTCGTGTTCCTCGCGGTGCAGAGCGTGCTGCAGCCCGCGGTCTCGGAATTCACCGTCGAGCGCGGCGTTTCCAAGGCGGGGAATTACCGTTATTCGATCGTCGAGGTCAATGACCGCGCAGACGGTCACACCTATGTCTCGATCGAGCCGAACACCTACGATATCAGCTACGACCGCTCCAAGTGGTACGCAAAGGGCTACGAAAAGACGATCTATCTGTCCCGCCCGCGCACCGAATTCACCACGGACTGGGAGATCGAGTCCCGCGCGGATATCACCCGCGAGCTGCTGATGATCAACCCGCGCATGGAGTTCACGCTCAATGCAAAGCAGATGAAAACGCTCGGGCTCGATGCCGAATTCAAAAAGGAATATGAGGTCGGCGACCTCGGGCGCAGCGCGCGCCGCAAGCTCGGCATCGCGATCCAGAAGGACCTCGACCTGCTCGGGCAGACCCCCGAGGCGCAGGGGCTCAAGCTCTACAAGGCTGACGACACGATCACGCTGAGCTTCGCGCAGATGGAGACCGCCGGGCTGACGATCAGTCAGGACGTGCGCCTCTCCAATCTCTCCGACGAAAACCTCGCAGCCCTCGGCGTGCCGGAGCAGTGCGACGTGCTCTCCGTCAACGGCAAGGTCGTCTTCCGGCAGTATATCGCGGTGCTCGAGTGCATCTATGACACCGACAACCGCAGCCTGACCGCCTTCCTTGAACCGAACACGCTGCCGGAGATCGTTGACCCGAAGAATATCCCGCCGGTCCCGGAGCGCCGCGGCGGTCTCTACAGCGAGAGCAGCACAGCGCCCGCCGAGACCACGACCGAGACGACGGAGACCACCGTGACCACAGAGACCACCGAGGAGACGACGACCGTCACGACAAAATCCCGCCGCCGCGGCGCTGCGGCTTAAAACACGGCACCGAGCGCGGGGCTCCCGCGTGTGCAAATAAACAGGCTGAAAAGGGCTATATTAAATAGTACGGCGGTGCGGGCGGATGCAGGTCTGCCCGCACACAGCCTGCAAAAAAGGGAGGTTTCACAATGAACTACTATCTCGGCGTTGATATCGGCACCAGCGGCACAAAAACCGTGCTCTTCGATGTGCAGGGGAATGTGATCGCCTCGAAAACAGAGGAGTATCCGCTCTATCAGCCGCAGAACGGCTATGCGGAGCAGGAGCCGGCAGACTGGGCAAATGCCGTGCTGCACACCATTGCTGCGGTGATGCAGAAAAGCGGTGTGGAAAAAAGCGACGTCAAGGGCATCGGGCTCTCCGGGCAGATGCACGGGCTTGTCATGCTCGACAGGGACAACAACGTCATCCGTCCGGCGATCATCTGGTGCGACCAGCGCACTGCGAAGGAGTGCGAGGAGATCACGGAGCGCGTCGGGGCGGAGCGGCTCATTGAGATCACCGCGAACCCGGCACTGACGGGCTTCACCGCGTCGAAGATTCTGTGGGTGCGCAATCACGAGCCCGAAAACTACGCAAAATGCGCGCATATCCTGCTGCCGAAGGACTACATCCGCTTCATTCTCACCGGCGAATATGCGACCGAGGTCTCCGACGCCTCGGGCATGCAGCTGCTCGATGTGCCCGGGCGCTGCTGGTCCGATGAGGTGCTGCAGAAGCTCGGTATTGACAAGGCGCTGCTCGGGAAGGTCTACGAGTCGCCGGAGATCACCGGCACACTGACCGCCGAGGCTGCCGCGAAAACCGGTCTCTGCGAAGGGACGCCGGTGGTCGGCGGTGCGGGCGACAATGCCGCAGCCGCGATCGGCACGGGCGTCGCCTCCGACGGAAAGGCGTTCACGACGATCGGCACGAGCGGCGTGGTTTTTGCGCACAGCTCGCAGATCTCGATCGACCCCAAGGGCAGAGTGCACACCTTCTGCTGCGCGGTCCCCGGCTGCTGGCATGTCATGGGCGTGACGCAGGCTGCGGGGCTCTCGCTCAAGTGGTTCCGCGACAACTTCTGCGCAGCCGAAATGCAGACCGCCAAGGGCATGGGCGTCGACGAATACTATTTAATGGACAAGGAGGCTGAGCAGTCGCCGATCGGTGCGAACAGACTGCTCTGGCTGCCCTATCTGATGGGCGAGCGCACGCCGCATCTCGATGCAAACGCAAGAGGCGTGTTCTTCGGGCTCTCGGCGATGCATCAGAAGCGCGATCTGCTCCGCGCGGTCATGGAGGGCGTCACCTATTCGCTCCGCGACTGCCTTGAGGTCTTCCGCGAAATGGAGATCACGGTCGACAGCATGATGGCATGCGGCGGCGGCGGTTCCTCTCCGCTGTGGCGGCAGATGCTCGCCGATCTCTTCGGCTGCCCGATCCAGACGACCAGATCGAAGGAGGGTCCCGCGCTCGGCGTCGCGATCCTCGCAATGGTCGGTACGGGCGCCTACAGCTCTGTTCCCGAAGCCTGTGCCGCGCTCATCGGCACCGACAAGACCTGCATGCCGGATGCGGACGCCGTGCCGGTCTATGAGGAATATTATCAGCTCTACCGCGAAATCTACCCGCAGCTGAAGGGGCAGTTTGCCAAGCTGGCTGCACTTTGAAAGGAGTAAATCAAATGGAAGAAATGAACAACAACATCACCCTGACTGACGAAGAGGGCAACGAGATCAACTGCGAAATGCTCGATATGATCGAGTACGAGGGCAAGACCTATGCCGTTCTGGGCATGGAGGGCTCCGAGGAGACCGGCGAGGTCGCGATCATGGAGTATGTGTTCGGCGATGATGACAGCGACAGCGACGACCTGATCTCCGTCGAGGACGAGAAGGTCCTCGATGCCGTGCTCGATCTGTTCATCGCCCGCTACGAGGAAGAGGACGGAGACGCGGAATAATGGACGGTGACAGCACCGTTCTGACCGACCTTGCCGGCAGGAGCTGTCTTCTGCTCGGCAGGGTCACCGTGCAGGGCGCGGACTACGCCGTCGTGATGCCGGAGGACAGCGACACCGAGGCACAGATCGTGCGTCTGCTGCCCGGCGGGCGCTGCGAGGAGGAATCCGACGACGAGATACGCAGCGCGGTTTTTGAGCAATTTTTACTGACCCGAAGCGACCTGTTTGATTTTGAGGAATAGCAATGGATGAGACACTCATCACGCTGACGGACGAGCGCGGCGCAGAGGTTCGCTTTGCGCTGCTCGACGTCATCGAATATGAAGGCGACGATTACGCCGTGCTCTACCCCGCCGACGAGGAGTCGGATATGTTTACGATTCTGCTCGCGACCCCCGACCCCGCCGACCCGGAGGACTATTTCTTCGAGGGCATCGAGGAGCAGGAGACGATCGACGCAGTCTTTGCGCGGTTCAGGACCCGTCACCCTGAGATTTTCGAGGAATAACATGGAACACAACGGCACGCTGCCGAAATATAAGGTGCTCAACCGCGATGCGGTCAAATATCTCGCGATTCTGCTCATGTTCATCGGACATGCGTTTTCGTGGTGGTATCTGATCCGCGAGCCGGGCTATGACATGACGCTGCTCCCGTTCTGGGAGCAGGCGCTCATGCAGATCGCGGTGTTCTGCCCGCCGGTCATGTTCTTCATGATCGCGGACGGCTACAGATACACCCGCGACCGCAAAAAATACGCGCTGCGGCTGCTGCTCTTTGCGCTGATCACGCAGCCCTTTGAATGGCTCCTCTTTCAGCCGATACACGGCTGGTGGGGCGGCAATGTGATCTTCACGCTGTTCTGCTCGCTGCTGGCGCTGATCGTCTGGGAGCAGGACTGGAGGCTGCCGCTGCGGCTGCTCGCAGTTGCCGGCATCATCGCCGTCAATCTGCTGTCAAAATCGGAGTGGTACGGCTTTGCGGAGGTGACGGTCATCTGTCTGCACGCCTTCCGCGAAAAGCCGAAGCTGCGGCTGCTGTCTTACGCGCTGATCTTCGCGGTAAACTGCGGCATCATGGCGCTGCTCGGCTATGCGGATGCGGCGCGCCCGGTCTGCGGGTATCTCTCGCAGGCGGTGGGCTTCGCGGCGATCATGGCGGCATATGCCTGCATGACCGTATTCTATAACGCGAAAAAGGGCAGGCATCCCGTTTTCGCAAAATGGTTTTTCTATGCCTTTTATCCGGCACATTATCTGATCATCTTTCTGATCGAACGCTTTACACGCGAACGGAGGTACTTATGAGAGAGG
>JAEEGL010619296.1_pt1 | contig 43304 bp, 27 predicted proteins | sample 9134231 | NCBI WGS metagenome assembly JAEEGL01 (sample SAMN16246548, study PRJNA631951) | gut metagenome | biome: gut microbiome; feature: rumen; material: fiber-attached | host: Bos | place: Iran: Karaj | collected 2018-10
GACGGTCTGGGCACGTTCCGCCCGACCTTCGACTGCAAGGTGGCCGCCTCGGAAGAGGACTTCTCGGCACAGGAGAACATCATCGGCATGCACATCCGCCTGTACCCCGAGCAGACCAAGGAGGCCGAGAACCTGTCGTCGCGACAGCTGCTCAACAAGGTGGCGCTGAAGAAGTCGGACCTTGTGAAGCCCACTGACCTCAACGGCGGCGACGAGCCCGACGAGCCTTAAGCGAGGACGAGCGCGAGAGCGAGAAGCCCGCATGGGAAAAGTGCACGGGCGCAAATTTGCGCCCGTGCACAAGTGGCACTTGGGTTGCGGGCTCTTTTGTTGTCACCTTGTTAGCGAGAACTTCAACGAGAGTCCGAAGTCCTGGGTGGTGGTGGGATATGACGACGAGGAGAGCAGCGGTGTGTTGGTCTGCCGGTCGTAGTAGGCGGTGAGCGTAAGGAAGCGCGAGAGGGTGTAGTCGGCTGAGAGTGAAATCTTCAGGGCGGAGTTGCCGCTGCTGGCCGAGGAGACGCCCGAGGCGATGTCGCGGGTGATGGCCGCCTGCTTACGGAAGGAGATGTCGAGACGGGTGTTGAGGTCGTGGTTGACGCCTCCCTTGCTGTTCGATTTGCTGCTCGACGATTTGCTGTTTGCCTTGTCGTCGTCGGCGCCGTTGGCACCCTTCTTGTTACTGCCCTTGATCTTGCGGCTGCTGCCACTGCCGAAGAGGTTGAAATTCTGAATCTTGTAACCCAGTCCGATGACCCAGTCCTTTGAGAGCTGCTCGTTGATCTGCACGCTGGTCATCGAGAGGTTGAGCACGCGTGTGGTCTTATACTCGACCTTGGCGGTGAGGTTGTTAAGGAAGGTGACGTCGAGGCCGAGCAGTGGCGAGAATGACTCGTTGATGCTGACCGTGCTGATGTTGTAGGGCGACGACGGCGTGTAGCTGCCATCGGCGGCCTGAACATAACCCAGGTCGCCCATGTATTCGAGCCATGAGCTGTAGCTGGCGTAAGAGCCGACGCTGTAGACGGACTTGTAGGCGTGGTTGAGGTTGACGGACTTGAAGTGGTCGCGGAACCAAGCGAGCTTGGCGAGGCCGGCATAGCGCACCGTCCAGTTGGGGAGGAGGCGCGACAGCGCGGGGAAGATGTCGATGGAGGAGCTGCCACCAAGGGTGTAAGTAGAGAGGAACGCGGGCACGAGGACATCGGCGCTGTAGCGGTCGACGGGGTTGATATTGCCCGCCAACGCCCCGGAATGCGAGCTGGAAGCCGAGGGATACTGCGCCTGCACACGGTCGCGGAATGCGGCGATCTTTCCACAGAACTCCTCGAACGACTTCGAGTGGTAGCCGTTGTTGGCATTGCCCATGCCCTCGAGGGCACTCTTGATGCTGATGGTGGTCATGGTGAACGAGCCGCTGTGGGTGGTGGGCGAGCCGGCATACATGAACTGCACGCTCTTGGCGCGGTTGACGGTGCGTGTGGCGGAGAGGTCGATCTTCAGGTCGCGGGCAGGTTCGACGGTGGCCTTGAGCTGCAGGTCCTCGGTGCTGCTCGACGTCGAGGGCGTGGCCACGGAGTCGGCACGCAGCAGCCAGTTGTTGGCGAGGGCCTTCTGCACATAGTCGTCGCCTGTGAGGCCGAAGGCGAAGTCGAGGCCCGGCGACATGACACCACCGGTGCGCTGTCCGAACATGTCGCCAATGGTGGGCATGAAGCCTGGCAGGGCCATGGACGCCTGGTTGCGGTAGCTGAGGTTGACCGAGCGCACCATCATGAGGAAGCGCGCCGTCTGCTGTGCGACGTTGTACCACAGCTTGTCGTCCAAGGGCGGCTTGGCGATGACGCTGATCTTTAGGTCGAGGGAGGAGACGACTGCGACCTCCTCGGTGACCACCTCTGGCTCCTCAGTGGGTGTAGAGGCCACGGCGGCGGAATCGACGGCCAGGGAGTCGGAGACGGCGAGGAGCAAGTCGGGCATAGCGTCGTGGTTGCCCTTACCGCCTTTCGATCGGTCGGCTTTCTTCTTTGACTTGTCACCCTTGCCCTGCTGCTTGCCACTCTTGCCCTGCTGCTTGTCGCTGAGTGCCTGCCAGACGTCCTTGGGCACCCAGACCTTAATCTTGTTCTCGTCGAGTGCCTTCCACTTGATGGCAACAGCCTTGCCGTCCTTGTTCTTAGCAGAGACGATGAGGCGCTTCGACTTCTTGCCGTGCTGCACCTCGATGGTGGTGTCGGGCTGGATGGTGATCTCCTTCTGGAAGGCGTTCTTGTTCTTGGGCAGCTGCTGCTTGTCCTTCGGGTCAGAGGGTGTCTCGCCCTCGGCATCCTTTCCGCCGGGCGTCTTAGCCTTGAGCTTGTCCTTGGCTTTGTCCTTGCCCTTGCCATTGGGTTCGGGCTTCTTGTTGTTAGCCGCTTTCTTGAAGCGCTCGTTGGTCTTCTTGAGGAAGGGGATGTGGTTGTAGAGCGTCTCAAGGTTCAGCGCGCCATTGATGTTCAGGTTGCGGTTGTTCTGGATGGTGTTGCCCAGGGAGGTACCGTCGTCGAGCTCGGTGCCACGCAGCCAGGAGTAGGTGGCGGAGTAGGAGGCGTCGGTCTTCAGCCAATCGAAGATGGGTAGCTTGTCGAGGGGCACCTGATAGCTGGCGGTGAACGATTGCTGGTAGTCGAGCGGCGTACCCCAGTGGCCGATGGACTGCCACACGGAGTCTTTCCATGCCTGGTAGTGGTCGGCATAGAGGTCCTTGTTGATGGGCGTGTAGGGCTCCTCGATCTCGGCGTGGGTGGCCGACTGGAAGTTCATGTGCAGGTTCTTGGTTAGGTCCCAGCGCAGCGAGAAGTCACGGTTCCAGAGGAACTGCTCTGAGAAGGTGAGGGGCAGCGACGGGTTCTCGGTGTTCTCCAGGTCGCGCTCCTGCAGCTCGTAGTAGCTTCGCGAGATTTCGCTGCTGAAGGAGATGCTCTGCGGCAGATAGTTCAGGCCGAAGGCCTTGGGGAACTGCGACCACTTGCTCTGTGAGCCGCCCTTCTGCGAGGACTGTGACTTCTGCGAGGACTGCGACTTCTGGCCACCCTTCTGGCCACCCTTCTGGCTGGCCCCCGACTTCTGCGTCTTGTTGAAAGGCTCCCACGTCTTGTAGACGGGCGAGTACGAGTAGTTCAGCGAGCCGCGCCACTGGTCCTCGCGCTCCCAGACGGTGGTCTCGCCGGTGGTGTAGCGGTGCTGGTGGCTGTAGGAGACGGAGAGGTTAGCCGGGTCGAAGGGCATGGGGTGCCGCTTGTTCTTGATGCCCACGCGGGCATTGGAGATAGAGAAGTTGCGCGTGGTGTTCTTCGTCACGGCGAGCGACTCGATGCTGTCGCGCTCCTGCTTGTTGGCAGCGGTCTCGAGGGCATCGTCGAGCTCCATGTCGGTGTCGAGCGGGTTGTATCGCGGACTGATGGTCTCCTTGGTGTAGGAGTAGTAGAGGGGCGCGTTGACCTGCGCCTTGTCGGGGAAGAACTTGCCCAGCTCAAGGTTGGCGGTGACGGAGTAGGACCGCTGGTTGTCGGTGGAGCGCTGCATGACGGTCTCCTCGAGTCCGCCGAAGCCGTCGGTGATGTAGCGGCCCGTGAGGTTGACCGAGCCGAAGTCGGAGAGCTGCACGTTCATGGCGCCCGAGGCAGCCCAGCCACCATCGTTGTTGGCCTCGCGGAGGCGCAGCTCGTTGATCCACACCTCGCCGGACTTCATGCCGCTGGCCAGGTTGCGGACGCCGATGATCATGGTCTTCACCTCGCCGAGGGAGGGGTTACCGATGATGGAGATCTTGTTGTTGGGCTTGTCGGGGTCGTAGTCGGTGAACAGCTGATTGTAGCTGGCGACGCCCTCGGCACGTGCCTTGTTACGGGCTTTCTTCAGGGCGGTGAAGACGCTCATGTTGATGTCGAGCATGTTCTCCTCGGGCCAGACGAGCGGGCGGTCGGAGGGCACGTTCCAGCGGTAGTTACCCTCGGGCGTGAGCTTCAGGGGGATGAGGTACTCGTAGTAGTTGCTCTTGTAGTCGGAGCCGAGGCGGATGAAGACGGCCAGCTGGTTGTCCTCGAGCTGGGTGTTGTTAGGCACGAGGTGGTTGGCGTGTACGAACATCTGCAAGTGCTTGTACTGGCGCAGGTCGAGGTTGGTGTTCTTGTAGACGGCCTTCGACTCGTTCTGCGAGAGGTTCTTCACCACGAGGCAGAGGGCCTGCTCGTTGTTCTCGGTGAGCTGTGGCTGCGAGGGGTCGGTGGCGCGCGTGATGCCCGGCGGCAGCACGTAGGCTACGGGCTTGCGGTCGGTGTTCTCCTCGATGTTGACGGCACTCATCTCGAGTGTGCCCGTCTCGGCGCCGGCGCTGGTCTGCAGGTTCTGCTTGTACTGGCGCCACTCGCCACGCACCAGATCGAGGCTGCCGAAGCGGAGCACGATGGGCTGCTCGAAGCCGGTGAGGAACATGCGCATGAAGCGGATGGAGGTGAAGTCGTTGATGGAGCCCTCACGCGACTGGTACTTGGCCAGTGGCACACGGTACTGGTACCAGCGGACCGTGATGGAGTCGCCATTGCGCAGCTTGGCATTGTAGTCGCGGTGGTCGACGATGTAGCTGTTGTCGGACTTCTGGCCGCGGTTGTAGGCCTGCAGCTCGTCGTCGCTGATGGGGATGCGGTACTGGAAGTAGCGCTCGTACTCGTTGAGCGTGAAGTCCTGGTTGATGTCCTCGACGTCGGGTCCCGTCTTGTAGCTGGTGTCGTAGCTCTCGGTCTGGTCGTCGCTGGCGGGTGAGTTGCCCTGCGGGTTGTTGATGCGCTTGTAGCGGTCCATGATGCTTCGGCGCTCGTCGTCGAAGTCGGAGCCACGGAAGTAGTGGTAGTCGTCGCCGGCAGGGTCCTGCTGCCAGGCCTGTAGCAACGAGTCGTTCTGTACGACGCTGCCTATGCGGCTAAGCCACTCAGCATAAGCGCCGTAGGTGCGCTCTTCCTCGTCGGTCAGTCCGTTGAGTCCGACGTCCTGCACGTTACGGTCGGCGGTGTTGTCGAAGGCGTAGGTCTCGGATGCCTGTACGGGAATCTTTCCCCATTGCGTCTGCTGGATGGTGCTGTTGCCGTTAGGCGTCATGCCGCTCTCGTGGAACTTCTTGCCATCGCGCAGCACATCCTCGCTGACCTCGCCGAGGTTGATGTAGAGCTCGCCGCTGTAACGGCTGGAGGTGCCCTCCTTGCGGGTGTAGATGAAGGGGTCGAGCATCCAGAACTCGACGTACTCGATGTTGGCCTGCTCGAAGTCGGTGGTCTCGAGCTTGCGCATCATGCCGCCCCACTTCTGGGCGGGGTTGCGCAGGGTGCCGTCGCTGTTGTAGTCGAGCGTCAGGTTGTAAGGTCCGCGCTCCTGGGGATAGTAGGCGAGGTTGAGCACGGGCAACGTCGACGTGGCGCCGTTGTAGGTCGACTGGTCGCGGTTGGGATAGAGCTCCTTGACGTAGACCTCGCGCACATAGTGGTTCGACAGCTGCTCCAGGTCGCTCTTGATGTGGCTCGGCGTGAGCGACGACGAGCGGCGTGTGAAGATGGGGTCGACGTTGTACCATGCCAGCAGGGCTCGCTCGTAGCCCGAGCTGACGGTCTCCTTGTCGTTGTAGTTCTGGAACATGGTGGGCACACTGGAGAGCACCCACGCCTTGGGGTCGCTGACGTCGAGCAGGTTCTTGGTGTTCTCGAAGTCGTCGATGTAGGAGGCGTTGTCCTGCGTGCCGTGGGGCTTGCCGGCGATGAGTTGTGCAAACTCGCCGTTGAAGGTGATCTGCGAGGGCTGGGTGAGGTGTAGCAGCGGCAGCCGGTCGAGCATGTTGGTGAGCCACTGCGACTCCTGTTTCCAGTTCATGTTCAGGCCCCACAGGGTGTTGTTCAGCGGCTCCTCGCCCATCGACACCTTTGTGGTAAGGGCCTGCTCGCTGGTGTGCAGCAGGGTGCCGCCGAGGGAGAAGTTCTTGGTGAAGTCGTACTGCCAGTTCAGGCCGAGCATGGTCTTGCGCTGCATGCCGTAGTTGGTGTTGTCCTCGAGCGACACCTTGACGTCGGTGCCGGCGTCGATGATGCTCTGGTTGAGGATGGTGACCTCGCCAGCGGAGTAGTCGACCGAGTAGTCGCTGCCCTCCTGAAGGGTGACACCGCCGGCGGTGACGACGACCGATCCCTGCGGGACGTTGTAGGCACCGAGGGAGATGACGCCACCTTTGGCGCCCTTGTACTGACCCGAGAGGATGAACTTGTCCTTCTCGGCATTCTGCTTGGCCACGGTCTTCGTCGAATCGTAGAGGGCGTCGAAGCAATATTTGTCGGCCAGGTCGGCCAAGCCCTTCTGCTTGAGGTAGGCACGCAGGTAGTTGCCGAAAGGCTCGGCGGCGGGCAGGAAGATGCGGCCGTTGGTGACGGTGTAGCCCTGCACGAAGTCGAACTGTCCGTTGGCGTGCGGCTTCATGTTGGCATCGAGTCGGTCGAGGCCCATGACTTTCAGCAGGGTGGTCGACTTGAGGCTCTCCTCGGGCAGGTAGGTGAGGTAGGTGCCGGTGGTGTCGCTCTGGTACTTGATGTCCATGCGGAACTTCTCCTTCTCGACCGACGTGGCCAGGTAGTAGACGTTCTTCATCATCAGCCGCCAGTTGGCCTGCTCAGGGTTGCTGCTGGTATTCTTCAACGACTTGACGAACAGGCACTTGCCGGTCTGGGTAACATCGGTTGAGAACTCGCCCACCTGATAGGTCTGACCGCCGTAGGTGTACTCGAAGGCGACGGCCAGCACCTGGTCGGTCTGCAGGCCGGTCTTCAGCGAGATGTAGCCGAGGGCGGTGTTCACTGTGTACTCGCTCGATGTCAGGAGGCGTGCCGACGCCAGCTTCTCGTAGTCGACGCCGCCCGTGAGCTCTGTGAACGACTCCAGGACGTTTGTCACCTGGTCGATGCCACGCGAGGCTGAGTCGATGCGGCTGACCATTGTCGAGTAGACATCGTTGGCCAGGTTCGACGGCACCTTCATGCCCGTGGTGCTCCACTTGGGGTTCTTGATGTAACTATTCTCACCCAGGTCGCTGAATGCCACGATGTTGCGGGTGTTGTTGGTATTGCCCGACTTGTTGGTAATCCACACTTCCACGCGGTTGATCTTGATACCCGTGGTCATGTTGGGCAGCGTCTGCATGGCGCGGTCGTAGATCTCGCGGAAATAGTGCGAGAGGAAGAAGTGGCGGTTCTCCTCGTAGTCGGCGACGTCGATCTCAAAGGGTGTGGTCTGTGTGCCGCCCTTCGATGAGACACTCTTCGAACTGCTCTTCTTCTGCGAGACGACGGTCTGCAGCTTCAGCTTGCCGAACTGCATGTCGGTGCGTATGCCGAAGAGTGCCGATGCGCCATGAACGAGCGTGTTGTTCGAGGGGAAGCTGACGTTACCGGCCTCGACGAGCTTGATGATCTCGTCCTCCTTGCCGTCGTACTTCAGCTTGAGGTTCTTCGTGTCGAAGTCGAAGGTGGCGTCGGTGTTGTAGTTCAGGTTCATGTTCACCTTGTCGCCCACCTTGCCGTTGACGCTGAGGTTGATCTTCTCGTCGAAGTCGAAGGCCGTCGTCTTGCGGTTACGGATGGGCAGCGACGGGTTGTCGATGTTCTTCAGCGTGGCACCCACCTTCAGCTCGGCCGTGCCTTGTGTCTTCACACGCACGCCGCCAGGGCCGAATATTTTCTCGGCAGGGCCAAGGTCGAACTGCATGTCGGTGAAGTCGAACTTGCTCTCGCCCTTCGTCTTCACGTTGTCGGCATCCTTGACACGGAAGAACTGGTAGCGGGCGCGGCGCTCGCTCCACTTCATGTATTCCTCGGGCGTCATCACGATGGGCGTGTTGAGGTACGAGTCGCCAATCTTCGAACCGATGTAGTAGAGATTCAGCGAGTCGTTGTACTCCACCTCCTGCTTGATGTTCTCGGGCATCTTCAGGTCGAGGGCGCTCGAGTCAAGGTCTTCGACGAGCAACGGCGTGGTACGCTGGATGCGCCAACGGGCGTCCAACAGCGAGTCGGGGATGGTCTCGTCCTCCAAAGTGAGGGTCTTGGGCTGCGCCTTCGGCTGGGCCTTTGCCGTGGTGGCAGTGTCGCCAGCCTGCTTGCCCACATTGCGTGAGGGCAGGTTAGCACGTCCAGGCCGACGTACGCCAGGCCCATTGTCGTCGCCGCCACGGAGGCCGCCAGGTCGGTCGTCGCCGCCTCGGAGGCCGCCAGGTCGGTCGTCAACGCCACGGAGACCGCCAGGTCGGTCGTCGCCACCACGGAGGCTGCCAGGTCCCTCCCCATTGCCACCGCCCATGGGTGTCGCGGTTCTCAGCGGGCTCACGCCACCCTTCGACACGGATTGGTTCTTCCGCGTCTTGTCGTCCTGAGCCATCGTGGTCAGTGCCATGATGCCTATCAGAATCAGAAGGATGTAGAGTACTCGCTTCACCTCTTAGCTCTCAGTTCTCAGTTCTTACTTAATCTGCTTCAGTGCCAGTTTCACCACCTGCTCCACGGGCAGCGACGGCTGGTCCTTCAGGATCTGCACCACCACCTTCTGCGTGGGAGCGGGCGAGAAGCCGAGCATCGTCAGGGCGGCCACCGCCTCGTCGCGGACGGCGTTGTCGACAGGCGTCTGGACGCTGCCGCCGGCAGGAATCTCGCTGGCGATACCGAGGGCCACAATCTTGTCGCGCAGGTCGACGATGATGCGCTGTGCCGTCATCTTGCCGATGCCCTTGATGCTCTGCATCAGCTTGACGTTGCCAGTCGAGATGACATTGCAGAGCTCGCCGACACTCATGCTCGAGAGCATCATGCGCGCCGTGTTCGTGCCCACGCCGCTGACGGTGATGAGCAGCTCGAACATCTCGCGTTCCTTTTTATTATAGAAGCCGTAGAGCACGTGTGCATCTTCGCGGATCGCCTCGTAGACGTAGAGCTTCACCTCGCCTCCCCTCGTTCCTCCCGACGGGTGCAGGTGGCCTTGGCATGCAGAATAAGTATTGAGCGAAATATTCAGACCATATCCCACCCCGGCTGCCTCAACCGTAGCCAATGCGGGAGTAAGCTCGGTCAGCTCGCCCCTGATGTATTCAATCATAACTTGTTTCCTCGTATATATACAACAAATTAACGTCTTCGAGGGGCGTTTATTGCCTCAGTCTCTCTTTTTTCGCGGCAAAAAGGCCTGAAAAGGCGAAAAACCGCCAAAATACAAATTGTAGCCGAATTGTAACCGCCATTATTTGCCGGTTCTACTCGTTTTTTGTAATTTTGCACCGTAATTACAAACACCACCACTACTATGACAATTGAATTATTATTCAGGCTGCTTGGCTCGTTGGCATTGCTCATCTACGGCATGAAGATGATGAGCGACGCCTTGCAGAAGATGGCCGGACCGAGTTTACGACACATCTTAGCCCGTATGACTGGCAACCGACTGACTGGCATGCTGACAGGAACGATGGTGACCTGCGCCGTGCAGTCATCATCGGCCACGACGGTCATGACCGTCTCGTTCGTCTCGGCAGGACTGCTCACGCTGGCACAGGCCATCTCGGTCATCATGGGCGCCAACATCGGCACCACACTCACGGCGTGGATCATGACGCTGGGCTACAACCTCGACCTGTCTGTCGTGGTGTTCCCCGCCTTCCTCATCGGCATGGTGCTCATCTACAAGAAGCGCCATCGCGTGGCTGGCGATTTCCTCTTCGGGTTGGCTTTCCTGTTCTGGTCGCTGGTCATGCTGAGCAGCGTGGGGCGCGACATGGACCTCGCCCACAACGCCGATGTGGTCAACTTCTTCGCCTCGTTCGACACCAGCAGCTATCTCACCATCCTGGCCTTCCTGGCCGCCGGCACCGTCATCACGTGCGTGGTACAGTCGTCGGCAGCGGTGATGGCCATCACCATTCTGCTCTGCTCGACGGGTGTCTTGCCCATCTACATGGGTATCGCCTTGGTGATGGGCGAGAACATCGGCACCACGGCTACTGCCAATCTGGCGGCCCTTGGCGCCGGTACCGAGGCCCGCCGTGCAGCGCTGGCCCATCTGCTGTTCAATGTGTTTGGCGTCATCTGGGTGCTGGTCGTGTTCTATCCCTTCGTCAACATGGTCTGCGGCCTCGTAGGCTACGACCCGACGATGGCCGGACAGGCCGAGCGGATCCCTGTCGTGCTGGCCATGTTCCACACCTGCTTCAACGTGCTGAACACGGCCCTGCTCATCGGCTTTATACCCCAGATGGAGCGGCTCGTCTGCAGGCTGCTGCCCGAAAACGACAAGGAGGCCAAAGTGCCCACGACGCTGCACTTCATCCGTGGCGGCGTCATCCAAACGCCTGAGATCGCCATACTCCAGGCACAAAAGGAAATCGTACACTTTGCCGAACGCATGTTACGCATGTACGGCATGACTTGTGCACTCATCGACGAGAAGGACAAGAAAGAGTTCGACAACCAGTATGCACGCATCGAACGCTACGAGACCATCGCCGACAACATGGAGATTGAGATTGCGAATTACCTGGAACAGGTAGGCAATGAGCACCTCTCGGACGACACCAAGGAGAAGACGCGCGTGATGCTCCGCCAGATTGGCGAGTTGGAATCCATTGGCGATGCCTGCTTCAAAATGGCACGAACGATCGGCCACCTGCGTGAGAACAAGGAGGACTTCACACCCGAGCAGTACGTCAGGCTGCACGACATGCTCCGAGTGGTGAACGAGGCTGTGGTTCAGATGATTGTCGTGGTGAGCGGGCGACGCAAGGATCTCTCGCTGGACGAATCGCTCGCCATCGAAAGCGACATCAACGCCCTGCGCGACCAACTCAGGGCCGAGACCGTCACGGGCGTCAACTCGCACCAGTATTCCTACGCCCTCGGAACGCTTTACAACGACATCGTGGCCGACTGCGAGAAGATTGGCGACTACGTGATGAATGTCGTCGAAGCCCGTCTGGGCAAGCATCTGATCAGCTACAACGGCCTGAGCCTGAACATCGACAAGAAGACGGCAACCGTCGACGGCGACCCCATCAGTCTTACCCGTACGGAGTTTGCGCTGCTTCACCTGCTCTTGGCAAACCGTGGCAAAGTGCTCTCACGCCAACAGCTGATGGACACGGTATGGAGTGGCGTCATCGTCAGCGACCGCACGGTGAACGTCAACATCACCCGCCTACGCAAGAAGCTGGGGCCTTACGCCCAGAACATTGTCAGCCGCACGGGGTTTGGCTATGGATTTGAAGAGCTTTCTTGAGTTAGGAGTTTTTTTGAGTTAGGAGTTAGGAATTAGGAGTTTAGGGTTTAGAGGTAGGAGGTATTCTACTTTACTCCTCTACTCCTAACTCCTAACTCCTAACTCCTTTACTCCTTTTTTCTACATTTTTCCGCCAAAACGCTTGGAAAACCGAAAAAACTTCGTACCTTTGCAGCGTTTTTCTATACAACACAAAAAAGACAATGAAGAAAATCAGAGCAGCCGTCGTTGGTTACGGCAACATCGGACGCTATGCCGTCCAGGCACTCGAGGCCGCCGCCGACTTCGAGATTGCCGGCATCGTGCGCAGAAACGGCGCAGCCGACCGTCCCGCAGAGCTGGCACAGTACACCGTCGTGAAGGATATCCGTGAGCTGGAGGCCGTCGACGTGGCCATCCTCGCCACCCCCACCCGCTCGTGCGAGGAATATGCGCGGCAGATACTGCCCCTGGGCATCAACACCGTCGACTCGTTCGACATCCACACCCTCATCCGCGACTACCGCCGCACGCTGATGGACATCAACCGCCAGACGGGCACCGTCAGCGTCATTGCCGCCGGCTGGGATCCGGGCAGCGACTCCATCGTGCGCACACTGATGCAGAGCCTTGCTCCTAAGGGTCTGAGCTACACCAACTTCGGCCCTGGCATGTCGATGGGCCACAGCGTCTGCGTGCGCTCGAAAGCCGGTGTGAAGAACGCCCTCTCGATGACCATCCCCCTGGGCGAGGGCATCCACCGCCGCATGGTCTACGTCGAGCTGGAAGACGGTGCGAGCCTCGACGAGGTGACGGCCGCCATCAAGGCCGACCCCTACTTTGCCAGCGACGAGACCCACGTGTTCCAGGTCGAGAGCGTCGACGACGTGCGCGACATGGGCCACGGCGTGAACCTGGTGCGCAAGGGTGTCAGCGGACAGACGCAGAACCAGCGCTTCGAGTTCAACATGAACATCAACAACCCCGCCCTCACCGGACAAGTGCTCGTCAACGTGGCACGCGCCTCGATGCGCCTGCAGCCCGGATGCTACACGATGATCGAGATTCCCGTCATCGACATGCTGCCCGGCGACCGCGAGGAGCTCATCGCACACCTGGTGTGAGGGAGATGAAAGATGAAAGATGAAGGATGAAAGATGAAAGATGAAAAATGAAAGGAGGCCCCACGTCGGCAGATGGGCGGCAGCCGTGTGGCTGCTGCTCATGATTCATTGTTCATGGTTCGTCAGCCCTGCCTGTGCGCAGCAGGCCGACAACTACCGCTCGCGCCTGCGCAACCGTAACGTGAAGATCGATCAGACCAACCTGCCCATCGTCTTCATCAACGTCAGCGGTCGCATGATCCTGCGCGACAGCTACATCCTCGGCCGCATGAAAATCATACACAACGGCGACGGACAGCTGAACTATGCCGACACCGTGGGACACCCCGGACAGACCATCGACTACGAAGGATACATCGCACTGAAGTACCGTGGCAACACCTCGTTCGACCAGTCGGACAAGAAGCCCTTCGCCTTCCGAACGCTCGAGACCAACGTGCTGCCCGACTACGGCGGCCAGAAGCAGAAGGTGAAGATCCTGGGCATGAAGAAGGACAACAAGTGGGGATTCATTGCACCCTGGTGCGACGAGGCCATGGTGCGCGACGTCCTCTCGTTCGAGCTCGCACGGCCATGGTTCGACTGGGTGCCCCACGCCCGCTTCTGCGAGGTCATCCTCGACGGCACCTACTACGGCGTCTACGCCCTCTGCGAACGTGTCTCGAAGGGCAAGCACCGCCTCGACCTCAACGACCCTGGCGCTGACAACGGCGACTTGACGGGCGACTACCACGTGAGTGTCGACCACGGCTACGACCCCTACTACACCTCGAAGCACCACCCCTGGCAGTCGCTCGACGGCAGCCGCGTGGCCACCTGGTACACCATCAAGTACGAGTACGAAGACCCTGAGGACGACGAGTTCTGGGAGCTGCCCGACGGCACCCGCGAGGCCCTGCACGCCGAGATCGACAAGATGGAGGACGCCTTCGCCGCCGACAACTGGCAAGACCCCGTCAAGGGCTATCGCAGCCATGTCGACGTGCAATCGTTCATCGACTACATGCTGGCCACCGAGCTCTCGATGAACATCGACGGCTACCGCCTGTCGACACACCTCTACAAGCACAGCGACACACGGGCACTCACCGACGGCGTAGACGCACGCTGGAAGACGACGCTCTGGGACCTCAACATCGCCTGGGGCAACGCCGACTACTACGACGGCGACAAGACCGACCGCTGGCAGTACATGCTCAACATCAACCACCAGGGCGATGGCTGTCCAGTGCCATTCTACTGGTACCGCATGCTGCAGGACACCGCCTACGTCAGCGCCATGAAGCAGCGCTGGCAGCAGTACCGGCAGACGAACCACTCCGACGAGGCACTCATAGCCACCGTCGACTCGCTCACCAGCCTGCTCACCGCCAATGGCGCCACCGCCCGCAACGAGCAGGCATGGGGCATCTTCAGCCGCGACTACATCTGGCCCATACCCTACTACGCCGGCAACTACACACAGGCCGTCCAGTACCTGAAGAACTGGATCAGCCAGCGACTGCTCTTCATGGACAAGCACCTGCTGCCGCCACGCGTCATTCAGACCACACCGCTGGCCGCTGCCGGATGGAATGCCGACATCGTCGTCGACCGACTGCCAGCAGCCCAGAGCACCACCATCACCATCGACGGCAGCAACCGCACATTCTACTCAGCACAGGTGCGCGCCAGCGGCGGACTACCCACCGACGGCGTCATCACCTCGAACAACGAGGGCGTGCGCTACCAGCTCGGCGACTACGACGGCGCCAACGCCCTCTCGCTCCACGACGACGGCGCGACGGGCACACTGCTGCTGAAGGTCCCCGTCGCCACCTCCGAGCTCTTCATCCTCGCCACCAGCGGCAACGGCGCCTCGATGCTCACCGTCACCTTGAACTACACCGACGGCACCAGCGACGATGCCGGCACCTACACCGTCCGCGACTGGTCAGTGCGCCAGCCACAGGGCGACGAGGCCGTCACAGCCCTGGGCAACATCGTTCGCGACAACAACCAATACAGCTCGGACAACCACTACTGCCTCTTCGACTTCTCAGTGCCCGTCGATGCCGACCGCCTGCTGGAGTCGGTCACCTTCACGGCCAACAACGGCGCCTACGCCGCCATCATGGCCCTCTCGATGCTCGTCGGCGACCAGACGGATATTGCCGAGGTATGGGCTGATGGACGTGGGTACGGAGGTACGAGGATACGGGGGTACGAGGGCACCTTCGACCTGCAAGGGCGACCACTGCCCGCATCATCCTCAGCACGTCCCGCCAGCATCACCATCCTCCGCTCAGCCGATGGCACTGTCCGCAAGGTGGTGCGATAAAAGCCCCCTCACAGCCCCCTCACAGCCCCCTCACAGCCCCCTCACAGCCCCCTCACAGCCCCCTCCAACCTCCCCCCTGGGGGGAGGCTTTTTTAGTTACCACTGCCGCCATAGCCCCCTCCAACCTCCCCCTGAGAGCCCCCTCCAAACCTCCCCCTTGGGGGAGGCTTTCTTTAGTCACTACTGCCACAGCCACTGCCGCGTTAATAACGCGGCATACAGGACAGAGGGAAGAACACACGGACAAGGGCGCGGAGGTGGTAACTAAAAAAAGCCTCCCCCAAGGGGGAGGTTGGAGGGGGCTTTGAGGTTGGAGGGGGCTCCCCTGCACCCCCGCCCCCACTAACAATTTCTGCATTCCACTAACAATTTCTGCAGCATCCACTAACAATTTCTGCAAACGACTAACAAAAAGTGCTTTTGTTAGTCGTTTCTTTGTTAGTGTAAGTGGGGTTTTCACCTATTTATTATATCTTTGCATCGTCAATGCGATGCCACTAACAACACAATTCTACAAAATAACATCAACAACAATCACAATGAAAACCAAACAACTACTCATCGCCGCAGCCATGCTGTTCATGGCCATCGGCACACAAGCACAACCACCCGCACCCCTCGAAGTGGTGCCCGGAAGTAAGGGACAACTGCCCGTCAGCCAACTGCCCACATTTGGCCAACTCGAGGAAGGCCACTTCGCAGGCCTGCTGTTCATGAAGACGGCCTACTATCACAACACCTACTTCGACAGCTACGCCCTGCGCGCCGTGCTGACCATTCAGGAGCCTGCCATCATGGAGGCCGAGTCGTACACCCTGCAGTACAGGGCACACTGGGAGGACGGCGAGTGGACAACGTTCGAAGCCGACGGCGAGAACTACACCGAGGGCAGAGGCTTTGGCTACGACTATGGCTTCGAGCTGAAGCAGTTCCCCTACGACGTCACCGACTGGCGTGTCATCATCAACGGCGGTCCCAGCGACGGCTACATCAGCAACACGGCCACCGTGTACCTGCCCGGCAATGGCCAAATCTTCACCAACCCGAACGGCTGGAGCATGTCGGGCACCGACATGGACGACCCCAAGCTCGTCGGTAGCGAGTATGGCAGCTCCATGTACCTGAGCACCACCAACCACCTCTGGGGCGCACCGTCGAAGAGCGACTCCACCTACAACGTCAGCCACGGCTACTACCGCTATCAGTGGTACCTCATCGACCCCGTCACCTACGAGGAGAAGGCCATCGAGGGAGCCACCGACTCCATCTACACGCCGACCGTCGCCGACGTGGGCTACATACTGGCGAAGGAGTTCCGCGGCGACGAGGTGCATTGCAGCTTCTACTACCGCTTCTACCTCGGCCAGGTATGCCTGCCCGTGGTGACGTCGTTTGCGTACATCGGCCATGACGGCTTCGTGCTGAACACCGACTACGTGATCCCCGACCCGCAGAAGTCGTTCGTCTACGACCTGGAGTTCTACTGGGACGAGGAGGGCAACTTGCCCGAAGACGGCCACCTGCCCGAAGGCTGCGTCAGCGAGCGCAAGCCCGGCCAGTACGTCTTCCGCATGGACGAAGAGGACTTCAGCTACATGACGTTCGCGCTCTCCATCCCCGGCGTCGCCCTCAAGGTGTGCTACATGATGGAGCGGTGGGACGAGAACTGGGAGAACATCATCGGCTACGAGCCCTGGTATCGTGAGGTGCAGGTGATGCCCGACCGCTTCATTCAGCCCCTGGTCATCACGCCTAAGTTCGGCGGCAACATCGTGCCCACCATCATCGACGTCTATGGCGTGAACATCGACAACCAGTACGCCATCGTGGCCACCGACACCCTCGCCGCCGATGCCACCGAAGGCCTTTACCTCGATGTGCCCGCGTTTGGCGACGGCGTCTACCTGAAGGCACGCGCCACCGAGACCACGGCCGAGACCTACTATCCCAGCGCGCTGACCATGGCCCAGGCCACGCTCGTCATGCCCGGCTACGACGACGACTACAACCCGCTTGAGTTCGTCATCGACCTGCAGCCCGCAGGCGCCACACCCGTCTTCGATGAGGGCGACGTCAATGGCGACGGCGAGGTCGGCATCGGCGACATCGTAGCTATCACCAACGTCATGGCTGGCATCAACGCTGACGAGGCCACCAAGAAGGCTGCCGACGTGAATGGCGACGGCGAGGTCGGCATCGGCGACATCGTGGCCATCACGAACATCATGGCAGGCGTGAAGGGAAATTGAGAATTGAGAATTGAGAATTATCCCAACCCAACAACTATGAGCATTAAGAAGCATTTCCTCGCACTCATGTTCCTGATGGCAGCCGCGACTGCTGGAGCGCAGGACTACACCATCAGGGAGATTCAGCCCGGTGCCGACGGCCCACTGCCTACGCTACCCGATTTCGCCCCGCCCGCAGCAGGCACCTTCGGCGGCCTCTTCATCAATGAAGTGAGCTACCATCACTACTCAGGATTCATCGTTAACGGCCACTGGATGAACCTCGACACCTACGATGTAAACATGAGTTACAACCTGCCCGAGGAGTTCGATGGCGAGTATTTCACCTTAGAGACCCGCACCGCCTCCCAGGGCTGGACAGCAATAGGCGACGACGACGGTCCCTCCCATTATTACCCAGGCCACATGCCGCAACCGCCCATCAAGGAGGACACCGAGTACCGCATGGTGCTGCATGGCGGCTCGATGGACGGCTACACCTCGAACGTCGTGAAGGCCGTGATGCCCACCGTGCACTATTCCTACAGGAGTCGCGCCGGATGGTCGGAGCCTAACTACATCGCCGTCGGCGAAGAGGTCGATGGCTGCATCATCGAGATGGAGCGGCAGGACCGTGGTACCTACAACTCCAGCACAAACAGAATCGACTATGTGACCTACGAGACCTTCGGCACACTGTCTACCTGCTACCGCCGCCAGTGGTATCGCATGAACCCGCTGAACTACGAGATGACGCCCATCGAGGGAGCTACCGACTTGAAGTACACGCCAACCGTCGCCGACGTGGGCTACCACCTGGTAGACGTCACTCGTGGCGACGATGTGAACATCAGCTTCTACTATGCCCACGACCACGGCCCCGTGCAGACCATGGTCAAATGCTCGTTCGAGTACGTGGGCTACGACGGCTTCATCATGAACACCAACTACGTGCTGCCCAACGGCGGAAAGAACATCGAGGCCATTGACTGGAACAGCAGCGAGGGCGACTTCTTCCCACAGGACAAGATCGTGGAGCTGAAGCCCGGACAGTATGCCTTCATCGCACCCATGACCGACCAGAGCTCGTACATGATCGAGTATGCCGACAAGAGCTACTACATGAGCATGGAATACGTGTTCGGCAGCGGTGAAGAAGAGTACACGATGAGCCGCTTCGCCTCGCTGTTCTACGGAGAGACCTGGCCACTCGTCGCACAGACGAACGGCGTCGACACGCCCATCGACGTCATCGGGCGCGACATCAACGGCAACATGGTCGTGAAGGCCACCATCGAACAGGCGAACCTCGACCCCGACGACCCCTACATCTACCTGCTGCCCGGAAAGTACTACCTGAAGGCACGGGCCACCAGCACCAGCCTCGACACCTACTACCCCAGCGCCCTGCTCTGGAGCGACGCCACGGCAGTGGAGCCAGGCTATGACGTCGACGAGGAGTGGAACTCCATCAACCGCTCGTTCACCATCGACCTGCTGCCCGCACCCGCAGCCCTTACAGGCACAGGCATCGTCGAGGGTACCGTGACCATCGCACAGCCTGCACCCGCACGCGCCGCCGCCGCAGCCGCCGCCTCGGCCGCAGGCATCACCATCTACCTGCAGCAGAAGGGTGGCAGTGTCGTCGCCTCGACCGTCACCGCCGAAGGTGGCAGCTACCGCTTCACGCAAGTTCCTGCCGGCGACTACGTGGTGCTGGTCAACATCGACGGACACACCATGAAGGCTGCCGCACAGGTGACACTTAGCGCCGACCAGATGGTGGTCAGTGGCGTCGACTACACCATCACTGGCAACCTGATTGTTCCCGCAGGCTACGCTCCCAATGAGGGCGACGTCAACGGCGACGGCGAGGTCGGCATCGGCGACATCGTGGCCATCACGAACGTCATGGCCGGCATCAACGCCGACGAGGCCACCAAGAAGGTTGCCGACGTGAATGGCGACGGCGAGGTCGGCATCGGCGACATCGTCGCCATCACCAACATCATGGCGGGGGTGAAAAATTGAGAATTGAGAATTGAGAATTCAGAATTCAGAATTGTGAATTGTGAATTGTGAATTATGAATTAGCTACCGCCGTAGTAAGTGAAGAGTGAAGGGAATTGAGAATTCAAAATTAAGAGTGAATAAATGAGTTTGTTAACAATTCCCTTCCCCTCCCTTCTCCCCTCGGGTTCAGTTTACCGTTGGGGTTAACGCAAAAAAAGACCTCCCTGGCTTTCGGAGCTCGGGGAGGTCTTTCGTTATTCAGGCACGAGTGAGGGCCGCGTTAATAACGCGGCATACAGGACACAGGGAAGAACACACGGACAAGGGCGCGGCAGTGGTAACTAAAAAGCCTCCCCCAAGGGGGAGGTTGGAGGGGGCTGTGGGGGAGGTTGGAGGGGCCTCAGAACAGGGGGCCATAGCCCAGGCACGAGGTGGTTCCGATGGCTGTGAGGAAGGCTGTGAGTGCGGCTACTAGGACCTTCACCGCGATCTCGATGATGCGTTGTCTTTTCATGGTTGGGATTGGGATTGAGGCGGGACCGCGTTAACAACGCGGCATACAGGACGAAAGGAAGAAAAGGGAGCAGAGGGGGAGGGAGAGCGGAAGCAGAGCGGGGAGGCAGAGCGGGGAGGGGCAGCGGCAGTGGTAACTAAAAAAAGCCTCCCCCAAGGGGGAGGTTGGAGGGGGCTGTGAGGGGGCTGTGAGGGGGCTGTGGCAGCGGCAGTGGTAACTAAAAAAGCCTCCCCCAAGGGGGAGGTTGGAGGGGGCTCTTACGGCTCTTCCGCCGGCTTGCCGTTGTAGTGAACGACCTTGCCGGTCTTGTCGATGATGGCCTCGCGGCTGAAGCTGACCTTCTTGAGGAGCTCCTTGCTGTTGATGTTGTCGGTGGCCGAGGCGGTGGGGAGGAAGCGCATGTGTACGCCCTTGATCATGTCGACGGAGAAGTCTTCGGCGCTGACGGCGCCCTCGCTCTCGAGGGAGGGGTAGAAGGTGCCGAGGGTGTCGAGCTTGACGGCGGTACCCTGTGCGACGAGCTCCTTGAGGCAGCTGGCGAACTTGACGAGCACGCCGTAGACGACGTCGAGGGTGTAGATGGAGCCGTGCTCGGTGATGTGGTTGGCGAGGCCTCGGAGGCTCAGGGTGCCGTTGCGGACGGCACGTGCGTACCACTTGTTGTTAGGGCGGTCGCCCTCGTTGATGTTTGCTTGCACTACGTTGTAGCGCATCTGGATCTGATTGGTTGCCATGATAGATTTGAGGGGTTTGAGGGGTGGTGGTTTGAGGGGTGAGGGTTTGAGGGTTGGGGGGTGAGGTTTGAGGGGTGAGATTTGAGGGTGGTGGTGGTGGCGGCGGTTGGGAGCGGCGTGTTCTGTTGGCTTTTCATGGCGTCTCTTCGCGCGTCGTGAGGCGTCATTTCGGGCGGCGGGAAGTGTCGGGCGACGGGGCGGGAAGCGTCACTCCGCGGCGTTCTAACCACGGTGCAAAGGTACGACATTTGGAGTGCGGTCTACGAATGGGGAGGGATTTTTTTGGGGGGGGGCGGAGGAGACGGAGAGGGGAGGTGGAAGGCGGAGGTGTGAAGGCGAAATTCATTTTGACCATTTTGACCATTTTGACCGCTGGCACAGCGGCAGGGCAGGCCGCCAGTATAGGGGCAGGCCTTGTGCCAGCCCGTTGGCCCGTCAGGGCCAGTGTCAACGCAAAGGCGGGCCGCGAGAGGCGAGGGCGGCCGCGAGAAGGCAAGGGCGGGGCCGCGTTAATAACGCGGCATACGAGAAAGGCCAGTCACACTGCAGGGCGGGGCCGCGTTAACAACGCGGCATACGGAACAATGGGTAGAGGACGGAGGGCAGGGAACAAAGGGCAGGGACGGAAGGCAGGGACGGAGGGCAGGGAACAAGGGGCAGGGGACGGAAGACAGGGACGGAAGAGAGAAGGCAAGGCGGAGCCGCGTTAACAACGCGGCATACGGGACGGAAGGCAAGGGACGGAAGACAGGGGACGGAGGCAGGGGACGAGTGGGCGGGCGTGGCGGTCATTTGGTCATTTTGGTCATTTTGGTCAAAATCGTTTTGGATGTGTTAAGAGGGCACTAAGTAATAAATAATATTTATTACTATAGTGAGGGAAATGAGCATGCGAAATTCATTTTGACCACTTTGACCACTTTGACCACATTGAGCATTGAGCAGGGCACCGCGAGAAAGCGGAGGCTTGCGTGAAAAAACCGGCGAAGGGCGTGAAAAAAAATCCGGCGAAAGGCGTGATTTCTCAGAATTTATTTGTACCTTTGCCATGCCATTAATGATTGCTCGCCTTGAATGCAGCACTGAGGGGAGCGAAGGTCGGAGATGGCGGCATCCTGGGGCGATGAAAGCTACGTGCTCAGCATCGTTGCTGGGGCGTGGCTCCGCAGGCCAATACACGCTCGGCTCGGCAGGCCACTGCGCTCTCAGCGCCTGACAAACAGGAGGTTACAACGAATGTCTAACCAACGTGCTGCGAAGCCTTCGAGGAGAGGGCAAGAGACAAACATGGTTTCAGTTATCCAACAATCGCAAATAGAACAGCTGCACATCACGCCTGCAGAGTGTATCGAATGGGTGAGGGAGGGGTTCCTCGCCAAGGACGGCGCGCAGATGCCTGCCAAGCTGAGCGTGCATCCACAGGGTGAGGACTTCATGACGACAATGCCGTGCCTGCTGCCGGCGCACGACGGGAAGACGTACTTCGGCATCAAGCTGGTGAGCCGCATTGAGTGTCAGACGCCTATGCTGAAGAGCGACATCACGCTCTACGACGCCGCGACGGGACAACTGCTGGCGGTCGTCGACGGCGACTGGATCACGGCGATGCGCACGGGGGCTGTGGCGGCCTTGGCGGCAAGGACGTTCCAGCGGACGGGCACCGACACCTACTCGATGATGGGCCTGGGCAACATTGCACGGGCCGTGGCGCTATGCCTCATCGACGACAACAGAGACCGCGCGATCACCATCCGACTGCTGCGCTACAAGGACCAGGCGGAGCGGTTCATCGAGCGCTTCAGGGGCTGCGCGAACGTCACGTTCGAGGTAATCGACGACAGGGAGGCGTTCGTGTCGGAGGCCGACGTGCTGATCTCGTGTGTGACCGTTGCCACGCAGTTGCTGTTTCCTGACGACACGTTATATAAAAGAGGTGTAACGGTGATTCCCGTTCACGTTCGTGGTTTCCAGAACTGCGACCTGTTCTTCGACAAGGTGTTTGGCGACGACACGGGGCAGATCGAGAAGTTCAAGTACTTCAGCCAGTTCCGCGCGTACGACGAGATTCACCACGTGCTGCAGGGGAAGAACCCGGGCCGCACCAGCGACGAGGAGCGCATCCTGAGCTACAACTACGGCATTGCCCTGCACGACATCGTGTTCGCCTCGCGCATCTATGAGAGGGCGAAAGCGGAGGGCGGCGGCTTTGAGTACGTCAAGCAGGACAAGAAAGTATGGGTGTAAGCAAGGAAAGACACCACCAAGACAATTTTAAATTTCTACATAACACCGAAAATGACATGAAATCAGAACTATTGAAACTGGATGCGCCCTACAACGTGATCTATGCCGGGGGCGTGGTGGGACGCCACATTGCATCGCTGCTGACCTGGCGCGAGGACAAGGATGGCGAGATGGACGTGAACCCCGAGTCGTACCCCGTGCTCGACATGGGCGGCGAGTATCCTTCGGGCAAACTTGTGCCCACGGACGTGGAGGACTGCCGCGTGCTGTGCCCCCCTGAGGGCACGAACCTGTACTGGGTGTCGAAGGTCATCGAGTTCGACTTCCAGCAGCTGGAGCCCGCTGGTGCCGAGTATATCCTGGATCGGATGGAAGGACTGGGGTGCCGCATCGTGTTGCCTACGGAGAAGAACGAGCATGGCGTCGAAGTGCCTGTCATGTACTACAAGTCGACACTTTACATACTGCGTCTCAAGGGTTTAGAAGGCGAGCCCGATACCGTCTACCGTGTGCGCAGCAACCGCCACGAGGGGTTCTACTTCGAGTCGCAGGGCACGGAGGAGGAGATCTACCGCGACCTAAGATACCAGCTGAGCATCTACAAGGGCTACTTCTACGGCGAACTGGGCACCATTTGCTTCCAAACCTACGACGGCATGTTGAAAAAGGTGATCAACCGACTGAATGCCGACCAAATGATTGAGGGCTACAAGCATGACGACAACGACGACTTCGGCGTATAGTGAGCTCCCGCCCATCCCCGTCGACTACGTCGTGGGGCATGCCAAGGCACTGAATAAAAGCCCCCGCCAGCCCTTCGTTGACCTCATCAAGCAGTGGGCCGAGCACGAAGGGATGGTGGACGCGGGCAACGAGGCCTTGCGGCAGCTGAGGGGCACGCCAGTCATCACGCCTAGCCACATGCCCAGGGAGATCAATTCGGGCTACCGCGGGGAGAAGGCCGCTCAGCTGATTGAGATCATGGGTAAAATCAGCGAGGAAGTGGCCAGCAACCCCCAGTGGAATTGGGCGCTTGTGATGCGCGTGATGGTCGACGAGGGTATCTTGTGGTACAAGACCACGACGAACCGCTTCGATACCATCATCTGCGGCATGGTTCCCGGCAAGGGGCACGACACCGTTCGCAAGAATGGCGACTACGAGTCGATCATGGAAGACCTCACATCTTCATACCACTCCTGGACCGAGCTCTCACATGTTAACCCCACGGAGGCTAACAACCGCGAGGTCTGCATGCAAATCGTCGAGCTGTTCAAGCCGATACTGGCAAAGAAATAAGGCAACCTGAAACCCACCCCCTAGAAACCCACCCCCTTCCCCTCCCCAAGGGAGGGGAGGCTGGTTAGACCTGCGGCGGAAAGGGTAACATTGGGGGCAAAGAGGGTTAGGGGAGGTCTCTTCTGCGCTAACTCCTAACTCCTAACTCCTAACTCCTAACTCAGAAAAACTCCTAACTCCTAACTCCTAACTCCTAACTCCTAACTCCTAACTCAAAAACTCTTTCTTTCCCCAAAACCGCTCCGACTTTTTTCCGGCGTTTTCCGACCTCCTTCCGACATTTCCCGATTTGATTCCGAAATGCTTCCGAAGGGGGATTTTGTTTTGTACCGCATTCCTTTCTTTGTAACTTTGCACTGTCGAGCTGGCGGCGGCTGGCTGCGACGGCGAGAATTTAACTTTTTTCAACTTTAAAACCCGCTGAAAAGGCAGCGGTGTGAGATGAAGTGAGCTGAAGAAATCTCATGAGATCAGCTGGCCAGCGTTTCAGATGCTTCCTTCCTCACGACATTTTCACTAAAATGCAAAAACCCAATTTCCTCCCTACGGGGATTCAAAGCTACAAGAACGAAATGTTCGGTGAGATCCGGACAATGATGGACGAGCAGGGCGTGACCTGGTTCGTGGGTAAGGACGTGGCCGGCGTGCTGGGCTACAGCAACACGCGCGATGCCCTGAACAAGCATGTCGTCGACGACGACAAAACCACCGTCGCGATTCGCGACACTGGTTCGAACTACAAGTCGAAGGCGGTCATCATCAACGAGAGCGGGCTCTACGCGCTGATCTTCTCATCGAAGCTGCCACAGGCACAGGCCTTCAAGCACTGGGTGACGAGCGAGGTGCTGCCTCAGATTCGGCGCACGGGTGGCTATATACCTATAAGGAACGCGCGCACGGGCGAGCTGCTCAGCGACGAGGAGCTGCTCGAGCGGGCCAACGAGATGATCGGGCGCACGCTGCAGGAGCTGAACGCGCAGAGTGCCGACTGCCTCACGGCCACGCAGGTGGCACGGATGTGGGGCATGGACGTGCTGTCGTTCAACAACCTGCTGGCTAACATCGGCATCCAGCACCGCAAGGGCGGTCGCTGGCAGCTGGCCGAGGAGCTGGAGGGTAAGGGCCTGGCCGCCGTGCGCTACTACTTCAGCTACAGCCTGAAGGGCAAGGCTCGCATGCGCCGCTACCTGGTGTGGACGCTCGAGGGCATCCACTTCCTGAACACGGCCGTGTACAAGGTGCCGCGCATGCTGACCAAGGGTGTTCAACTGACTTTCAACTTCTAACCTAAACCATTCAATCAAATAATCCATGAGTACATATACCATCTACTATCGTAACGGGCTGAAGATGATGCGCCCCGTGAAGACTCGTGAGGAGTACCTGCAGCTGCGTAACAGCGGTGAGCAGCAAGCGAACGTGAACGCCGTGCGTAACGGCAATGTGAAACTGAAGAGCCGCCTGGTGCAGATGAACTACTCGTGCCTGCCCAACGACGACGGCTCGCTGAGGGGCTCGAAGCACATGAGCACCACCGTGGGCATGGACGTCGACTTCCAGGCACCCGAGCAGCTCGCCGAGGCTGAGCGACAGGCATGGCTCGAGGAGCACATGGCCGCCGTGCCTCAGCTGGTGATGAGCCACAAGGACGAGCTGGGGCTGCTGATGCTCGAGCGCTCGGCATCGAAGGGCTACCACCTGGTGTTCAGCCGTCGTGAGGGGCTGTCGCAGGAGCAGAACCTGGAGTGGGCCAGCCGCCTGCTGGGCGTCGAGTTCGACAAGGGTGCGAAGGACATCACCCGCGTGTTCTTCACCACCACCGCCAGCGCCGACGACCTGCTGTACCTCGACGACAAGCTCTTCGAGTGTGCAGAGGCCACGGGTCAGAAGGATGCCGATGTCACCCCCGACGCCACCCCCGACTCGCAGAACTATCCTCGTACCCCCGTACCCACGCCCCCCCGTACCTCCGAAAACACCGTACCCACGCACCCCCGTACCTCCGAAAACACCTCCGAGGCCTCCCTCCTCGCCTTCGACCTCTGCGCCCAGCAGGCCGGCCTGAACCCGCAATCCATGGACGTCTGGGGCGAGCACAACTGGCACTCGAACCTCATGGCCGTCCTCTCGGTCGGCGTCGGCAAGCTGATGAGCCGTGAGCAGCTCAACGCCGTCGTAGCCCTTCGCCTGCCCAACTATGCGCAGACGGCCGACTGCCGTAAGCTCATCGACTACTTCTACGACAAGTACAGCGCCGACAAGGGTTTCATGAATGCCAGCCTTCGCCAGATCAACGCCAAGGCACAGCAGGTCAGCACCCCCGACACCACGGCCCTTACGGCCGAAGCCATCGACGACGACGACGAAGCCATCAGCCCATCCACTGCCCTCGGCGAGCGGTGGAAGAAGATGCCCCTGGGCGTTCGCGACTCCATTGCCGCCGTAGGTCCCGAGCTGGCCATGCCCATGGTGACGGCCATCTGCCCGTGCATCGGCGCACTGGCTACAGGCGTGGTGCTCGACGTCCACGGCCAGAAGAAGGGTCTCAACCTCATCAGCTACATCGCGGGCGACTTTGCCTCGGGCAAGGGCTCGATCGACCCTGTGGTAGAAGCCTGGATGAGCGAGGTGAAAGCCCTCGACATGATGTACCAGATGCAGGAGGACGAGTGGCGTAACAAGAAGCGGGCGGCGAAGAACAAGAAGGAGCAACCCGAGGAGCCGAAGCTGCCCGTGCGCTGCCTGACACTGAACAACACGGTGGCCAACCTGGCCGAGCGACTGGCCAACACGCAGGGCAAGCACGCCTTCTCGTTCACACCCGAGGCCGACACGGTGGCTCAGAAGTGGAAGTCGTCGATGTGTGACTTCTCGGTGATGCTGCGCCAGAGCTACGATGGTACGCGCTACGAGCGTGAGGCCCGCAGTGCCGATGCCGTCAACGTGCACATCCCGCACCTGCTGTGGAACGTGACGATGTGTGGCACACCCGACGCCCTCTACCGTGTGGTGAGCAACTACACCGATGGATTCCAGAGCCGCATCGCCATTGCACGCACACCCGACAACACCTTCGCGCCGCTCGACGACAAGCCGCGCGTGCTCACCGACCTGCAGGCCGAGCACATCCAGCGGGTGGCACACCTGCTGCCGCTGATGCAGGGTGAGGTGGTGCTGCCAAAGCTCGAAGCCAAGGGCCGCGAGTGGCTCGAGCGCATCCGACTGGAGACGATGAAGGACGACGACAAGGTGCGTGCCCGCCAGCGCTTCCGTGTGTGTGTGACGGCTCAGCGCATGACGTGCTGCCTGATGCTCTGCCGTGTGTGTGAGCTGCTCATCGGGAAGTACGGCCTCAGTGGTGCCGAGGCGCGGCTGAAGCAGTGCCCTAACCTCTGGAAGGAGCAGCTGCTGAAGGTGCAGACGCCGCAGATGCTGGCCATCTACGACGTGATTGCCGACACGCTGATCGAGAACGCGCTCTTCTTCTTCCGCGACCGCATCGAGAATGCCTTCACGAGCCGCGACTACTCGGGCTACCTCAACGGCGAGCGCCTGAAGCGCGGAAAGAACGACTTCATCTACGAACGACTCGACCCGCTGTTCACCTTCGAGCAGGCCATGCAGCAAAGCATCGCCGTCAAGGGTGCCAGCGTCACTCACAACAGTGTCCGCCAGATGCTGAAGAACTGGCACAAGCAGGGCCTCGTCGTGATCACCGAGGACGGGAAGTACCGGAAGAAGTAGTTTTCAAAGTGTATAGTGTATAGTTTATAGTGAATAGTTGGGCTGCGCCGTCCCCGTGAGCGCGGTCAAAATGGTCAAAATGGTCAATGTTCAATGGTCAATGCTCAATGTTCAATGGTCAATGGTCAAAATGGTCAAAATGGTCAAAATGAAAATCGAATGCGCAATCAGGTATGGCGTAGCCCAAACTATTCACTATTCACTATTAACTATTAACTAATCAGGTATGGCGTAGCCAGCTATTCAAAAAAATCAAAATCGATATGCACATGGAAATTACTAATACCCAAGAATGTTTCGAGCGACTCTGGCGGAAGCTGGAGCGCACACGATGCCTCCTCGGAGGCCAGTACAAACGCTTCTGCATCCGCCGCGTGTTGAAATCGTGGTTCGGGCAGGAGGCTACCGACGACTTCATCTGGGAGGTCTGTCGAACCATGACACTGCTCATCGACGAGGACGAGCCCGTCTGCGGCTGGGACGAGCTCCCGCTGCCCTCGCTCTATCCGCGCCGCCACCGCGAACTGCTCCGCTCCATCGTTGCCGTGAAGCTCGCCATCGGCGTCCGCAAGGTCGACCTCAAGGCCCTCGATGCCGCCTACAGCATCGTGTTCCCCAACAGCACGCCGATAAATGTGAATAAGAAGAGGAAAAACCACCCCCAAGAACCCAACCTAACAACCCACCCCCCAAGAACCCAACACCTAAAACCCACCCCCTACCCCTCCCCAAGGGAGGGGAGTTTATATAGTTCCTCCGCTGAATAAACCGCCACACTTCCGCCTCCAAAACTAACCAGACACCCCTCCCTTGGGGAGGGGAAGGGGGTGGGTTTACAGTAGCATCGCCACCACCGGTATCGAGCACACGGCGATCAGCGTGGTGATGAACGTCAGCTCAGTGATGAGCGCCGTGTCGCGCCCAAGCTTCAGGCAGAGGATGGTGCCGTAGGTCGCCACGGGCATGGCGATGACCACCGTGTTGATGCTCACCACCAGGTGGCTGAAGCCGAGGAGGGAGGTGACGGCGTAGACCGCCAGTGGCAGCAGCGCCAGGCGGAAGATGGCCGTGACGTAGACGGTGCGGTTGCCAAGCATGGTGTGCAGGGGCAGCTGCGACAGCGACGAGCCGATGATGAGCAGTGCTGCCGGCACGGTGATGTTGCCGATGTAGGTCAGCGGCTGACTGATGACGACGGGGATGTTGTCGATGCCGAGGGCGACGATGACCATCGACAGGTAGGCGGCCACCATGGGCGAGCTGACGAGCAGGCGCACCCATTCGCGACGTGAGTGAGGCGTGCCCGCACCACGGCCTGCCAGCAGCATTGTGCCGACGGTGAAGACGGCGAACGTGTTGACGACGTTGAGCACGGCGGTGTAGAACACGGCCTGCTGACCGAAGATGGCCGCCACGACGGGATAGCCGATGAACCCGACATTGCCGAACATCAGGGCGAAGCCCACCACGCCACGGTCCTCGCGGCGCCGTGTCAGCAGCGGTGGCAGCCACAGGGCCGCAGCCGTCAGCAGCACGTAGGTGAGCACGCTGATGGCCAGCAGCGGCAGGATGAGACGGCGGTCGGGCAGCGTGCCCGTCATCGTCGACGAGAGGATGAGCGCAGGGCAGGTGAAGTCGATGATCAGCCCTGACAGCCGACGGTCGAAGTCGCCACCCATGTAGCCCAGGCGGCCGGCAATGAAGCCCACAATGACGATGGCGAAGAGTACCGCCATGATTTCAACGTTGTTCATCTACATTCGGTTTTGTACGATTTCGTGGGTACGAGGGTGCGTGGGTAACGGAGGTACGAGGATAGACTCTGCGCGGAAAATTGGGCGCGGAAATAGGGCGTGCAAACTATTCTCGTACCCCCGTACCTTCGTACCCCCGTACCCCCGAAATCATCCCAAGAAAACGAACAGTGAATGGTCAGTGTGCCTGGGCTTCATAGACGAAGGCGGCGCAATGGCCATTCGCTGTTCGCGTTTCAACTATTCACAGGGAGCCGTGCGCTCCCGCGGGTGACAGGGTTACGGCGTGACCACCACAGTGGTCTCCTCGACGACGATGCCAGCCATGATGTTGGTGATGGCCACGATGTCGCCGATACCAACCTGACCGTCGCCGTTGACGTCGGCAAGAGCGATGGTGTCAGCATTGGTCTCGATGCCAGCCATGACGTTGGTGATGGCCACGATGTCGCCGATACCAACCTGACCGTCGCTGTTGACGTCGCCCTTGATAGCCTCAAGCTTCACAAGGTCGCAGGAGACGTTGAAGTTGTTGTCAAGTCCCATGGGGCTGAAGTAGAAGGTGATGTCGTACCTGCCAGCCTCGTTGACCACGTAGTCGGCATTGCCAGTAGGATTGGTCTCAGAAGCGGTGAAGCCCCATGTCTGCTCCCAGCTGTGGTCGGCCACAACCTTGTAGTAGATGGTGCCAGCATCGAGCTTGACATTGTTGAACTTCAGGGTCCACAGTGTGCGGTCGGTCTTCGTCATGTCGTTAGCCTCCACATCGGTAGCCCATGCGGTGCCGAAGAATGAGGCCTCCTCGACAGCATCCTCAGCAGCAGCCTTGAAGCAGCCAGCCACGGTGTAAGCGGGGAACTCGCCCTCGTAGGTGAAGTTCACCTTGATGATTGCAGCCTTCTTGGTGCTGTCGTTAGCGATAGCATAGTAGGTGGTGAAGGTCTGCGGCTCGATGCCGAAGAGGTTGTAGCAGAACAAGTCTTCGCTGTACCGGAACTGCACGCAGAAGGGAGCCTCGGCGTTGCCCGTCCAGACGTGACCCAGACCGTCGGCACCACGCCAGCCGTCAAAGCTCTCTTTCGCAAACGAACCATCCTGCGGGTTGTAGATATAAGCTTTACATGCATCGGCCGTGAGCGAATCGAGCTCAATGGCTTCGAGGATGGTCGGCAGCTGATCGTAGATACTGATTGTCTTCTCACGGTAGTCGAATTCGCTGACGTCGTACTTGATGCCCACTTCGATTTCGGTGCCAGTGAGCTCCAGCTCGATGGGTGCAGGAGCGTTGTAGATGAACTCAATCTCGACGAGCACGTACTTCGTGTCGTTGGCGATAGCCCAGTAGCCCTTGAAGGTCTGAGGCTCCATTCCACCGATGTTGTAGCACTCGTAGTTCTGACCGTCGTTGAACTTGATGCAGAAGGGAGCCTCGGCGTTGCCCGTCCAATTGTGGAAGTCGCCGTTAGCATCGCGCCAACCGTCAAAGCCGGCGTAACTGGGTTCGTTGAGGAGTTCGCCAGTGGTGGGATTGTAGCCGTAGGGAGTGGCCTGCTCGAGCGAATCGATGCCCAGCTCTTCACAGATTTTGGCCACCTGCTCGTCGGTGAGGGATGCCCACTTGGTGACGTAGCTACCCTCGTCGGTGGTGTACACAACGCTGGTGCTGACGCTCAGGTCAGACTTTGTCAGCTCGCCCACCTCAGGTACTTCGACGAAGGTGACGTTGACGTTGTAGGTGTAGGTCTTGGCATTGGCTTTCAGGGCCCACTTCACGGTGTAGGTGTTGCCAATGACGTCGGCGCCATTCATGTCGCAGATGGTGTAAGTGCCCTCGGGAATGGCCTGCCAGAACTTCACGTTGATACCAGCCTTGTCGGCAGCCTCAGCCTCAGCATTGAGGTCGCCCCAAGTCTCGGCGAAGCCTCTGGTGTTGAACCAACCGTCGTACGTACCATAGTTCTTGATTTCAGTACCATCGGGGTTAACGATGCAGAGCATGTCGGCGGTCACTTCTTCCACACCAAGGAATTCCTGGGCGGCGGCGAAGTCGACGGTAGCCTCTGTGGTGCCATAGCCCAAGCCAGGATAGCGCTCGACGTTCAGTGTCTCCTCGGCTTCGGTCTCGCCCAGCAGCATCATCGAGATGGGCAGCAGCTGGTTCCTGGTGGCCGAAGCGGGGTTGAGGATAGCAACCATGACGACATCCTCCATTTTGTCGCCACTCTGGAAGCTGATCTTGTGGAGCTGCTCGTTGGCAGTCTCACTACCGTTGTTCACATTGATGGTGTCGCCGTTAAGTGACAGCTTGCCTGCGGTAGCGCTGGTAGCCTCGAAGTTGGCGCCCACGATCTTCACCACGCGGTTCAGGTTCTCAGCGATGTCGACCTCACCGATGGTGCCCTGAATCATGGTGTACTCAGGAATCCGCTCGTAGCGATACTCGCTCTGGGGAGTAGCGGGAGCCTCGTTCATCTTCGACTTGCCAGAAGCCTCGTTGCGTACGGCTAAGATGGCGCCGTTGACCAAGAGATCCTCGTGCAGCGGGCCAATGAGCGACGAATACTGAATCATGGCACCACCCGTGGCGTCCTGAATCCAGGCGCTGCTCCAGCCATCGGCCGAAACGCCGGTGACCTCAGCGTTGTTAAGGGCCACCTTGGCAAAGGTGCCTGCCGGAAGGGCGTTGAAGGCGGCGATGTTGGCGCACTCAACATACTCGATGGCAGCGGGAGCATTGGTCTCGCTGGTGGCATCGGCCACGGTGAGGACGAAGTTCGAAATGTAGCTAGTGTTGTCGGCCACTAAGCGCACAGCGCTGGCATTGCCAGCCCAAACGGCGGTCGTGCTGGCGCTCTCGGGCGAAGCGATGAATTTCGGCGTACCACTGCCGGCAGTCGTGAAGGCGATGCTGGTGATGGCTCTGCCCTGAGGAGCCTTGAACTCGAGGATGCCGCCCTTGTAGTTCACGAGGCAGGTGTCGCGATTGTTGTAATAGCAGACGCGTGCAGGCGACGTGCTGGCAACCACCTGAAGGCTAAAGCCGTCGACGGTGAACGTGTCGTTGAAGATGTTACCGGCAACATCGGCTGCACTGGCACCTGCCGGATGCAGGGCACTGGTGGTGAAGTCGAAGGTGATGGGCTTCGACAGGTTGCAGGTCACGTTGAAGCCGTTGCCCAGCACCTCGTTGGGATTGAAGGTGAAGGTCACGTCGTAGGTGCCGGCCTCGCTGACCACGTAGTCGGCATTGCCGTCCTTGTTGTCGGGGAAGCCCCAGCTGGTGTCCCAGCTGTGGTTCTTCACCACCTTGTAGAAGATGGTGCATGCGGGAAGCTCCACGCCCTGCTTTGTCAGGGTGTAGAGGCCGTCGGCGCCCAGCACCATGTCGTTAGCCTCGAAGGCGGGTTCCCACGTCTTGCCGAAAAGGACATTCTCCACGTCGCCGGCCTCGTCGTTGAAGCCGCCAACCACCGTGTAGACTTCCTTGTCCTGTGCACTTGCGCAAACGATGCTCAGCATCATCAGCGCCACGAAAGATAGTAGTTTCTTCATGTTGTTTGGTTTTAAATTGGTTAGTAAAAGTTAGGTTAAAAATCGATGTCGTTACGTATGTGACAGCTTCTTCCGCCCATTATTCCTTACACTCGTGGGCGGGTGGGAGCTCAGCCTTGATGCCTGCCTGCCGGATGTCGGCAAGGAGCTGGTCGGCGTTGGTCTCGTCGGTGAAGAAGGTGACGGCCAGCGACTGCTTCTGCTGGTTGACGTTGACGTCCTCGACGCCAGTGATGATGATGACCTCGTCGATGGTCTCTTGCGTGGCCTGTTCGGCGGGGATGTTGTAGTAGGCGTAGCTGACCTTCGGTCCGCTGTAGTAGTTCACGGGCGTGTAGCCCAGCTGTTCGACGGCCGCGCGGATGTCGGCCTTGCACGTGCGGTTGGCATCGTAGCGGATGAAGATGTAGTGCTTGTCGAGGTGTGGCGACATGCTGTCGATGGCCTCAATCTGCGAGAGGCGCTTGGTGATGCGGTTGGCGCAGTTCTGGCAGTGCATGTCGTCGATGCGGAGGCCGAAGCCGCGGCGTATGACTTCGTCAGGGCTGTAGGGCGACGCCTTGAAGCGTCCTGTGGCGGCCAGGCGTGCCTCGATGGAGTCGCGGCAGGTCAGCGCGGGGTCGAAAGTGACGGTGGTGGTGCGGCGCTCGATGTTGCTCTTCACGTTGTCGATGCCTGGCAGCTGGCGCACGGCGGTCATGACCTTGTGGGCACACTCTTCGCACTTCATGCCCTTGATGCGCACGGTGAGTGTGTCGACAGTCGTAGCATGCAGCGAAGCCGTGATGCCCGCCAGCAGAGTGATTAGTAATAGTGTCTTCTTATTCATATTCAGGTCTTTAGTATCGTTCACAGGGGGCAGGGGCTATCGTCCCTTAACTCCCCCTAACTCCCCTTAACTCCCCCTAACTCCTCTACACTCACAGCGCCCCATTGGCAATGAGCCATTCGCCAATTTGTACGGCGTTGAGGGCAGCGCCCTTGCGGATCTGATCGCCCGAGAGCCAGAGTGTCAGGCCGTTATCTTCAGCGAGGTCCTTGCGGATGCGTCCCACGAAGATGTTGTCCTTGCCGGCGGTGTCGAGCGGCATGGGGTAAGTGAGGGTGGCAGGATCGTCGACGAGCGTACAGCCAGGGGCGTTGGCGATGGCCTCGCGAGCCTCCTCGACGCTGATGGGGCGCTCGGTCTCAATCCACACGCTCTCGGAGTGGCTGCGCAACGAGCTGACGCGGACGCAGGTTGCCGAACAGCGGGCGTCGGTGTGCATGATCTTCCGCGTCTCGTTGAACATCTTCATCTCCTCCTTCGTGTAGCCGTTGGGCTGGAACACGTCGATCTGCGGGATGACATTGTAAGCCAGCTGGTGGGGGAACTTCTTGATGGTCTTCACCTCGCCCGTCTCCACCAGTTCGCGGTACTGCTGCTGGAGCTCCTGCATGGCGGCAGCACCGGCACCGCTGGCACTCTGGTACGACGACACGCGAATGCGACGGATGTGGCTCAGCTGCTCCAAGGGCTGAAGCACGACGACCATCATGATGGTGGTGCAGTTGGGGTTGGCAATGATGCCGCGTGGACGCTGGCGAGCATCCTCGGCGTTGCACTCAGGCACCACGAGGGGCACATCGTCGTCCATGCGGAAAGCACTCGAATTGTCGATCATCACGCAGCCGTAGCGGGTGATGTCGGCAGCATACTCACGCGAGACACCGGCACCTGCCGAGGTGAACGCGATGTCGATATCCTTGAAGTCGTCGCCATGACGCAACAACTTGACTTCTAACTCTTTATCCCGGAAACAATACTTGCGACCCGCAGAACGCTCGGAGCCAAAAAGCACCAACTCGTCCATCGGGAAGTTACGCTCATCGAGGAGTCTCAGAAACTCCTGTCCTACTGCGCCACTGGCGCCTACGATTGCTACTTTCATCGTTAGCTTAACAATTTTTTGATTTAATAACGCTGCAAAGATACAACTTTTCCGTGAAACGCGCGAACTTTATGAAGAAAAAATGCAGACGAAGTGTGAAAAAATCTTTCATTTTTGGTTTTTCGCTCGCTTATTCGTACCTTTGAGCTGCGCTCGAAAGTACTCTCGCTCGGAAAAACTCAAATAAATTTGGTTTTTCGCTCGCTTATTCGTACCTTTGAGCTTCGCTCGAAAGTACTCTCGCTCGGAAAAACTCAAATAAATTTGGTTTTTCGCTCGCTTATTCGTACCTTTGCACCTGCTTATGAGTATGAACAAGGAAGTTACCACAAAAGTGATGTTCCAACGGGCGGAGCGCCTTCTGGGCCGTAAAGCCATGGAGCGCCTGGGACGACAGCGTGTCATCATCTTTGGCGTCGGCGGCGTCGGTTCATGGTGTGCTGAAAGCTTGGTACGCACAGGCATCCGCCATCTGACAATGGTCGACTTCGACCGCGTGAGTCCTACGAACATCAACCGCCAGCTCATGGCCACGACGGCCACCGTGGGGCAGATGAAGGTTGAGGAACTGCGACGGCGGCTCTTAGACATCAATCCCGAGGCCGACATCCGGGCCGTGACGACGCCTTTCAACGAGGAGACTGCCGACAGCTTCGAACTGGGCGGCTACGACTACGTGATCGACGCCATCGACTCGCTGGCCGACAAAGCACGGCTGATTCTGATGACGTGTGAGACGGAGGCACGGCTGTTCTCGTCGATGGGGGCGGCGCTGAAGTGCGACCCGTCGCGCATTCGTGTCGCTGAGTTCTGGAAGGTGGAGGGCGACCCTCTGGCACGTGCCCTGCGGCGGCGCTTCAAGCATGCAGGACAGTTCCCTCAACGTAAGTTCCAGTGCGTCTATTCCGATGAGCTGATTCCCAACAGAGACGAGGAAGCAACGGCTGACATAGCCGTAGAGCGTGGCAACGGATCACTGGTACACATCACGGCCATCTTCGGCTTCACGCTGGGAAGCCTGGTTATTCGTGACGTGATGGGCACAGCAGACCGGTGATGAGTCGGGCGGCATTGTCGGGGGCATTGGCAGTGCCGAGGCGCTTGCGTACTTCGCGGTAGCCTTGCAGCATGGCTTCGCGGTCGGGGCCGTCAAGGATGCGGCGTAGCTCACGGTCGATGCTCTCGGTTGAGAAAGTGTCGGCCACCAGTTCACGCACCACTTCGCGGTCGGCAATGAGGTTGACCAGCGAAATATATTTCACCTTGAGAAGCTTTTTACGGAGCCACGCATAGAAGTGCGGGTGTGGCGTCCCATAGCACACCACCTGGGGCACACCGAAAAGGGCGGTCTCCAGCGTGGCGGTACCGCTGGTGACAAGGGCGGCGTGAGCACGGCTCAGCAGGTCGTAGGTCTGCCCGAAAGCGATGGTTGCGGCATGTCCACGAAGGAAGGGGGCGTAGTAGTCGGCATCAATGGCAGGTGCACCAGCGACGACGATGTTGTAATCGGCAGCATAGCGGTCAGTCACCTCGAGCATGGCGGGCAGGTTTTCATCGATTTCCTGACGACGGCTACCGCAAAGAATAGCTATCAGAGGGGTAGAAGATGCCCCCCCTACGGCCCCGGAAGCCCCCCCTACGGCCCCCGAGGGGGCTTCTATAGTTTTATGCGCAGGGGCTATCGTGCCCCCCTCGGGGAGCGAAGGGGGGGCATTGGAGGCTTTTTTCTTCTCCAAGAATTCGTCTACTTCGTCCCTGGTGGGGTTGCCGACGTAGTGGATGGGATAATGGTGCTTGCCCTCAAAGAAGTCCACTTCGAAGGGGAGTATGGAGAAGAGCTCGTCGACGTCGCGCTTGATGTTCTTGATGCGATGCTCTTTCCACGCCCAAATCTTTGGAGAAATGTAATAATAAATCCGAGGGCGTTTCTCCTTACTCCCAACTCCTAACTCCTCACTCCTAACTCCTAACTCCTCACTCCTCACTCCTAACTCCTCACTCCTAACTCCTAACTCCTCACTCCTAACTCCTAACTCATCCCGCTTTCTCCTAACATCCTTGGCGATGCTGAGATTGAAGCCAGGATAGTCAACAAGAATCAGGGCATCAGGCTGCCATTGAGCAATATCGTGCTTACACATCCGCATGTTACGGAGAATGGTAGGCAGGTGAAGAAACACGGGAATGAAGCCCATGTAAGCCAACTCACGGTAGTGGCGGACACAAGTGCCGCCGACAGCCTGCATCTGGTCGCCGCCGATGAAGCGAAATTCGGCTTCGGAGTCAATATTTTTCAGCGATTGCATCAGGCGCGATGCATGGAGGTCGCCTGAGGTTTCGCCAGCAATGAGGTAGTACTTCACGACAGGGGGAGTTAAGGGGAGTTAGGGGGAGTTAGGGGGAGTTAAGGGACGATAGCTGGGAGTTACAGGGACGATAGATCTTTGTCCTTATCGATTCCCAGCTGGGCATTCAGCTGCTCCATGGCATCGTAGGCCGTCACGTCGATGCGGGTGGGAGTGATGGCGATGTAGCCATGGGTCAGCGCCCAGTTGTCGGTACCCTCAGCTTCAGGTTCGTCGTTCTGGTAGGAGCCGACCATCCAGTAGTAGTCGTAGCCACGGGGATGGTGGCAACGGGTGATCTCGTTACCCCACGTGCCAGCAGCCATGCGGCACACCTTGACACCGTGGTAGTCGCCCTCAACGGCGGTCAGTCCTCGCTCCTCCCGCTTCTCGCCGGGGCTTAAAACGACGGGGAAATTGATGTTCAGGCAGACGCCCTTGGGGAGACCTTTCTCCAACACGGCACGGGTGAACCGGCGGATGTAGGGGCGCATGGGCTCGAAATCGGCATCGGCAGCATGAGTGCAGAGCGAGAAGGCCACGGAGGGAATGTACTTCATACAGCCCTCGAGGGTGACACCCATCGTCCCAGAGTAGTGGGTGTTCACCGAGGCATTATCGCCGTGGTTGATGCCGCCAATGACGATGTTGGGCTTGCGGCCATGAAGTATTTCGGAAAGGGCGAGCTTCACGCAATCAACGGGGGTGCCGTTCGACGACCATATCTCGACACCTGGACGGCGCTCACGGCAGGTCAGCGTCAGCGGTGTGGTGGCCGAGAAAGCGCAGGCGAATCCTGAGCGCGGCCCTTCGGGTGCACACACCACGATGTCGCCCATGTCGTGGAGCATGTCCACAAGGCAGTTGATTCCCTTGGCTTGATAGCCGTCGTCGTTAGCAATGAGTATTAAAGGTCTTTTCTCCATAGGGTAGTTTGTAAGCGGGTGCAAAGTTAATACTTTTTGGGGAGTTAAAGGAGTTAAAGGAGTTAAAGGGAGTTAAAGGACGTTAGTTATTGCCCTGAAATGGGGGGCACAGCAAAGCATTTCGATTTTTTTTCGTAATTTTGCAGCCCCTATATTTACAATAATGTGGAAACGCCTGAAGGCGTCGAATAAAAAAACGAAAGAAATGGGAAAGATAATTGCATTAGCAAACCAAAAGGGTGGCGTGGGCAAGACTACAACGACCATCAACCTGGCAGCCTCGCTGGCCACGCTTGAGAAGACGGTGCTCGTGGTCGATGCCGACCCACAGGCCAACGCCTCAAGCGGTCTTGGTGTGAACATCCAGGAGGTGGAGTGCTCGCTCTACGAGTGCATCATCGACCATGCCGACGTGCGTGACGCCATCTATACAACTGATATTGAAGGACTTGACATTATCCCAAGCCACATCGACCTGGTGGGTGCCGAGATAGAGATGCTGAACATTGAGAACCGCGAGCGTGTCATCAAGCACTTGCTGGACCCCATCATCGGCGACTACGACTACGTACTGATCGACTGCTCGCCGTCGTTAGGACTCATCACCGTGAACGCCCTGACGGCTGCCGACTCAGTCATCATCCCCGTGCAGTGCGAGTACTTCGCACTCGAAGGCATCTCGAAGCTGCTCAACACCATCCGCATCATCAAGCAGAAGCTGAACCAGCGCCTCGAGATCGAGGGTTTCCTGCTGACAATGTACGACTCGCGCCTGCGTCTGGCCAACCAGATCTACGACGAGGTGAAGCGCCACTTCCAGGAACTGGTGTTCAAGACCGTCATCCAGCGCAACGTGAAGCTCTCGGAGAGTCCCTCCCACGGTCTGCCCGTCATCCTCTACGACGCCGACTCAACAGGTGCCAAGAACCACCTCGCTCTGGCAAAGGAGATCATCAATAAAAACAAAGAATAATGGCTGTACGAAAGAAATACGACAGAAGTGTCTTAGGCCGTGGCCTGGACGACATAGGAACGGGGCGCGGACTGGATGCCCTCATCGACACGAGTGAAGTGAAGACGCAGGGCTCGTCGAATCTCAGCGAGATACCCATCGAGCAGATAGAGCCTAACCCCGACCAGCCGCGCCGCGAGTTCGACACCGTGGCCATGCAGGAGCTGGCCATGAGCATTCAGACCATGGGCATCATCGCGCCCATCACCCTGCGACAGGTGGCCTCCGACCGCTACCAGATTATTGCTGGCGAGCGCCGCTGGCGAGCCTCGCAGATGGCTGGGCTGAAGACCATGCCCGCCTATATCCGCACCGCCGACGACGAGAGCGTGATGGAGCTGGCACTGGTGGAGAACATCCAGCGCGAAGACCTTAACGCCATCGAGATAGCACTGGCCTACGAGCATCTGGCCGAGACCAGCGGCATGACACAGGAGAAAATATCGGAGCGCGTGGGCAAGAGCCGCACGGCGGTGACCAACTACATGCGCCTGCTGAAGCTGCCGGCACAGATTCAGATGTCACTGAAGAACCGTGAGATCGACATGGGACACGCCCGTGCCTTGCTGGCCCTCGACTCGCCGTCGATGCAGCTGAAGCTGTTCCGCGACGTGCTGAAGAACCAGTACTCGGTGCGCAAGGTCGAGGAGATGGTGCAGATGCTCAAGAGCGGTGAAGACGTTGGGACGGTGCGCAAGAAGATTGCCGTCAAGGCACAGCTTCCCAAGCACTACGACGAGATGCGCCAACGGCTCGGCGAGCAGCTTAAAGCCAAGGTGCTGATGACCTGCGGCACCGGCGGCAAGGGCAAGATTACCATTCCCTTTGCCAACGAGGATGAGCTGCGCAGGATTATGGAAAGCCTCGTGCCAGGCAAATAATAAAAGGTATGGACAGACCCTTGTGCCTGTCCGAAAATGAAACGTGATGGCAATAAACATTGTGCGTGGGCTGACAGGACGTTGGGCGAGGGTGCTTCTGGCACTCGTCGCCAGCTGCACTTCGCTGCTCACGGCCAACGCTCAGACAGTGCTGCCTGACACCATCGTCCGTTTGGAGCGCGAACTGCCCGACTCCATCATCCAGGCCATCGACTCGATGTACTCCCGGCTGAGCAACGAGCAGTTGCAGGCTGCCGATTCAGTGCTCGACGGTCTGACGACGACAATGCCCGACCAGCTCAACGTGCCGGTGCCCCCCACCGGCAACCAACGCGACTGGGCCACATGGCGTCCTGACCCGCAGCGTGCGCTGTGGCTGGCACTAGTCATTCCTGGCGGCGGACAGATCTACAACCGCAAGTACTGGAAGCTGCCCATCGTCTACGGCGGTTTCGTCGGTTGCATCTACGCCATGCGCTGGAACAACATGATGTACAAGGACTATGCGCAGGCTTACCTCGACCTGATGGACAACGACCCTGGCACGGCCAGCTACAACAAGTTCATGCACCTGGGACGGCAGATTACCGCCTCGAACGAGGAGCGCTACAAGACCATCTTCAAGAAGCGTAAGGACCGTTTCCGCCGCTACCGCGACCTGAGCTTCTTTGTCATGGTAGGCGTCTATGCCATCTCGGTCATCGATGCCTACGTCGACGCCGAACTGTCGGCATTCGACATCTCGAAGGACCTGAGCATGAAGGTTCGGCCTGCCGTCATCGGCAATGGCTCGTCGCCCAATCCGCTGTACGCCACATCGTTGGGCGTCAACTGCAGTATTGAGTTTTAAAATAGTAAAGTAAAAAAGCAAAAAGAGAAAAGAATATGAGCGACATGAAACAAAACGCAACGTACACAGTAATAAGAGGTGTGGCAAAGTGGTTCCTGACCTGCTGCATGCTCACTTTCTTGCCGCTGAGCATGCAGGCACAATTCGTAGAGGAAGACGATGAAGACGAGGAGATCGACGAAATAGAGCTGACCGACGACGAGGGCAACACCGAGGAGGTGGAGTTCCCAGAGGCCATGACCTACGACCTGGACAGCCTGATGAGCCTCTACATGTCGAAGACCTACCTCACCGGCGACAACGACTGCCAGATGCGCGACGAGAGCCCCACCTTCGACACGCAGGTGTACATCGACCGTCTGCAGCGCATGCCCACCATCATGGAGATGTCGTGGAACGACGTCGTACAGTCGTGCATCGAGCGCTACACCGTCCGTCTGCGGCGCACGGTGAGCTACATGCTCGGCGCCGCTAACTTCTACATGCCCATCTTCGAGCAGGCCCTCGACACCTACCAGCTGCCGCTGGAGCTGAAGTACCTGCCCATCATTGAGTCGGCCCTCAACCCGACGGCTGTCTCACGCGTAGGGGCCACGGGACTCTGGCAGTTCATGCTTCCCACGGGCAAGGCCTACGGACTGAACGTCAACTCGCTCGTCGACGAGCGCCGCGACCCCGTGAAGTCGTCGTTTGCTGCTGCCCGCTACCTGCGCGACCTCTACCAGATCTTCGGCGACTGGAACCTCGTGATTGCTGCCTACAACTGCGGCCCCGAGAACATCAACAAGGCCATCCGCCGTGCTGGTGGCGAGCGCGACTACTGGAAGATCTACCCCTACCTGCCCAAGGAGACGCGTGGCTACGTGCCCGCCTTCATCGCCGCCAACTATGTCATGAACTACTACTGCGAGCACAACATCTGCCCGATGGTCAGCAAGCTGCCTGCCAAGACCGACACGGTGATGGTCGACCGCGACCTTAGCTTCAGCCATATCGCAGCCGTCTGCGGCCTCGATGAACAGATGATACGCTCGCTCAACCCTGAATACCGCTACGACATGGTGCCAGGCATGAGCAACGGCCCCGCCGCACTGCGCCTCCCCGTGGGCGATGTGGCCCGCTTCATCGATGTGCAGGACTCCATCTATTCGTCGAGCGTGCCCATGAAGCGCCCCGTGGTCGACATCGCCTCAGCGACGGGCGTCGTCCGTGCTGCGCCCCAGAAGCACCGCTCGCGCCAGTCGGTACGTGGGCGCCACGGTCGCAACAGCCGCGGCAGTGCCAGCCGCAGCTCCAGCCGCTCGAAGAACATCACGGTGAAGAAGGGCGACACCCTCTCGGCCATCGCCAAGCGTAACCACACCACCGTGGCCAACCTGAAAAAGATCAACGGTCTGAAAGGCAACAACATACAAGCTGGCAAGAAGATAAGAGTCAAATAGTCTCTCACCCCCATGCCATGCGCCCTGCGGCATCACCGCAGGGCCACGCCTTTCCCCCTCTCATCCCTTCCCCAAACACCTAAAACTATGGATGACGACCAATTAATCAGCGCGGCGTACGACCGCCTCATAACCGACTACCTGAACTCACGCCACCGCAAGAAGGTTGACCTCATTGCCAAGGCTTTCAACTTCGCCCGGCAGGCTCACAAGGGTGTGCGCCGTCTCAGCGGCGAGCCCTACATCATGCACCCCATCGCCGTGGCACAGATTGTGTGCTCCGAGATTGGCCTTGGCTCCACCAGCATCTGCTCAGCCTTGCTCCACGATGTCGTTGAGGACACTGACTACACGGTCGAGGACATCGAGAACATGTTCGGCACGAAGATTGCACAGATTGTCGACGGCCTGACGAAAATCTCAGGCGGCATCTTCGGCGAGCAGGCATCGGCCCAGGCCGAGAACTTCAAGAAGCTGCTGCTCACCATGAGCGAGGACATCCGTGTCATCCTCATCAAGATTGCCGACCGTCTGCACAACATGCGGACCCTCGAGTCGCAGCCCGCCAACAAGCAGTACAAGATTGCCGGCGAGACACTCTACATCTACGCGCCACTGGCCCACCGCCTCGGACTCTACAAGATTAAGTCAGAGCTCGAGAACCTCAGCTTCCGCTTTGAGCACCCCGACGACTATGCCTCCATCGAGCGCAAGCTCAACGAGACGCAGGTCACACGCCGCGAAGCCTTCGACCTGTTCACCGAGCCCATCGAGGCCATGCTCCAGCGCATGGGACTCCACTACGAGATCCGCGAGCGCATCAAGACGCCCTACTCCATCTGGAACAAGATGCAGAAGAAGCACGTCACTTTCGACGAGATCTACGACATCCTGGCCGTCCGCATCATCTTCACGCCCACCAGCCGTGAAGCCGAGGCCCGCGAGTGTTTCAACATCTACGTCGAACTGAGCAAGATCTACAAGAGCCACCCCGACCGGCTGCGCGACTGGGTCAACCACCCGAAGGCCGACGGCTACGAGGCGCGGCACGTCACGCTCATGTGAAAGCTGGGACACTGGATAGAGGTGC
>JAEEGL015901491.1_pt1 | contig 43295 bp, 81 predicted proteins | sample 9134231 | NCBI WGS metagenome assembly JAEEGL01 (sample SAMN16246548, study PRJNA631951) | gut metagenome | biome: gut microbiome; feature: rumen; material: fiber-attached | host: Bos | place: Iran: Karaj | collected 2018-10
GGAACATAATAAGATTCGGAAACACTACCAACAGTTACCGAGGTTACAGGATAATTTACGTTGCCATAAGCACCGCCTTGAGCCAACGACAAGTCATAGGCTAAATAAAACGCCCACAGATAGAGAAAAATCAATCTCGCACTTTCGCAGTTAAGAGCAAGCCCTTGATTGAAATTGACAATCGCCTCGCCTTTTGCACGTTCTATATCCCCATCAGAGACATAATTCGCCACGCTATCGTTTACTACTGTCCAACTTTCCTCATCGGTTACATCTGCGGTGTTATTATCCACCAATGACTGATAGAAATTTGGCTCTACATATACCTCATCGCCCTCAAAGTATACCTTGGTAGCATCCCAAACAGGAAGATAAGGGAAGTTACGACTAAACTGAGCCTTAAAATCTTCAACAGTAACACAATTAAAATCCATAACTTCCCCTTTCTCTATTTTTTACGTTTTGTGATTTTCTTAACTTTCGGAGTAGCCTTTACTTCAGCTTTTGCCTCAGCTTTGACTTCTTCCTTAACTTCAGGAGCGACTTCGATAGACACGATGTCCTCTTCTTTAGTTTCGTCAAGATTTAACAAACGATTAGGATATGCTTTCAACAAGGAAGCACCGATTTTCTCAGCACTCCCTTTGAAGTCAGCAACCTTGCCAACAGGCAAAGAACCACCATTGAAAATTATCAGACACTTACCTACGTTTTTAATTCTCATAGTTTATCTCCTTATGCAGTCAAATCCATATACAGGATTTCTTGCGGACGTGCATCCAATACACCACTGTGTTGACCGTAACCAACGTTGCGGATTGTCCAACCGTCCATTGAGTTAGGAACAGTTACAGTGTAATCTACTGGAATTTCGAAACGAGCTACATCTTCATCATATCTCATCAAGATATAACGGTCAGTGCTCAATTTACCATCAGACTGAGCGGTCTGCAAGTAAGCCAAAGGCTTAATTTCAAAGCTCTGCTCATTAGTAGCGGCTTTCAAAACATCTTGCAAGTATTCAATCTTAGATTTAATCGGGAACTGAACACTAGTAGCAGTTGCCAAAGCAACATAATCAGATTGCGGAATGTACAATCTATTCGGCATAGCTGTGTAGTTGTTGTTAGCAAGATAAGCACCAACAATACCTTGAGCAAATGCTTGGAACTGAGCATCAGACATAGCGTTAATAGCCGCCGGAATCAATGTGGTGTTAATGGTAACGTCTGACAATGTAGCCAAACCTTCCAAAGTACCATCACGAGAGCCCAAGAAAGCGGTCTTTTGAATACCCAAATCCCAGTTAGTTCTACGAGATTTTTCTTTCTGAGTAACCAAATCCCATACACCAGAACGAGCGGCTTTTGCAACATCAGCAATAGACCAGTTCAATTCTTTAGCCCATACACGAGCTTTAACACGGATAGCATCTAATTGAGCATCGGTTGAAGCCAAACGTCCTTCGTTAGCGGTTTCGACATAACCTTTTTCGAAATCACCACCAACTTGGAACGAACGGAACATCAAGAGGTCTTCAGCCCAAGCGGCTTCTGTGCCAACACGTACAGGCAGATAGTCAGCTACGGGAATTTGATAAAATTTCTGTTGAGCAACATCACGCAAAACAGCAGTCAATGTTGTCATCGGTACAAGATAACCATACTGTTCAGAGATAGCATTGGTCAGCTTTTCAGCCAAAGCTACTTCTTTCTCATTCAGCATAGAAGCAGATTCGATTACTTCGCCTTTAGTATTTATAAATTTTTCCATATTCTATTCTCCTTACAATTCAACTGGTGCACCAATTTTAACACGAATAAGCTGTCCAGCCGCAGTAGCTGCCTCAAGAGCCAAACCAATTACAGGGTCGCTGTCTCCGGCAGCTTTAACAGTAATATTTGTCAAGCTATCCATAGCAACATTTACACCTGCACTGACAGCACCAGAGGCTTCCATATACATAACGTTGGTAGCCGGAGATACTTGGCAAAGAGTATCGGCAACATAAGCTGTACGAATTACGTTCCACTCTAAGAAACCAGCAACAATGTCTCCACTTGCGGCAGGGGCAAAGTGCGGAAGTTTAGCAGAAGTGGCAACAATTTTCATCGGAGTACCCGGAACAACACTTCCTTCTACTGCCGAATCAATAATACCAGAAAAAGAATCGGTGTTTGCAGGAAGAACCTTACGACCTTTAATCTCTTCGGTCGGAGCAAACACGTTCATCTGAGCACTAAATTTAGTTTCCATTATTTATTCTCCTTATTAGAACCATAACGAGCACGACCAAGAGCCAAGCCGCTACCCATAGTGCTAACAGCTTTTTCTTTCTCTTGAGTGTGTTTTGCATTGTGAAGAAAGCTGAAAAATTTGGAGTTTTCTTTCTTTTCCTCCTCCTCTTTCTTTTCTTCTTCCTCGTTGCACTTGTTTTCTTTTTCGGACTCGTCAGATTCCTCGTCAGCCTCGTTATCCTTAGCTTCTTCCTCTTCTTTCTCGTCCTCTTTTTCCTCGTCTTCATCTTCGTTCTTGGCATTCTTATTTGCCTCGTCCTTAGAATATCCGAGTTTTTCGGCTAACCCGATGATAGTTTTTACCTTTTCATCAAGTCCACCTTCGAAATCGCCGTCTTCCTTAGAGGCAACAGCGGCAATCTCACGAATTAACTGACGATGGTCTTCATCTTCAGCATTCTTTTTATCTTCCTCTTCTTTCTCATCAACTGCGTTCTTAACTGCATCTTTTACCAAATCAGCTAAAGAATTTTTGAGAGAATTGAGGATTTCATTTTTATCTTCCTCAGAAAGCATTTCATTCTCCTTAGAATTTTTTAGTTTTTCCAATTCTGCCTTGCGACCCTCGTTGAACTCTTTAAATTCTTCGGGAGTCATAATGACAGCCTCCTCATACCGAGGATTATTAACAATGGCTAGGTGTTCGTATACCCCATTCTTTACTTCTTTTTCATAATGTATGTCGTGGGATTCACCGCCAGAGCCAAGCTCGGTTGGGAGATATGCGTTAGACACAGCCCAACCTTTTTCAATGTAGCCCTGAGCCTCATCATCAGCGATGATTTCAGCCCACCAAGCTCCATCAAACTCATTATAAAAACTTTTTACTACGTAACCTACCGCCTGCTCTTTCATCTTGTCTAAATCGACTTCATCTACGTGGCGAATATAAATAGGCTTGCCCTCAAACGAGGCATTCATCTTTATCAAGGCATCATTTGTTACCAAATACAGCCTGTCTTCCCCGTTTTCGAGATAGTGAACTAACCCCTCTTTTATATGACGGGCAAAATATCTCTTCGGAAAGTTTTTACTGTTTTCTATCATTAAAACCTCATACCCATATACTAACACAACAAAAACAACTGTCAAATGACCACTTGACAACCCACAAAAAACGTGGTATATAATACTTGTTTTTCATTGTACCGTACTGGGTCGCCATTTTGAATCCTCCGTGGCGACCTTTTTTTATTGAGACACCCTGATATATCTACCAGTTCTCTTCGGTTTATATGGATATGTTTGGTCAGATAAAGGTTTCTGCTCACGGTCAGGAACAACAAACTTGTTAGACGTTACATCAACCTCTTTTACTTTGCCTGTTTCAATAGGTACAGCCCCCTTATCAGGCTTTTGCGCAAAATTCTTGCCCTTAAACCAACTGAAAACACCTTTTTTCTCAGTAGTTACCTCTTCTCCCTCTTCAGGAGTATCATCAAACTGGGTGATTCCCATACCACTTGCAATGTCTATGTCCTTTTGAGTATAGGTAATCGGCAGTAAGTCTTCGTTGTTACAACCAATCATAAACTGCTCAGGTGTGGCTAAACCATTGGCAACAGCCTCAATCAAACGGTTGAACTTCGAGTTCTTCATATTCTCTTCCTGCTCAGCACTCAAGATTCTTAACGACTTGAACTCAATGCTCATATCATCAGGAACAAACCCAAATAACTTCTGGCAAATAACTTCAAGTACAGGAATTACAATATTCTTGGCTTTAGAACGAACTTCACTCTCAATCATCGAGTTGTAGTTTTCAATATCATCTTCACCGCTGTTAAATCCGGCGGCACTTACACCAAACAACTTGGTTAACGGCATTTTAAGGTCAGCCGCTACACCTTGTCTAATCTGGTTCAAAATATCACTCAAACCATTAAATGATAGCTGTTTTTGGTCATATTTATCGCTAGTGTCCAAAATTAAGGCGTTGAGATAGCTCTTTAACGTGTTGGCTACCTGAACCCTCTTTTCAGCAACTTTCGTTCCCTGTGCCGTTAACATCGCCGTATTGAACCCATTTAACTGGTATACGTCAATCTTTGCCTCATCAAGCAATTCAAAAATCAAGTCTTGGTTCTTTAAGTACGAGTTAATACTTCTTACAACTCTTTCGAGTTCACTCATACCCCAACCACGCAGACGATTACGAATAAAAGACGGGGCTTTCTTACCCATAATCGGCAAAACCCTGCTCCTGTTTAATCTCATACCGTAATAATTGTACGTTTGAGCCTCGTCCATATTTTCCCAAGGATTCCACATAGGAATATCTGTGTATAACTCCCACATATCAGCGGCTAAAAACTCAAGCGGAGAATCTTTCGTTATCTTTCCATAATTCAATGGTGTACTCGGATTTTGGTCAGTATTAATGATAATACCACCACCACCAAACAATCTCGCCCAGTTGAAAGCCTCCATAATCGTCTCATTTACACGATTCCTCTCAACATAGTACAATAACTGTTTCTTTTGCCTGTCATCTAACTGGTCTGTCCTTACAACATACCCAGTTCGAAAAGCATCCGATACGGGTTGGTCTACCAACGTCTGAACTATGCCATATTCAGCATAAGCCTCACTCAAAATTGAACGGAAATTCGTTATTAACGCCCATCTGGTATTGATGAACATAGTGTCTAATCTCGAGTTCTGCGGAGCAAACGGATTGTTAAAAGGTAAACCCCAACCACCTACATTCTCTACAAAACCAGTTAAACTATTTTCTTTTTTCTTCATAATCACCTCAAATGAATAATGAACTTACACCAGAAGCACCAAAGGCTATGTCTACGGCATCACACATCGTATCAACCATATCATCGTGCTTATGGCTTAAATCAGCCTTAAAAGCAACACATTCTGATAACAACTGACTACTTATAACATCTTTTTCTGAGTTTGGCAAATAGACCCAACCATTCATTAAATACGGGTTCATCGTCATTACTCTCGAAAACTTATCAGCCGCTATCTCTTTACCTTCATCGTTTTTAAATCTTGCCCTTACAATCGGCAATAACGGTATCGGGTCTGTTTTCCTTATCTCTTGAAGAACACCAATACCACTCGATTTATCCTCAATATAGAACCCATAAGGGGGTGTCTTAAAGTGAGACCATTTCGCCCAGCACAGCTTTACTTGCTGTCTTAACTCGTCAGCCTCCCATTTACCCCTTACCATATCTAGCAGATGAAGTCGATTATCAAAAGTCTTACCCCAGAAACTAAACACCGAATAGTCGTTTGCCTCGCCCTTCTTTTGAGCAGTATCACTCGTTATATACGTGTACTGATACGCATAATCTTCTTTAGGATTATAATACTTAAACCACTCACTCTTGATTACACTACCGCCTAAAACTATCGGCTCTTGCTGATATTGACCATAATAAACAAACCGATTGTACACCTTTAACTTCAATAACTCACTTGCCGGATATTTCTCTTCCCATAAAGCCTCGCCAGTCTCTTCATTTATCCCCTGTAACTTCAAAATATCCCAATCATCTTTCTCATTCTCTAAAAGATACCCCGTCAAGTCCTCTAACGCTAATCTTTGCATAATCAACAGAATAGGTGTCCTCTTTTGGTTATTCAGGCGGCTCTTTAACGTGTTATTATAGTAATCAACTGTATTCTGTAACTCCGCTTGAGACTTCACACTGCTCGCTTTATTTGGGTCGTCAATTACCAAAAAACCACCAAACTCGTCCCCACTTACACCAGCACCAAATCCAGTGATAGAACCGCCCATACTCGCCGCTCTAAAACCACCACCAACAGTTGTTGCCCAATAATCAGCACCACTCTTAGCTTTGTTCAACTGAATCCCTGTCAACTTCTTAAACGCCTCACTCTCAATTATCGACCTAATGTCTTTTGAAAAAGCACTCGTCAAGTCATCACTGTAAGATGTATATATGCAGTTACTATGCGGATTTATCATATACGCCCAAGCACACGCCATCTGGCATATAGCAGACTTCCCAAACCTCGGAGGCATATTCAGTATCAGGTTCTTCTTCTCCCCCCTACCAAATACTAAGTCCTCTATCTTCCTGATTATCCTCTCGTGAAACGGCTTGAATATAAACTCTTGCCTGTACATATACCAAAAAAAGAAACTGATGAAACTCCTCAGGCTGGCACTCAATAACAACCGCCCTTCCCTCGGATTCTCTAACACCCTACCTACAACATTATCGTCCATACGACATATCCTAAAATTATACCACCATCAACAATAATAATATTTTTTTCAAAACCGTCAATAGAGTTCCATATACTGACGGGGTATATTTGACACCTACACATACACGTGTAATACTACATACGAGCAATAGCTCAAACAACTTCTCCATTTTTGGTTGGCTCTCCCCTCTCCAATCAGAGGGGAGTTCTTTTTGTCCCAAAACCTTAAAAAACACCCCAGACCCCATATAACCGATATAGTTTTGTTATGTTTTTTGTCAAAACACAAACCATTGTTTTTCCCTAATTCTTTTTTTGGGGGGTATCAAAATTCCCCACCTAGATACAAACTGCCACCCATTTTTTTAGAACAAAAAGTGGACTAAAATACCACCAAATGCTAACCTATTGTTTTTCCTCAATTCCGCACATATACGGTAATTTAAAAAAATATATATCACCAAATCAATCACAAAAACCCTAAACAAAGGGGGTATGGTTTTATTAGGAGAGGGGATTTTAGAATTTATAGTGAGTGTGTTTATTTGTGGTCTTTAAGCATGCTTTTTTTCAAGTTTCCGCTATTAGGGGGCTAGTCTATCGGAGTCAGCTCTCCGCCGTTTATTAGCTTGTTTAACTCTTCAAGGCGTGCGGAGTCTGGTTGGCTGTCGTTATTTGTTACAGTGCAATCAAGCTTTATTTTGTCTCCATACGCAAGCGGGGCGAGCTTGCCTGCCAAGTATTTATAATCACTACTAAGGCACGTATACGTTGACGGGTCAATTTTACCGCTTTTAAGGTCGCTTTCTAGCTGTTCCCTGCGTTCAAGGTAGAACTCAGCTAGGACGATTCTCGCGTTCAAAAATTCAGTTCGCAAGGCTAAATTTTGACCCTTTTCTAATTCCTTTAAAAATTGTTTAGGTGATGTATTATACTTGTTGCACGCTTGTATAAGAGTCAATCCGTCATATATTGAGTCAATTACCTGATGTATTTTGTGCGGAGTGTCTGGGGTAGGGTTATTATTTAGGCTTGGCAAGTTTGGAGCTTTTGAGGGTTTGGGCTTTTGTGTGAGCTTGCTTTTCTCTTGTGCTTTGTCTCCGTATTTTTTGAGCCGCCCGAGTCTTAATTGCTCTCTAACCGTCATTGACTCTTTATTGTCTTTTTTGGCTTGGAGTTTACGAAAAGACTCGGCAAGCTCGGAGTCGGTGATTCCGTATTTCTCCGGCGATTCCTCTTGCGATTCGTTTTGTTTAAAATTGATATTTACAACCATTTTTTAACCCTTTATCAACATTTTATAAAAAAATCTTGCTTTTTTCAATGTTTTTTTATTTTTTATGTTGACAATATTCTAATTTTTTATATAATAAACTCATAAAAAACATTATAGAGGATTCGGAAATGAAAAACATTTTAACTTTTATAACTCTTTTTTATCTTGTTTTCTTTGGATTCGCTTTTCTGCTCGATTCGGCAATGGAAAAAGAATCGGCATTTAATGAGAATCGGCAAGCCCGAATCGAGTGCATCGAGTCGGGACTCGGTAATGAGTGCAATTTTTAACAAAAAAATATAATTTTATCATTTTTTATATTGACAAGATAACAATTTTACTTTATAATAAAATTATAAAATGAAAAACAAAAAACAATTTAACTTTTAACTTTTGGAGGATTCAAAAATGAAATACTATTTACAACCAACGGACTCGCATAAATCATTTTATAATAAATGCTATGTTGAGGAAATGCCAAACGGCGACTCGGTTTTATATTCTTATGACACAAAAATTTTAACCAAAAAAGCAAATGGCGACTTGATTCGGCATTGGCTCGGCTGGTCTGCAACCACTGGACGCCATATAAGCGCTTTTTGCGGGCTTAATAAAAAACAATTTGAATCATTGCCAACAGCTTAACAAGGGAGGGACTCAAGATGATATTAAAAACATATAACCACAACCACCGAATCACGGCAAAAAAAGATAAAAACGGGCTTTATTTGGTGTTTAACGAATATAAAAACATTTTCGGAAATATTTGGAATAGCGAAAAAATAGCCGAGAATTTAACAAAAAATCAAGTTTTATATATTAAACTTAAACTAAATTAAAAAAGGGGGTTACAATGAAAAAACACGTTTTAAACATCGGTTTAAATGACAAAGACTCAAAGGTTCAGGAAATTGATGAAATAACAGCCTTTAAAATCGTCTTAAACTTAACAAAAAAATATTACTCCGGCGGAAGTATAACCAAAACAACGGGCTTTTATACCCACGAATCGGGGGAAATAACAACCGAGTCGGGCTTGGAGCTCACAATATTAGACGGCGACACAGAAAAAACAGCTCTTTTAATTGCTGATATTAAAACAGCTTTGAATCAAGAGTCAATTTTACTTCAAGTTATTGATACTAACGCAAAATTTATTTAATAGGGGGTTAAAATGGGGTTTATATGTTACTTTTTAACGGTCATTTTTAAGACAATAACGGCAATACTTAAAACTTTTAACTTTTGCTTGTTAATTATTTTAATTTTGTGCGGCTCTGTAAAGGTTATCAGCGGAGTCAGATAAAAAATAAAGAGTTTTTAACTTTAATTTATGGAGGATTCGAAAATGTTTAATATAAAAGATTATTTAGAGAACAACCACACGGACTCAGATGTAGAGATGTTTTTTGATGATTACAAAGACTCATCAAGTTATATTTGCGATGCAATCTCTGAGCGGGCGGACTCGTCAATAGATGTCTACAATTATGATTTAATTGAGTGGGCAAAAAGTCATATTATAGAAATTGACGAAGCGGCGGAAGAATTAGGAAAGCCCGACTCATTTATCGGATATATTCAACAAGCTCAGTTTTTATACTATGAGCGTCTTTTATCTGATAACCTCGAAGATGGAATCAAATATGCGATCTACTCGATTCTTTTGGAAAATGGAATCGAAGAATTGACCGACGAAGAATCCGAGGAAGTAGACAATTTTATAAATGGACTAGATAACAACAGCCGATTCAACGAATTATCCGAAGTTTTAGAAATAGTAAAAAAATAGAGAATTTATGGAGGGTAAAACAATGAGAAATTTGGCAGAATTAAAAAGACGTATTGTATTAGGGACTAAAATTGTAAAAGTGGATTGTTGCCACGAAAAATTTAAACCCGAAACATTAGGAAAGATTAGAACGGTTGACAACGTACAAAGCAACGCCTTCACAATGGACGGGAGCTGGATATGGTGGAAAAAGGCAAGCGACTATGAAATTGAGGGTAACACCTTTTCTGTTTACTGGACTGGCTATCCGCATACTCACGATAACCTAATCGGAAAATATGAGATTTTAGAATAAAACAGAGAGATTAAGGAGGATGCAATGATTAGAATTAAAAACAACGGCAAAACATATACAGTTAGTTATTATCGCAACAATAATCTTTTATGGTGTGAAAATGAGATAACAGAAAAATCTGCTAAAGTTTATGGATTAGAACTCCCAAAAGCCGGAGAAACTATTGACCATAATAACGACTGGCGAGCTGTTTACTTAGTAGACGTTAAAAACAATATGAAACTTTACTATTGCTTGGAGGGTTTAACCGAAAAAATAGAGAATTTAACCCAAAGAATGAGAGAAAAGGGACAAGATTATTTTATCAGTGATGACTGCAATCTCGATGGCTTAACCCTTTATGATGCAATACATAAAGAAACACAAGGGGATGGGTACAATGTATAATATCTATGCAGGCTATTACGAGTATTTTATCACTGATAAAAAACTAAAAAAACCTTATGTTCTAACGTATTCCACGGAGAAAAAAGAAGATATTTTACAAAAGTTAGATGAGCTCGATGATTGGATTTTAGTGGACGATAGTTTAACAGACTGGATTGATAACTACAACGCAGTTTTTATAGTACGCAAGGGATTGCCATTTGTAATAGATGAAATTACACTCAGTGAATCGTAACCTTTACTATAAATTCAAGAAACAAATAAAACTTTATGAAATGGAGAAAAACAATGACTACAAGTTACGCACAGCGACAAGCAGTATTGAGATACGCAGAAAAGAAAAGAGCCAAAGGAATGAAAAGCCGGACACTTTTCGCAACAGATAACCAATGGAAAATATTGTTACCGCTCTCACGGTTTATCAAAACAATCAATTTTGATAATTTGGAAGGGGTAACCATAGATGATGAGAAAGGTTTAATAATATTTAACGTAAAAGAGGGGCAAAAATTGACCGCTGAGAGCGATGACGGCAACCAAGATGATACCACCTACCAGACAGAACAAGAAACCTCTGTACAGGCTTAAAAAGTGGCTTAAAATGGAAATGGAGTAAAAACAATGTATTATATTTGGCTAGATGGGGTGTTACTGTTTAAGACAGATGATGAAACCGAAATTGATATACTTGTCAAAGGTTTAATTACAGGAGGGATAAATAAAGACAGAATTAAAACAGAAAAGAAATGATTATTTTCGATATATTATTTTAGAGTTTTTATAATCAGGGATTGGACGTTTAGAGTTGAGTTCTTTTAACCGTGCGTTAACTTCATATCGCACTACTGCACAGAAATCTTCCCAGTCTTCTCCCTCAACACGACCCATTTCACGTTCAATTTCTTTATGAATGTCGTCAGGGGTTACAGGGAATAATGAAAATTGACTTCCCTTCATCGACACCTCTAAGTCGATGTTGCTTGAAATAAAATTGATTTTCAAGAAAAAAATAGAGAGTTTGTGCAAATTAACTAAGGAGATTTTAAAATGAAAAAATTTATGAAGAACATTGATAACAGATTTACTTTTACAAATAAAAACGTCAGGGAGCTAAGAGATTACGGATGTTTTTACGATGCCGTTTGCCCTCGCTTGGCAGTCAACGTTTCAAGAACAAGCTCAAGCTACTTTTTTATTTGCCAAGGATTTAAAAAACTGATTGGTAATGTCTATGAGGTTACGGTTGAAAATGCTCGCCAGATTGCTCAGAATATCAATGAAAACATTGAAGAAGTATTGAAGACTGAGTTCCATAAACGAATCAACCTTGCAAGAGATTTTGCCGAAAACGGTTACTTCCCTCGTAAAAAAATAGAGAGTTCGCCGGACACTGGAACAAACAAAGTATTGTCAGCAGAAAACTTGGCACTCAAAGAAAAGGTTAGGGAATTAACCGAAGAAAACAATCATCTTGGCATACAAGTAAATCTCTTGAGAGATATGATTAACAAGATTGAAGACGTGATTATGAACGGTTCTTTTAGTGAGGTAAAAGATGAATAAATATCACGTGTTAGGTGCTTTGCTCGGATTTATTATTGGTATTGCGATGGTAGTATGCTTGAAGATATACCAAGATGAAAAACCAGTTCAAACTATAATATCAGACTTTATCCACTGTTAAGAATAGATAGTTTGCAAAATAAAATATGGGGTTTATTATTATTTATGCGTTTGGATTTTTAATAATATGGGTGCAGTTTTATCTGTGTCCAAGCGCAAAAAACCTTTTGGTTCTGCACCCACCTTTTGAAAGACGCTTGGAAATGAATAACAATATTGCTTGTAGAATTTACGCAGAACAGATAAAGCTCTTGCTTTCTCTCCCAAATAGGGAAGAAGCAAAAGACGTGCTTTTTCAAGCACTTATAAATTCCTATAATCAATTTGAATTTCAAATTGAAAATCAAAATGAAAATCAATTTGAATGTGCATATGATTCTGTATCTGTATATGATTCTTTATCTCCATTAAGTATATCTATATTAGAATTATTATCTAAAAACATTATATGGAAAGAATTTAGTAATAATTATGGTGGAAGGAGAGAAAAAGCCGGAAGGAAAAAATCTAAGCATACCCCCAAACCGTCTTCTGCTGAGAATAAAAAGCTAACAAGAAACGATGTGGTTGATTGGGATACTCTATTCAAGTACTGGGAACAGAATAAAGGAGGGAAAAAATACGCAAACGATGATAGTCGTGCAGATATGCTGAATAGATTACGCAAACTCACCAATGATAATTTTGAATATGCAAAGGTGGCGATATATGAGGCGATTAATCACGGGTGGCAAGGATTTTGTGGTGCTGACGGCTTGTATTACAAAGGCGAGATACCCCCTGCCAGAATTAACAGACCTCAAGACGTAGACGAGCATAGGCAGTTAGATGGAACTGTTGTTTGGTATGATTTCCGTGAAAATAAGGTTTTAGACATACCATTTGTAGCCAACCAAGAGCCTGACTGGAGTAAATGGGACGACAAAAAGAGAGCTATGCGATGACAGATATGTTTGATTTGATTGAAGAGGTTAAACCCGTTGGGAAATACGGTATATCTTATTTGGATAACCAATTACGGAGCATTAATAAAGGGGAGCTTGTTCTGATAGGAGCTTGTTCTGGGGCAGGAAAATCTACACTCGCTCAAAAAATTGCGGTAACTAATTCCAAGAACAAAGTTAAGACAGCCTTGTTTAGCTTGGAGAACTCTCGTGGAGATACATTAAGAAGAGAGGTTTATAACGTTTATCGGAACATATCTAAAAACTGGAAAATGACTTATCGAGAGTTTATAGAGATGGTTAACAGTGGTCTGCACGATGGGGAATGTTTGGAAGAAGCTTATAGAATGGCGGGAGAAACACTCAAAGATGTTTGGCTGTATGAGAAACCGACTGAGGGTTTCACCGTTCAAAACCTGAAAGAAGAATTTGAGAAAGCGGTTAAAGATGGTTGCAAACTTTTAATAATTGACCACTTGGACTACTTTGACCAGATTGATAACGACCCCAAAGATGAATGTAAATATCTCCGTGAGATTATGAAATCGATTCGAAAACTTATAGAGGAATTTGGGACTCCTGTTGTAGCCTTTAGTCAATTTCGTAAGCCTACTGACCAAAAAATGATAATACCAACACAATACGAATTTTATGGTAGCTCTGATAAAGCTAAAATTGCGACAACAATTATAACATTGGCAAGAAATTTTGATAATAAAGGAGTGTCTCCGACTGATATTCATACTTATATCGCAATTCGGAAGGATAGATTCGGCAACACCTCTGTTGCTGATTGTGTATTTGACCTAAAAAGTAACGAATATAAAACGGGATATACGCTTGGTTATACAAATGAATGGGGACACTTTTTTAAGGAGATTTAATGATGGAATCAACACTTTTGTGATTGACAATAACTATTTTGAATCTATAATATTTAACGAAGGAGGAAAAACTATGTCTCAACACGATTTAATTGTAGAATATTTTAAGCATAATCACTCAATTACTCCTATGGAGGCTTTTGAGCAATTAGGTATAACCAAACTAGCAACAAGGATAAGCGAGATGAAACAGAATGGATATGTCTTTGCCGATAGTTGGGTGGAAGACGTAAACAGATTCGGTATACCTTGCAGATATAAACGTTACATACTAAGGGGAACGCCAAATAGATGATGTTCTGGGTAGTAAGTACACGAAACATAAAGGCATATACCCAGACAGGGTATTACAAAGGTTTCTTTTGCTATATGATTGACAGTGATACTTACTACAAAATAGGGTTTAAGGGAAGGATATTTCTATCAGCAATTAAAGCTATCGAGTTTATGATAAGGGAGGCAAAATGAGTTTCGAAGACATTATTCAAGAGTATTACAATCAAGGACTCGCAGATGGGTTAAAGGTCTTGGCTGATACCATAACGATGTACGAGAGACAAGAAGGGCACTATCCTAATATGGAGTTCTTGGTAGAAAAAATGATACCTGACCTGATAGAAAATATGCCGGACATTATTAAGGCTAAAAAAGATAACGTGAGAATGAATTAAATGAAACAAGACACTATTGTAAATCAAGATATGCTTGAAGTGTTACCGACCATTCCTGATGGTATATTTGATTGTGTGATTAGCGACCCACCATATCAATTTGAGGCACACGGCAGAGGATTCTCTGGTAAGCGGACAATCTACAAAGAAATGGCTGAGTGGACTAATATGGATAACGATTGGTACAACGATGATATTTTGTCAGAGTATGTGCGAATCTGCAAATTTCCTAATGTGTTTCTGTTTGGTGGTAAGCGTGATGTATACAAGATGTTGGACTTTGCGGTAAGAAAAGGATTCGAATACTGGATTATCCCTGTATGCAAAAAAGCACCAGCACCATTTACAAATAACACTTGGTTATCCAGTGAATATGCTGTCCACATCACAGACAGGAGAATAGACTTCACAAAAGATTATAACCTGAAGATACCATACTTTATTGTTGGTGGTCAGAAGACAACAGGACACCCAAACGAAAAGGACTTGCCAATGGTAAAGAGAATCATTGCCAACATAACCCCTGAAGATGGATTCGTTTTTGATGGTTTTATGGGTAGTGGCACAACAGCAGTAGCTTGCCAACAACTCGGTAGACACTTCTATGGCTGTGAGATTAACAAAGATTATTATGAAAAATCGCTAAAAAGAATCGAAGACAACAATAGACAAGGAGAACTATTTTGACTGAAGTAGAAAAATTACGTAAACAACTTGAGATAGCTGTTAAAGTTTTAAGCTACTATGAGAACAAGAAAAAGTGCATAAAAGCCTTGGCAGATATAGAGAAAGTAGAAAACGAATATAATTCGAAAAAAGTTATTGACAATAAAAATTAATCTGCTATATTAGGATTCGTAAAAAGGAGGATTACAATGGATTTAGAAATTTTCAATGAGCGTGTGAGAAAGTTGGCGAGCGAAGAGGCTCAAAGACTTATCGAAAACGACCCTGACAAATACTATCAATATACAACTGACTATGGCTATTACAACAATGGTGTCGGTATGGCTTGTTGTGGACGAGAGAAAGTCTATGATGAAGACAGAGCATACGAAGATGCTATTGAGGCTATTGCTATTGATGTAGCCAACGGTGGAGAATATTACCACTTGTTAGAAGACAATGCGATAACCACAGAATTGGCAAACTACATAAGAAAACTTTAACACAATGGGGGTTCTTTGTTATTAACCTAAACTCTGGGTAGATTCCGAAAAATCTGTGAACCCCCACCTTTGGAGATTAAAAATGGAAAATATGGAAAACGTTTATAAAGCAGAAGCAACAGCACTTAGGCGAAACAGGAAAGATATTCAGGACTGTATGTATTTATTGCAAGACTTTTTTAATGAGTTCAAAGATAGCGTAGAGTTAGATCCGTATGAAACACAGGCAATAAAAGATTTGATTAGGCTGACAAATGACTGATTATTTTACTTTTAATGGGTTGGTAAAGGAGAAGAATAGATGAAGAAGTTAAAGGATAATATTTTATGTTGGTGTAATAACCCAGAACAGGGAGCCATCAACCAAGCGATTAACATTTCTAACCATCCGTGGTTAATTGGTAATGTATGCTTAATGCCAGATACCCATGAGGGTTATGGTATGCCGATTGGTGGTGTTGCATCACTTGATAACGCTATTTGTCCGAATATGGTTGGTGTTGATATAGGCTGTGGTATGCTTGCAGTTAAGACTAATTTAACTACTGAGCAAGTTACTGTGGATTTATTAAAGCGAGTTATGGGTAAAATTCGTGAGCTGGTTCCAGTAGGTTTTAATCACCATAATACTCAACAATTAAGTCCTATTTTTGCTGACGAGAGCTGGAATCATACTACTGTATGTTTACGAGAATTTGAATCTGCACGTTATCAAATAGGAACTCTCGGCGGTGGAAACCATTTTATAGAGATTCAACGTGATGATGATAATAATGTTTGGTTTATGATACATTCAGGTTCTCGTAATTTAGGTAAAAAGGTTGCTGATTTTTACAACCATAAAGCTAAAGAATTGTGTGAATTTTGGAAGCAAAAGGAAATCGTGAATAACGATCTTGCCATCTTACCAATAGGTACTAATGAGGCTCGTGGTTACATAAATGAAATGAAGATTTGTTTGAATTTTGCCTATGAAAATCGTATGCTTATGGCTCAACGAATTATGGATTCTTTTGCGGATGTGTTTCCTGATTTCAACAATTTGAACACGATAAACATTCATCATAATTATGCCGCTCTTGAGCATCATTTTGGTCGAAATGTTTGGGTGCACCGTAAAGGAGCCACTCTTGCTCGTGAGGGAATTACAGGTATCATTCCTGGTTCTCAAGGTACTTGCTCTTATATTGTTGAGGGATTAGGTAACGAAGCCTCGTTACAATCTTGTTCCCATGGTGCAGGTCGTAAGATGTCTCGTATGAAGGCAAAGCAAGAGTTGACAGTCGAGGATGAAGCAAGGCGTATGAACGATTTAGGTATTGTCCATTCAATTCGTAATGTAAATGATTTAGACGAGGCACCATCGGCATACAAGGATATTGATGTTGTAATGGAAGAGCAAAAAGATTTAGTCAAGATTTTGGTTAAGTTATCTCCAATGGGTGTAATCAAAGGTTGAAAAATTGAGAAGTATATTAATAAATCAACCAAGTATTAGGAGAAGAATAATGGATAGATTTAAGTTTAGAGTTTGGGATAAAGAGCGCAAGCGTTTCTTCAATGATGATGAAGTGGTTATTTATCCAAACGGAGAAGAAAGTTTTTTTAATGCGGATTATGATTTTACCGAATGTGTGGTTGAACAATGCACAGGCTTAAAGGACATTAACGGCAAACTAGTATACGAAGGAGATATTGTAACAGAAGAATTTTTAGGGCAATTTGGTAGACCCGGAGTTGTTAAATATGGTGAATTTAATTGCTCTTGTTGTGATGGGGTTTATGGGTGGTATGTTGATGGCGGAGATATTCGAAGGTTTGAAGAAGATTATAAAAACGGTGTTATTATCGGCAATATTCACGAAAACCCCGAGTTGCTAGGAGAAGACAATGACTGATTACGAAGATTACGAAAACAACCTAGCTTTTCCACCGCAAGGGGACTGGAGCGATACCGAGCCGAAGAACAACACTGACCGCACGGCAAGCACGATTGAACTAGTCAATAAAATCGAACAGTTGAGCAAACAAATAGAGTATATGATTAACGGCTTTGCTTGGATAAGAAACGGAAACCGCTTTGTTGATTTTGGCTCAAAGAACAAGGCAACAGTTGTATTAACCACGCTAGCAAAAGACGGATACAAAACAGCAAAACAAGCAGTTAAAGAGGAGATGGATAAATGACAGCGGCTATATATATGGTTTTGTTTACTTTTTTTATCTGCGTTTTTAATGCACATAAACTAAGAAAACATATTGAAAGAAGAATGGAGAGCGACTTCTTAAAAAACGCTCGGCAAGACGTTTCAATGTTTGAGGAATACTCCGAGGCAGAGAAACAAAAAACATCACAAAAACTCAAAAAACTTAAAGAACTGAAAGGAAGATACAATGATTAAAGAAGTAAGTATGGTGATAACGGGGATTATCCTTGCAATTTTAGTTATTTGCTCATCAATGATTTTTGAAACAAACACTTTTGGCAACTATCAAGTAAAACAAGCGGCAGGAACTGGTAATATTACAGTTCGGAACGATGCGGGTCTATACTTGCAAATGTTCGGAAGTATAACCACATACCCTGTATCAGAAGATATTGATTTTGAGGACAATAACCTCAAAGTAAGATTTAACGATGGTTCTATTGCAGGAGTAAAGGGAACAGTAAAATTCAAACTCCCAACAAACCCCGAACAACAAAAAGAACTTCACAGAGATTATGCCAACTATCAAAATGTTGCTCGTGATTTGATAGTCCGTAATGTAGCAGAGGCTTTGGCAAATACAGCTACATATATGGTCGCAGAAGATTCCTATGCCGCAGGGCGTGCAGAGTTTTCGGATATGGCAATGCAACAACTTAAAGAGGGTATTTTTAAGACAAGCACAAAAACTGTTGAAGTCGTAGATACTGACGGCACAAAGTTCAAGAAAAAAGAAATCAGAGTAGTATACGATGAAAATGGCAATCCTGTTATTCAAAAGAAATCGTTGCTTAAACACTATGGCATTGAAATTTTGCAATTTGTTGTAAATGATTTTGAATATGATGATAAAATCAATGAGTTAATTGCTCGTAAGAAAGATGCCGAACAGAATAAGGTTGTCGCTCAAGCTAACGCAGAGAAAGCTAAACAAGATGCTATCACAGCCGAAGAACAAGGAAAGGCAAGAATTGCAGAGGCAAAGGCAAACGCAGAAGTTGAAAAAGCTACCGAAGTTACCGAAGCTGAAAAACGTTCAGAGATTGCAAGGATTAAAGCAGAGCAAGAAAAAGAAGTTGCAAGACTAGCAAGCGAACAAGCCAAGTTTGAAGCTGAGAAAATAAAAGCTCAAGGTGAGGCAGAGGCTTATGCGGCAAAGAAAAAGGTTGAGGCAGGTCTTACACCGCTTGAAAAAGCTAATATTGAAAAAGAAACTAAGATAGGAATTGCTCAGGCTTTGGCTAGTGTAAAATTCCCAGACAGAATGGTTGTAGCGGGTGGTAATGGACAATCAGCAATCAATCCTTTTGACGCCGTTGGTTTACAATCTTTGTATGATTTGTCTGATAAAATGGCGAAATAATACAGGGGAGATTTACTTCTCCCCCCCCACATAGGAGTTAGAGAAATGACACAACGTATATTTGATATTGAAAACGAAAAAGATTATGCGGATTTATGGGAAATATTGCCGGATTCTATAAATCATATTCACAAATATGGTAATAATGGATTTTGGGACGACATAGTCAAACAAGGATATCTTATAATGAACATTAAGTGGCACGACAAAACAGAAATCACACGACCGATACAGGAAGCAACTGAGCAGGATGTAGGAAAGATATGTGCATTTTGGGACAATGACGGAAGTAAAGTTTATGGGTTACTTTCAGATTTAATTATTGAAGAAAGCGAGGACAGAAAATATGGGTGTGTTTATGGCAATAGATGGGCGCACGCAAGGCGGTTAACAAGACAAGAGATTGAGGAGCTGATTTAAAATGGAAGAACTTTTAGAAAAATTATGTGAAGACGGATATTTTCTTGACACCGTAGCCACAGCTTTCGGGCAGAGCCTTGCGGAAGAAAAGATAAAAGACAAAGATTGGTATGACGATTGGGGTGCAGAGTTTTTTAAAAATCTAAACGAGGCGGTAAAAAAGGCAATCAAAGAACAAGTTGACGAGTATCTTAAAACAATCAACATAAGGAACGAAGTAGCTTTTAGAGTGTCGCAAGCTATATCCGAAATTGTTACGAACTTTAAGACGGAGAATGAATAATGTATTCAAGAAAAAAAAGATATATTGCCGTACCTATGGTGTTGGTTTATTCGTTGGCACTAGCTTTATTTTGTTTATTCTGCTTTATTAGTGGTATTTTATCTATTCCTTTTTTGTGGAGCGAAAAATATAGCCAAAAGTATGGAGAGATATTAGTGTACTTTTCACGAAAACTGGAATTATAGGAGAATGAAGAATGATAAAAGTAGGACAGATATATAAATACACACCAGAGCCAAGCACGAGGTTTGTTGTTACAGCGGCTTTTGATGAAAACACGAGATTTGATTATATCCTAAATGACGGCGTTGTTTTTAGTTATGAAAAAGGCAAATCCTTATTAGACAGAACTGAACTTATCGCAGAATATCCAACTTGGCAAGAAGCCATCAACAGCGAAGAATTTAAGGGAGAGGTAGAAGAATGATTAAAGCAGGACAGATATATAGAACACCGATAACTCATTATTTAATGTGTGTTACTTATGTTGAGGAAGATAAAACTTCATACCCGTTCAACGTAGTTCATACGGTATATACAGACGGTGAATTTTGCCAGTTTTTTGAAAATGATATTGAGGGAATGGAACTCATGGCGGAATATCCCACGTGGCAAGAGGCAGTTAATAGTAAGGAGTTTAAGAATGATTAACATACAAGACATTATGCCGTTTATGAAAGACGGCTGGGTGGCTATGGATAAAGATGGCAAATGGTGTTGGTATTCTGAAAAGCCTAAGAAATTATGTGGTTTATGGTTAAGACCACAAAGACTGTCAGAGTATACTCGGTTAATTTGTTTTGACACCGCTCCTGCTGATGATTGGACTAAGAGTTTAATTCAAGTTAAAGGGGTAAAATAATGACTTGGGAAGAATTAAAAGAAAAAGCAAAAGAACTTGGGTGTGAGACAGAACGACCATCAATAAAATTGGTTGTTGACAGACCATACACCTATTATGTTTTTACACAAGAAGGAATGGTGTTTTTTTATTATGACTACCAAAAAAGTAATGTGTTAGCAAAACATCGCACCCCCGACCAAATGTATCAAATAATGTTAGCATTAAGGTAGGTGGAAAATGATGTATCACGTTAGAATATACTACGATGAAAAAGGTAGTAATATCGATTATACAATAGATATAAGTAAAGAGCAATTAACAGAGGAATTATTAAAAGCATTAAACAATAACACTCCTTTAGTGGTTAATAACCCCAAATATACCGTAATACTTAATACCAACAAGGTTATATTTATAGAAATCAAGGAGTTAAAAGATGACTAGAAGTTTAGATTTTACAGCTTGTATTAAACAAGATGAGTGTCCAGTTAAAGATTGTTGGCGAAAGCTGACAGATGAAGAAAAAGACTGGTTAGAAAAGACACCGAACAGAATGTATTATGCCGATTTTTCAAAAGAATGTGAAAAATTAAAGGAGTTAAAAGATGAAAGATTTTCTTGAATGTTTTGGTTTTATGTTTGCGATTATATGCTCTATTGTAACAGTATTTGCTTTGATTATTGGTGTTGGTTGGGTATTAGAATATAATGCCTGTCCTAAAGGTGCAGAAATGTATAATACTGAATATAAGTTTATTTTAGGAACTTGTTACTTTAAGTATGATGACAAATGGATTTCTGCCTCGAAATATAACCAAGCACAATTTATAAATTCGTTGAATGTGAATGATGATTCAAAGACTTTGTTGATAAAAAATATTGACAAATAAGAGCTCTAAACCAAATTGCTGACGTTAGCAAAAAGGTAGATGGGAAATGATAAAACTGGTGCGGAGGGGGTTGGTGTTATACACGCAAGCAGAACTCATAGACGGTATGAGTAGGGCAAAACGAGGACGCTCGGATACTCCGTTAAATGACAGACGAAATCCTGCGTTAGCTGTCAGCCAGTTATTTTTGAAAGGAGATAAAACAATATGACTCATGTATTAAAGTTAGTATTAACAGACCATTGGTTTGAAGAAATTAAAACAGGTCGCAAAACGCACGAATATAGGCAGGCAAAACCTTTTTGGGACAAACGTATTCACTGGATAAGAGATGCTTTTGAACTTAAAAGTTATGGACATAATGATGTTTTTATACCGAATGTTGTTTTTCAAAAAGCATACCGCAAAAATCCTGAAACGATGGAGTTTATAATAAAAGACGTTAATTGCGTTTGGGGAGCTGATACCGACTTAAAGATTGACGATTATGTTTACGATATAGAACTAGGGGAGCGCATAAGATGACTAACTTAACAGAACAATGGAAAAAAGACGAACTGCTCGATGGACATTATTATGTCGAAGACACCGGGGAAAATATGATAGCGGAATACGTAGACGGATATTTTTATAACAACGGTGAGCCTATGACTTCTTTTAGTGGGGGTGTTAACAGTGTCCTCGCACCAGTGCCGAGTTATGAAGAATGGAAAGCATCATATAACTGTATGCTTGAAAATGAAGTGCTACGACTTAAAAATGCACAGCTCAAAGAACTGCTGAAAGAGTGCGAGTTATGGTTTACTGGGATTATTGGCAATATAAATGATAAGAACGTTGGCGAGCATAATAGAAATATACCAATAGGAAATTTTGAACACGCTTTTAGGGTATTTTCTCAAAAAATCAGCCAAGTATTAGGAGAAGAATGATGGATAGATTTAAGTTTAGAGTATATGTAACAGAAAATGACGCTTATCCCGAAAAAGTCGGATATGTAAACACAGACGATTTTTATATCCACCCTGACGGAGAAGAAAGTTATTTTGACGCCGATTATGATTTTGCCGAAAGTGTTATTGAACAATGCACTGGCTTGAAAGATAAGAACGGCAAGCTGATTTATGAAGGAGATATATTTAAGGCAACGGTAATAAATAGTTTTGATGGAGATGAAACCCTTTACAAAACAATATGCGGACAAATTAGTTGGTGTGATATAGAAGGCTGTTTTGCTTTTGCAAGGTATCATCCGTCTGATTTGTTTGAAATAGAGATTCTCGGCAATATCCACGAAAACGCTGACTTGTTAGGAGAAGAATAGATGTCGTACAACGATAAATTTATAGATAATTTCGAGCTCGAAAATATGAAACTTAGAGAAATTAAATTCCCGGAATCTTTAACCAAAGGAAAAAAATTTATGAAAAACATAGTAATAAAACCAGATAAATACACAATATATCAAATTTCTAAAGATGATATACAGGAGCTTAAATATATCCCTGAACACATTGAAGAGGGGTTTACATATCTGAGGAGTTTTAAGTCAATGGAAACTTTTACACCTAAATGGCATAAAAAAGACGAGTGGTATGCTGTTCTTAAAAATGGCAAGAGAATTTACCTCACTGAAAAGCAATATACCATTATAAAGGGGTGGTTTTAGGGAGAAGAATAGATGCTTGAACGGATAGGAAAATGTTTACTAACACTTGTAGCAATCCCTTTCGTTTTATCTGGTCTTTGTTTTGTTGCGTTGGTTTCTTTATTATTGCCAATAATTGTATTGATAAGACCTGATATTGTTAAAATAAACTGGAGATAGAATAGATGATTGATTTAGAAAAAATGGCAGAATCTCATAAAGAATTGTTTCCAAACGCAACGCTCGAAAGCCAATGTTGGAAACTTGAGGAAGAAATCAAGGAGTTTTTTTCGGCTACTGGGGAAAATGCACTAAAAGAACTTGCAGATATTATTATTGTCTGTGGGGGGTTATATCGTTGGTTGCCAATGACGGCAAGTATAATTGCCGATGACTTCCTTTATCGTTATTCTGTAAACCCAGATAAAGTAATACGTCTATATAGGGGAAAAATTATAGGTGATGCTGTTTCTGAAGAAGTCAACCGCAAGTGGCAGATTAATCTCCAGAGAAAATGGAGATGGAACGGTAAAACTTATCATCACGTGGAGGAATAAATGAAGTGTAAATATTGTGGAAACGAAATAACTAACCCTAAAAGAACTGTTTTTTGTAGTCCTGATTGTGCCTACAATTATAGTTCAGATGTATATAAAATAAAGAACTTCATCAAGACGTTCTGCCGGAGATATAACGTTGATGTTAAAAATGCGGATAAGATAATCTCTGCAAAAATACGATTCTTTCATAACGGAAATGTTAAGCGTTGCCCTTGCGATGGGAACAACCCTGACAGATATTGTGGCTCTCCGTTGTGTATGCACGATATTTTAGAATACGGTCATTGCCACTGCTCACTATTCTGGAGGAAAGATGAATAAATACCACAACAAAACAGTTATATCTATCGAGGGAGAAAAGTTCGATTCGAAGTATGAATACCAAGAATGGTGTAGACTTAAACTTTTTGAAAAGGGAAAGATAATCTCTAACCTTAAACGCCAAGTGCCTTTTGAATTGATACCATCTATCAATACTCGGCAAGGGGTTTTACGTAAAATATCGTACATTGCAGACTTCGTATATCAAGAGGGGAATCGTTGGTGTGCTGTCGATACAAAAGGTTTCGAAACAGATACATATAAAATCAAGAAACGTCTATTCATACTTAAATATGGAAACGATTATACGTTTATAGAAAGAAAGAAAAATAAAGTTGATAAAATATATTGACAATAAGTTTTCTAATGGTATATTAAGAGAGAATAACAAAAGGAGGAATCAATGTTGATGGAAGATATTTTAACGCAACTTAGAGCTCCGTTTCCTGTCGAGAAACTGAGTTGGAGAGTCGGCAACAAATCAAATTGGGACAATCGAGAGAAATGTCCTAAAGATACAAATAAGCCAGTAAGGGCAAATATGTTAGTTTATATTGACTCACGTGATGTTCAGGACAGACTCGATGAGGTGTGTGCCGGACTGTGGAGTTGCGACTTTAAGGAAGTCAACGGACGTATTGTTTGCAACCTTACTATCGGAAAAATCACACGTTCAGACGGTGCAGGAGATACAGATTTTGAGGCAGAGAAAGGTGGCTTATCTGATGCTTTCAAAAGAGCCGCTGTAATGTTTGGTGTTGGTCGCTATCTTTACAATGCAAAGAACTTTAATACGTGGGTAGAGTATGGAAAAGACGACAACGACTATACCATTGTGGACAAGGCAAAAGAGGTATTGAAACCAGTTGCACAGCAGTTAGGTATTCCTGTACAGACATACGAGTATTGGCTTGGTAGAATAGACTGGGCAGATGATATGATATTATTAAAAGGTGTTGTTAAAAATGCACGCAATGCCGCCAAGAGAGAGGCTTGGAATACAGGAAAGCTCGAAACTATGAAAGAGCATATTGAGAAAAAAGAAAAAGAACTGAAAAAGGATAAACAAGATGGACAACAAGATAAATAAAGGAACAGCTTTTACAAACGATAAAACAAAAGACACTCAACCTGATTTTAAGGGCGAGTTGAATGTTGAAGGAAAAATCTATCAGTTGGCTGTATGGAAAAAGATAGCAAAGAATAACAAGCCATATCTGTCAATCAGTATTGAGGACAAATCAAAACGTATTACTGATGACCAACTGACAAACATTGCTAAACCGTCAGAGCCACAGCCTAATGAACTAAATGACGATATACCGTGGTAAGATGATAAGAATAACTAAAGAAAATCTCCCTGAGAGACTGGCAGAAGTCCAAGAAAAATTGGTGTCCTTGTTGGAAGAACAAGACGTAGTGTACTTGGACTTTCTGTCAGAAACCCAATATAAAAGTGCCAAGCAAAATAGGACATTTCACTCCTTGCTTGATTGTTTTTGGAACTCAGGGTGTTCGTCTTTCGAAACTAAAAAAGACCTAAAGTTTCATTATAAAGAACTGATAGGGCTTATCGAGGTAGCTTACTGCAACAATAGGCTAACCGAAGAAACCAAACAAATGGTTTGGAAGGCAATTAAGCTATTACCGCTTGCTCCGGGACAAAGAGCAGAAATCGTTGACCTACTCAAAGGACGTGTATTAAAAGAACACTCTTGGAGTGAGGCAAGAAAAGAACGAGCCACAGAGGCAATAGACACTATCTTGCACGATATGGACTTTGCAAACGTTCAAGGCTCAAAAGAAAGTAAGAAGTATCAAACTATTTTGGAGGGATTAAATGCTGATGAGTGGTGGAATTGAGAGAGAAAACGACAGATTAATACAGGTGTGGGCTTCAATGCAAAAAAGTTATATAAGTGGCTCACGAAAAAATGTTGTAGGACACCACTATTATTCAAGACGACATCAGCTTTTACGGTGGGACATTAGAAACATTATTCCACTCACATACGAAGAGCATACGGCACATCACGATGGAAGATTGCCTATTGAAATAAAGAATCCATTCAGGCAAAGATTTTTAGATGAAATGGCTCATAAGGATTATAAAGATTATTTATTGGAACACGGATTAACAGATGAAGATTTTGCTAGAATTTGCAACAGGAAATTAAAGGAGAAGATAAGTGAAGAGTTATAAGAAAGTTTTTGGGGCGTTGTCCTCAAAAGGCGTTATAGACGTTTTTATGCAGATTTACCTTGGTTGTAAGACAGAAGAGTATAAATCGTTTCAAGAAATAAAAGACTCGCTTAAAATCAACAAGAACACACTAAGAAGAATAACCAACAGATTATCTAGGTGCGGTCTTATTTCTTCTGCTCAGCCTACCGAATCGAAAGACAAACGTAAACGAGTCTATATCGTAGAGGATTCGAAACTCGCTGATTTGATAGAACAGATATATCAATTATGATAAAAGCCCCTCTAGGGAGTGAGGGGCTAAACTATTAAGGAAGGATATTTTTAGAATGAAAAAACAAGGTTATTATACACGAATAAAATAACTTGTCAAATGGGTTGACACAATATCCCAATGTGATAATCTATACGAGCTGAGATAATATCTCTTTAATACTGATTGCGGGGAGCAGGCTATCGCTCCCTCTGACTAACTAACAAACTTACTTACGGAGAAACAAAATGTACGCAAAAATTCAAAAGGGAAATTCCCAATCTTATATGTTAATTCATTCCGATGCACAAATTACAATAAATCCAAGAGTAGCCGTCTTTGATGAACTGTGGGACTATATGTGTCAACAACAGGCATCATCAGGCAAATGCGGCGATGATAATAACAATGCCAATCAGTCAGCAGATGTATTACATAAACTTGGTGTTGGATTAGGACAGCCATTCCTTATTCTCTATGAAACAGATAGAGTATTTTGGTACGGTTCACCAGAAAGACCAGAATTTAAGGGAATTGATTTATCTGTTGCCCACGTTAATATAGACGGTGTTTCCTACCTTACAGAAGGTAATGTATATATCCTGAACGATAAAGGACAAACAATTCAGAAAATTTAGTTAAGGGAGCTTTATCGCTCCCTTTTTATTTCTCTCCACAACCTTGAGCGTTCTTCCATTATTCCCCTGCGGTCTACATATCCAAATTCTGGTATATCTATCTCAATCTGTGTACCAACAGGGGCTTTAATAATTGGGTTGAGTTGAGGCTGAAAAATCTCTTTATTTATTCTTTCGTGTGTCCTTTTGTGAAGAACGACAAGATTAGCAAAGCTATTAACAAATTTATCATCGTCTGTTCCTGATAGTGGCATTTTATGATGGATATTACAATCAGATGGCAACTTACCTTTCTTGGCTTCCTTGATTTCCTTTTTAGTAAACAGACCATTAAAAAAGCCCTCATAGGCTAACCAAGCTATAAAGGCTCTTCTAACGTGATTCTTATAGAAGTTCCGATTCTTTCTACAAGTATCAGCAGAAACTTTTGTATATATTACTTTCATCAGTATCTCGTGGCGTATTCGTTTAAGCAGTTAAGTATATCTTTTGGTGTTTTCATAGAGTCGATACACGTTATCGGCTCACGTTCTAATTCTACATACTCTTTACTTGTGGTGCAACTGCTTAAAAGTAGCCAACACAGGATTAGCAGACAAATCATAATTCCAGTTGAAACCGCTCTTATCAGCTTTAATCGCTTTCTCAATTTCCTCTGCTCTCCTACTGACTTCCAATTTGTCATTGTGTTCTTTCTCCAGTTTTTTAATTAAAAGATTATTGTTTGATTCAAGCATTGTTTTTGCCGATTTTAGCGAGTCTATCCGCTTGCCCTGTATGTTTATCCAAAAAATACAGACCACCGCTAGAACGCCAAAAAAACAGGCAAGAAATAGAAGTATTTTATTCAGCATATTTTACGCTGTCCTTTCCCATACATTGACTACATAAGCAGGAGGCTGAACGGTTGTAGAATTGCCATAGATTGAGTTGCTGTTTGAGGCGTTGAAAGAAAGGTTTCGGGTATCATTCCACCATTTTCCACTTCCGGGGGCTGTCTTATTAACATCTACTGATGGTGTACCTGAGAAAGCTCCACTTCCTTTAGAAACATCAGTTCCGCTTGCACCAGATGTGCAAGTTACAATTCTCTCTAAAGTACCAGTAATATTCGGCAATCCTGCATTGATTGTCGTTCCGCCATTTGTGCCATTGCCAGTCCATAATGCTTTGCCAGATGAAACTAATGTCCAAGTGGAATTAGGAATTAATGTTGCAAGCGGACAAGTCGAACCTCTTGACATATACATTGAACCGACTGGATAGATATTTGAAAGCAGTGCTTGAATATCCGCTCTTGCCTTGCTATCCTCAATCTCATAGGTGTTAGTTCCGTCAGAAAGGTAAGCAACAGTAGGAGTGGTCGAAGCCTCTGTAAAGGTTACGCTTGAAGTAGTGCCGACAATCGCCGTCACGTCATTATATCCAGTTGCTGATAACGTTACCTCTGTTGTTTCAGGGAATGCCGAAGTTTCGAAAAATGGCACAATCATTCCCCCACCAGTTGCTTGTACAGTTACCGTTGTAACTCCATCTGTTACGGTTACTTCCGTTATCTTATCGGGAGAAACTGTGAATGTCCAAGAATATCCTGCCATAATCTTAACTCCAAGTTAATGTTTTAGTTGTCGGGTCATAGGTAATAGTTGGAATTGCATTTACTCTTGCAATATTTGTACTAATACGAGCGTCAGGGATTAATCCTGTTGAAGTATCTAACAACTGATAGCTTCCAACCTGTAAGCTATTGGCAGTTGAGTTCGTGCCACTTCCTAACTGGATAGCATTTGTCGCTGCGCTCACAGTTCCACCGATAGCAATGGCATTATTTGAATTTCTAGCATTTGATATGCCTGAAACTTTACCATTTATGGCAACAGCGTTGGTTGCATATCTGCTAACAGAGGCATAGGTGGAATCACCAAGAACGATACTATAATTCGATTGAGCCTTTGCACCACCACCAACGGCAACCCCGTTGCTACTTGCAGATGTACCACCACCAACGGCAACGCCACTCGTGCCAGCTTGCGAAGCATAACCAATGGCAACGCCACTTTCTTCAGCGTTTGTGCCTGTACCTATTGCAATCGCACATTGCCCACCGACTTTTGCACCCTCTAAAGAATTATCTTGAACACCAATAGCAATGCTTGCAGGACAAAGGATTTCTTCTTCTTCAGCAGTTGAATTTTTTCCTGAATCAGTGCCAATATTAATGAAAAAGTCATCACTTGCAGGATTACCTAAAATGGTCAAGCTGTCCGTACCTGTCGCGGTGTTTTGAATACCACCTGCTTGAATAGTTACATTACCGTTAGCATCAGGTTGCACATTATTTACACTCGTAACAGTTCCTACATTGTTTGTATAACCGTTAGGATTAGTTGAATTATAAGGTGTATATCCTAAAGCAGTTGTTACATCACTTGAGCTAATCCCTGTTATGTAACCCTTATTAGTTACCCAAGATTCAGTTGCGTATCCACTCAAAGCAGAAACAGTTATAAAACCGCTATCGTTGGTTAAGTCGCTTGTCGCTGTTGGTATAGTTATATCCGCTGTTGTGTTTCCTGACTGATTGGCGGTAAATGTAGCAACGCTTGAGCCATTGACTTGAATGTCTAATTGTCCGTTGTTAACTGTCGGCAGGCTTGAAGAAGTGATAAATCCGCTATCATTTGTTAAATCGGAAGTCTTTGTCGGAACAGTTAAGTTAACAGTTTCATTGCTTGATTGGTTAAGCGTAAATGTGCTTACTGTACTTCCATTCTTTTGGATTGTTACAGTAGAATTATTTACTGTCGGTATTACTGTTGAACTTGGCAATGCACCAACATCGCCTGCAGTCAAAGCAATGTTGCTCGACAACGCCTTACCATTGACCGTTCTTGTTTGAGGAACGAAATTATTATCAGCCTCGGCTTTTGTGTAATACGCACCCTCACTACCGATATACGACCAGCTCTTGACGTTATTGTTTTCTACGCAACGATAATAGGTTGCCGCACCAGCGTGTGTGCTGTCCACCAAAACTTTAATAATATCGTTAACAGGAACGGTTGAAATATCGTATGCCTGTAATTCTGCATAAGTGCCTACAATATCGAACACGTCAGAGGCTGATACAATGGCGTCAATCTGGCTTTGCAGATTATTGTCAGCTGATTCTCGGTTGTTTGTTTCAACTGCTATCGAGTTAGCTACTTGAGTGACTGTCTGATAATTGAGATTATTTGTCAACTCCGAGATATTATCATTTGGCTGTAAAGCTGTATCTGCTAACGCCCCTTGACTTGCGGTTGCAAACTCATTCACGTTATGAGTTACAATATTGCCATATCCACCGATTGTCGTATTGATTGTGGTTATCTGTCCTTGCAATACGGTATCAGCATTATCTACATAGGTTTTTGTCGCTGTTGACATAGGCATATTAGCAGGGGCAAGATTTTCAACATTTCCAAGTCCTACTTGAGCCTTTGTAACTTCATGCGGATTATTCTTATCAGAAACGTGATTGCTTATTGCCGTATGGTCGCTATCAATAGAACTAGATAGCTGTTGCTCTACGCCCTTTGCTCTATTTTCTTCTGCTGTTATATTATCTTGAAGAACGTCCTCGGCATTTGTGGCTCTGTTTGTTTCTGCGGTAAGGTCATCTCGCAAGTCCTGTTCTACACCTTTTGCACGAGTTTCCTCATCGGAAATTAAACCCTCGACACGAGTAATTTCGTCTGCCCTAGTGTCAACCTCTAAATCTATCTTGTTATCAAGAGCCTCTTCAGCCTCAACAGCACGATTATTTTCAGCGGTAATATTTTCTTGAAGGGTAATATCTGCATTCTGTCTTGAAGTCGCCTCGTCAGCGATAGCTTGTTCAAGTTGCTCATCAGCGGTATTAAGCTCGCTCAAGGCATCTTCTAATCCAGTAATAGCACCCATAGGGTGTTGGTTTGCTCTATCCCTGTTATATAACTTCGTATGGTCGCGAGTAGCGTCAGAAAGTCTAATATCGGCAGTATATGTTACATCAGGTTGTAACTCAAAATTTGCCCTTAATGGCTCATCTCTTCCCAAGACAAAATTAACATTTACATCTACCATTGCCAATTACCTCTGGTTTGGTTGTTAAAGTTAAAGTCCCCTCGCAAGTCTTTTTTAGAATTTTTTCTTCGCCGTGTATCGTGTCTTTGTACCATACACAAGCATACACCTGATTAACCGTTGATAATTTTATACTTTGCTCTCGAGGAATATCAATGCTAAACGGATTTGCTGGGTGGTCATAATGTAACACCAAACACCCGACCTTTACATCAACAGCCACAATCTCTGGCAATGTTTCACCTTCTTCGGGGCTTACGCTAACTTCTATTACGTTTATTAAATCATCACCCTGATACAGCATTATTCTCTCCATTGGTCGGGAGCTATCAGAATTTCCGTAGGGTACTTGGTGTCAAAATTCCAACAACTCCCGTCAAATTAAACTTTCACAAACTTTCTTAACCGCACACCAACGATTAATCCAACCCTTGCAATACTTCGTCCACCCTTTACAATGTATCATATAGTCAAGACGATTATCAAAGTACCTTTCAAGCACTCGTTTAATCGGCTGACTATTACAAGCACAAAGCGTTTGATTGCCTATTATACCATCAGCCTTTACACCTAATGCCTTTTGCAAGTCCTTTATAGCTTGTATTGTACCACTATGAATAGAATAGTCAAATACAGCAACTGATAAAGAATCGGGCAACCAATCACATTTTGACTTGACCCAGTATTCTTGTTTATAGATTTCTTCTGCTTGAGATTGAGTAAGATTACGAATATCCAACTCGGGATAGCTCATCGCACAGATACCATACTTTGTACCTTTGCACTCTCCAACTCCCACTATGCCAGAAGTCCAGTTACCTCTATCGTCCTTATCGTTTTGGTAGCCAGACTCCAGCTTTAGTGTAACGTTTTTAGCTATTTTCCACGCCAGATTCGTCATATATCTCTACTTCTTTATAATTAAACCTCGTGTCGCCATCTTTAAGCCAAGCCGATGACATTCTCACTCCGTCTTTTTCAAGCTCTTGACCATCATCAGGCAGAAGAATATCACGCACCTCGGTTATTTCAGCACCCTCAGGTTTAAAACCACACCACATACCGCTAACGCCGTTTAGTGTGCCAACATAAGTCTTTATCGTTCTCATCTCTCTACTCCGTAGCAGGTAAGTCAAATAATACAGTCGTATTAGTACCACCAAAACCATCGGTAACGCTACTCATATTTTCCATTACAGACTGCATATTACTTGGGAAGTGAACGGTACAACCTGTTACACCTTTGAGCATATTATGAAAAGGCTTTGTAACGCCGTAGTTGGTTCCGAAACTGTTGCTTTTCAAAGCTGGGAACGAAACAGAAGTCAGGGACGTACAATAGCTCAAGTCTATTGCTCTATGTTCATATACCTTTGTCAGGCTCGGAAATACCGCAGTTTCAAGACTTGGCATATTAGAAACAACGAGAGAGCATTGTTTAGAATCGTTTGATGAGCCACCACCTAATTCTTCTAACAACGGGAAGTTTATACTTGCTACTTTGTTATTAGAAATAGAGCCCGTAAAGTACATATAAATCCTACCATAATCCCACCCAGATATTTTTTTAAGTTTCGGGAAAGAAATAAATGTAATATACGGGGTGGAAAAATACACCGCTATGGTAGCGTTTGTCGCATCTTCAAGCTCAGGAAACAATATGCCATTGTCAGAGTTGATTCCTTTGAAGTTTGGGCAATATCCAAACGCCCCATAAAAAACGTTACACCCTATTACACCTGAAGCCTTCTGAAAGTTTTTGAGTTTTGGACAATTAAATCTTTCGATTGAGCTGTATTGGGCAAAATACGCTATCTGGTTATCACTAGATACGCTATAGATTGTTTCCAAGTCCGGAAAACTTATGGTCTTAATGCTATTATTTTTATATAAAAAGTAATTGGGTAACGCATCTCCACGAAGCACTTTCACCCCTGAAAAATTAAGAGACCACTCACCGCTCGGAGCTTGCAAAACACCATTTGCATCAACATCGCCGAGGAAGTTACTGATTGTTGCTCCATATTTTTCAACAACTGGAGCATCTTCAATAAACTCGACTTCAAAGTTACCAAGAGTGCCTGAAACCGTGCAGACATTTTCATCAACAACATAAGCACCATATTGTTCTTCTGCCTGTTCTGGTGTAATGGTAGTTCCTTGCAATGATAAATATTCAGCAAATGCAGACCAGTCGAGAAACATAAGACCACTATCACCAGTGAATAAAAACTTAATAGTTACTGGGTTCGTCTTACTTACTAACATCGCTCCAAGAGGAGTCTCTTTATCATCACCTAACAACCAAGAGTTCAGCGTTACTGGTAGTCCCTCGGCACGGTCGATATTCATATTAATAACAACATCGCTATCACCTAATTCTTGCAAAATAGCATCTTTTTGTGCTTGCGAGGCTATACCACTATTTATCTTTTCTACCAGATATGAGTTCTTAAATGTCAACATCTGGGTGCTTGCGTTGAATGAGCCTTTAGATGACGTTCCACCACCGCCACCACCAGAGCCGGACGTTGCAATTCCTGCATAGATGTCTTCTTCTTCAAGTCTTAACATTTATGCCTCCGTTGATACGTTTACACTTGCAGTACCAGAAAAAGCTCTCAAATATAAATCACCAGTTCCTTGTTCATATACAACAGTTTTAAAAGGCTGAACAAAGATACCATCAGTGTTCCCACTTTCAGGGGCAGAACTAGCTTCTTGAGCAATTACAATATTTGCTCCTCTATTCTGGATTCTATATGTAGTTCCCGAAGATGAGCCGAGAGCCACCCAAGAACTAGTCAGATTTTTTACTTCTACTTGTGCCATTATTTTCTCCTATGTCTGTATCAGTTACTTCTTTTGTTTTTGTTCTCACGAATTGTGTGAGAGCTTTAAAAACTACATTGCCAGTAGCCTTATAACAATTTTCAAAAATCGAATATAACTCTATGCCACATATAATAGTAGCACCGATTCTTGCTAAATTCAAATCTGCAAAGGTAATCATATATACATCTAAGCCTTGTAGTAATATAATAGATGAACTGTACATTATGAACTTTATTATTGTTCGTTGCATTTTGTGGCTTGTTATTAATTCACCTTTGCAGAAACTCGCATAAATACCTGTTGCCATATCAGCAAGTATGAATATTAAGCTCCATAATATTAACACCCCTATCGGCTCAAAAAAGCCTAATATCGAGGCAATTAAATAAGACCAAATACGGTGTATATCCAAGAACTTCATATCATACTCCTATCTGCATAAAATTAAGAATAATACAAGGACAGCTCCCCAATACCATTCACTAATCTTCCATCCATATTTTTTATCATCATAGACGTGGCGACAAGTCCAACCGCCTAACCAATAGACAGAGCCTTGAAGTAAACCAACAGGCAAGAATAGAGGTTCGTTAAATGCTAATCCCAAAATGAAACTTGTTAGACCACCTCTCAAAGACAAGGTAATAAAGCCATAAAGTTTCGGATTATTCTTATAGCAAGAGTCGGGCAAAATTTTACTCAACCACTTAAAGCCCTTATGCTTAGAACACCAATCTTTTGCCTTACCAAGAAATGGAAAGACTTTATTCTGAACCATATCTGTAATGTTCAAATCGTCCTTATCGGTGTCGCTTATCTTTCCACCAACCAATAAAGCACCGATGTAAGTACCCCAACCAGAGAAGGAAGTGCACATTTTACCTGCGATGAAAGCAGTTACAATCATTGCGAGATTATATCCGTTCAATAGATACGACAATACAGCAATCCAGACAGCAAAATACCACTTGCAGAGCGGAAACTTTTTGTCTGTGAAAGGTATTCTTAGACCGCCACGGATTCTAAAAAAACAACTTCCCAAAAGAACACATAAAGCATAAAGTAAAAAAGTCATTATAACCTCCTACCAAACATAAGATATTGTTATATAACCAGAGCCATCTCGGTAGCCTTGAGTATGTACTACATTACTACAAGAGCTATTTGTATATGATGAACCACCACCACCGCCAGAATGAGCTCTATAACGTTTACCATCGTGTTGAGCGGCTGATGAGTTACCACCGCCACCACCATAATAGCCAGCACCACCAGCACCAGATGTACCCCAATAATTTCCTCCGTTGCCACCTAGTCCTAAAGTACCATTGTTTGAACCAGTACCACCTGCGGTTTGCGTACCACCAGTAGCACCATTTGCGACCGCTCTACGACTTGCTGTTTCAGAACTTCCACCAGTTAAGCCACCGCCGACAGCACCAGCAGATACGGCAGTACGACTTTCATCACCACTCGATGAAACACCACTACCGCCGCCACCTGCAACTACTACTCTGTTTGCATAAGCAGTACCACCACGTCTAATATCCGAGGCATTATAGGAAGCAATATTTTGATTAGATGGAATAGCACCAACAGTTATATATAGAGTTTCACCGCCAGTTACATTCATATCGCATTGGACACGACCACCATTGCCACCATTGGATTTAGAGCCATCTGCACCTTTCGAAGCCACACAATCAATATGGATTTTCTCTACACCTAATGGTACTGTCCAAGCCTGTACCGAAGTTCCTGCATTTACTGTAAATGTATCGAAACCAAGCTGATATACAAGTTCTGAACCTTTATATATCTTTTTAACGATTTTACCGTTTTTCACAATACAACCTATATGAGTCGTACCTTTATATGCTTGATTGTATCTTACCATATTAACCTACCACAAAATAGTATGTATCAGGGTCTGCCGGAGTTGGAACTTGTTGCACGACTTGAAGTCTTGTATTGAAAGCGTTTGTAATGTCTGACGGGAAAGCATATCCCTCATCAGAGTCCATAACCTTTTTCCAATGAGATGTATCACTCAACAAGTTTCCTGTGTTGTCATCTGTTAAAGATGAGTAAATTCTAAAGCCAGTTGATGTTACTTGCTTTGTTAAACTACCTTTATAATAAGTTACAGTAGCCGCCCACTCAGGCAATCCCTCTTGCATTAAATATGCCTGCTGATATGTGGTAACGTAACTAACTGATTGGATTTCTTCCAAAGGAGGAAGTTCCTCACTCGTTTCAGTTGCGGCGTTCCATCCCTCACCCCAAGCACTCAATGATTGAATTTGCTCAATGTCATTAGTGGTTGTAGGGTTGTTTGCTTGCAGAGAGCCAAATACACCGTTGTTCGTAGCGTTCCCTGCAAATACTTTGATATTTTTTCTTGTTAAACGTGGCATTTTTCTCTCCTAAAATTCAACTCTCTTACTATAAGTTAAAACCTCACCAACCTTGTCAGGATTAGTATATGTCCTAAAACCAGTTTTGTAAATTGCGACTTGAGTCGTGTATGTACAGAACCCAAAGAACCGTTTATCATACTCAATAATATAAGAACATCTTACACCCATTGGTCTCGGCAAAACCTCTTTCTGAATAGCCGCCAAAATTACAGGGGTTTTATTCTTCGGGACGAAATACGTCATTTCCATATTTCCGTCAGAGTCCATACGAATTGTGTTCCCAAAGAAACTATATAATGAATCGTCCAACGATTTATGAGAAAGGTCAGACGTGTTAGCAATCGCTTTTAACTTCAGGATAATACGATAATCATCATCGCTAAGTGCAACCAAATTATCGTCTTCAACATAGTATCTATCAACACCTAAATATTCCCCTAATAAGTCCTGTTGAGCCCCTACTGCTGTGTCAATATTGTAACCATTAATAATATCTTGTATTAAGGTGTCAGGCAAAGTCCTAGTACTTGATTTTATCGTTTCTTGTGCTTTACGCTTATTATGATACTGCATAATAAGCAAATTAGCATAGTAATCATCAATAACCGTCATACTAAATCTCCGTTATTGTTATATTACCAACCGCATACACACCATCAACTGTCGGAGCTAGGTATTCCACCCAGTTTACCCCCTCATCTGCTGATACCAAAACGTTAACAGCATAACCATCGCCACCGTTAGCATCAATCGCCTCTTGAGCAATCGTAGTAATTGTAGCTGTTTCTGCATAGTCGCCAATCTTGAAATCGAGATGTTCTTCTATGTATTGCTTGATAGCATTAATATCAAAGGCAACCCCAGTAGCAGAGGCTTTAATATCGAACTTAATGTCGAAGTCAACAGTTTGTGCCTCGTCCCATTTTGCAATAAATTGTGTTTGTGCAGGGGTTAAAATTGTATATTCAATATCTCCCCTCATATTGCAACCCGGAGCTTTCTTAGAATAAATCGCATTTGCAATATCACTTGCAGAACCGCCGTCCATAACCACCCAAATACTATGAGCGGGCGTGCCATTAGCATCTGTACTCGATGTATAGTTTTCATAAACTTTAGCATCGTTCACACCATCTAACTGTAATAATGTAGCCTGTAAACCGTTCAAATAACCAAACGAACTAATAGCCACTGACTGTCTACGTCTTAATCTTAATTGAGCATCTGTTTCTTCATCAGAGCCAACAGAAACCGCAGTTGTCGGATTTATTACCGATGTAACACCTAATACGATTGTAACAGGGGTCGTGAGGGTTTCTGGCAACACGACAACACTTCCCATAACTTCCGACCTAAACAAACACGGAGTAGTTCCTGCCGCTAATGATTGAGAGTTTACTAATACAAATCTGTTGCCCTCATTATCTTGAATTGTATATCCAGTAGCATCGGGGTTGTTATAGTTGCCGTCTACACCCTCAAGAGACACAGCCCTATCAGTAGTAATATTTACAGATACAGTAGTGAACGTTCCGGCTTTTCTAAACACGTTATTTATTGCACATCGTTGGTCTAGCACCGCACCTTGAGCGTTATCAGGATTAAATGAGTTATAAAGTTGCATTAACAACCCACGAATATCCACACCCTTTTGAGCAAGAATATTCAGCCATTGACCATCAGGAGTTGACGAGTCTAACAAGACATCATTGCCGTAAATCTCGTGAAACGCAGACACTAAATCAGCCAAAATCTCTTGGCGAGTTGCTGTTTGTAAACCCTGCTCATTAAACAAATCACTCATATTCTTACCTCTATCGTTTCATTATAGGTTGTCTTAAATCTTATTGTCGCTGTATATTTACGATTGTCAACTGAGCTCTCAAAATACACCAATTCTACTATATCAGGCTGTACGGCAATCACTTTTTGAACTGCCGCATCTATCGTAGCTTTACCGCCCTTTTGCCCTAACAAATTCTTGTAATCTATGCCCTCAAGCATATCAAAGAAACAGTCGTTGTACCAACATAACAACTTCTGTTTTACATCATAAGCAGTGCCGAGAGATTCTTTAGCGTAGTCAGACCTACTCCTGCCAAAATTGAAGTCCCAGTTACTATCAAGTGTTCTTACTCTCATTATGCAATCACCGTTATAATTCCGTCTTTTACAGTTATTGTTTTATTGTCAGCACTTCTAAAAGTCCCAGTAGCCGCCGTGGTTGCGTGTAACTCAGTCGCCGTAAACTTCCCAGTAGCCTCTGTTTCAGCATTTTGAAGTTCTATCTTCTCTCCAATAGTTATACCAGAACTGCTAGAATATTGCAAACGGACATAGTTGCTATACCCCTGAATTAAATCTGCCATAGAATGAACACCGATTAACGCAAAGGCATCGGAAATATTGTGTCGTCTGTCATAAGTAGCGGGCAATGGTTCACCAGTGTCCCACCATCGGTCAATCTCATAATCGCAGAACAATAGCAGACAATTATCCCCAACTTTTATGGGGAAAGTTAAACGACTATCTCCACCGCCTAACACAACAAATGGCACTTGTTGTAGCGGTGGATAATCTATTAATTTTTGAGTACGAGGGTTAAAATCATCTTTCATCTTATGCAATACCTGAACGTTAACCGTCTGATTAGAATAGTTAACGCCAGTAATTTTACCCAACTTCACGCAGTTAAAATTCTTAGAAAAATTCTTAAACCACGCTTGAAGAGTTTGAGTTAGAGTTTTGTTGGTGTTTGGCTGTAACAATTCCGAACCTCCCGTAAATTTGTGAACCTACTAACATTTCAAGCGTAGTGGTAGCTTTCCCTGCCTCTGCACCTGAAATAACGCCCTCGTGCTTAATGCCATATACCTTATACTGACCATTAAACATAGGGTGAATACGTGAATTAATTTCTATGATTTGTCCTACAATAAAACGAGGTTCAAAAATAATATCCACTTTAAGAACCGCGTCTTCGTGTTTAGGAACTCCTAACAATCCCGATTCGTCATTTATTAAGGGGACTTCGCCTTTAATAGCATCTAAATCGTCTAAAATTATAAGTTTGCCGTTATCAATATAAGCACTTTCGTTTGAATACTGTTGAGCAATCTGCATAGGATTACCACTTAACGAAACAGAGCGATTGAACTTATGGTCTTTGCCAGAATAAATATTTAGACCAAGATTCATATCTTTCGCCACTTTTGCAAGAACTCTATCCCTGCTTGCACCTGCAAGAGTTACATCTGTGTGCAACTGCATTGTTCTCAATCCAACAAAACAGTGCATTTTTGTAATAGTCTCCGTCCCTTCCCTACTAGTAAAACAACTCCACATATCACCAATAAAGATAGTGCTTAATCCTGTCGTTTCATATCCTGCCTCTAAAACAACAGTTCTACCTTTCATATTAAAATAATCGAAAAACAATAAATTATATGTATCTGGTGCTAAGTTATAAATAGAAGCATCTAAGGAATTAACATCAGCAAATAACGTTCTATTTACTGAAAATTCTAATGTAAACGGAGTTTCCCTACTATCAATAGTTGTGATTGTGTTAAGAGGAAACCCATATTCGTCAACATCTTGTACTGTAAGACGATATATCCTCTGTTGTTTTTTAGCGGCTGAGATGGGATTAACTAGCACTTGGGACATCTAAGTACTCCTGTATAATTGCTCTTTCCAGTCCTTCAAAAATGCTCAACCTTATTCTACCAGATGTAAAATCATCAATACGCCAAGGGTCGAACCCGTCTTCCGACCAAACCCATAAACTCCACGTCATATTATTACTGTACGAGTCTAAAAGGTTTACAAACGAAGTCAACGCCAACCCTCTAGTCGTTAAAGACGCACTCTCTACGTCTAGATACCACGTTTCTTGACTCGGAATAAACCTCAACGTAAGCGTAACATCTTCACCTTCTGCCGTAACAAACGATACAGACTGGTAAGCACTATCGGTTAATGTATTTAATATACGTATACTCATTTTTCTGGTGTAAATCCTCTACGTTTTAATGCTTCACCGCATTGGTTAAACCCTATTGAATCCCACTTATTATACTCAGATGTTCCTTTTGGAAAGAAAGTTCTTCCACCTAATTCAGTATCATCTCTTATCCAAAGTTCTCCATTTGGGGCTTTGATAAGCGTTGCTTGATTGCCGTCCCCGTCAAATACAGGGCAAACCTCATCTAACTCCCCTGTACTACCAATCGTCTCCCCTTGTTCTGTGGGAATATCGACTTCCTCTGTTGTTGCAATGCTAACATCTTCCCCGTCTGTTTTACCTAAAGGCGTTTCGGGTTGATTTTCAAAAGCCGCATTTCCTTGATATTTTTCAGAATCAAATGGCACAGTCCTAATAGAAACAGTACGAAATTCCTTAAATGTAATCGTTATAAGCGACTTATCTTTTGTTTCTTTAGGTTGCTTAAACTCAAGATTTGTAATTACATAATCAACCAAATAACCCCACGGGGTTTTTACAGTTATTGGGCTTCTTCCATCTCTTAAATAAAGTAAATACATATATGCTTGTTCTTGATTGGTAAGAGGTCTTCTTTCGCCATCTACTGTTCCTATTAATGACGATAATTTAGATATTGCATTACTCGCAGTATCAACCCACTGAGAAGCTTTCATTATCGTTTTTTTCATTTGATTAAATCCCTTAGAGCGAATAGGTAAAAACGACATAACCCCCTCTAGTTTTTGAGCCACTTGCCCTAGCTCTTGAGAAATCGCATTTCTTTGATACCAAACAAGCTCGCCGACCTCACCACTTATCGTATATGTTTTTGGTTTAAGAGTTATCTGGTCTTGATATGGTTGATTAGACTCGACATAATGGTCAGTTACATCGCAATCGGCAGTTAAAGTCTCGTCCCCCACAATATCTAATTTTAAATCAACAGGGTCATTTTTACTCGAAAACCAATACTCTTGTATGTGGTCTTTCCAAATCGTTTTGAGATTATCCCACGAAAGTTTTGTATCATCAAATTTATTCCTAAATTCGCCTAATGAATATATTTGATTTATTATATTTGCCATTAAAATACTCCTACAAAGACACTATCTACATAACTTCCGCTTGTGCTTTTATCAGTACCAGCAGATACACCATTTTCTGTGGCTTTTTCTATTAACTCAGCGATTTTATCAGTCGAATCTGCATTAACATTAGTGGTAGTTTGTTGATTATTATTAATTACTACGGTTTTACCTAACACGCCCTTATGTTCTAAATATGCCCCTATTAAATCAAAAACAGCACCCTGCTTATTTCCGCTTTTTATGTTATTTACAGCAGATTTTGCCCCTCTAATCGCACTTATTTGATGAGCAAGCCACTCTATTCCATCGCTTATTTGCTTTACTGCGTCCCAAAATCTTGTTATACCTTCTTCTATATCTTCAATAGATATACTATCTAACCATTTCGTAAATTTATCTGTCAAACGGTCTATAACTTGTCCAACTTTCTCAACATTTATATTAGAAAGCCAAACATTAAGAAAATCTATCATCTTATCAGAAAAAGACTTAATGACAGGGGAAAACTTGGACGTAAGTATCTCCCCACTCCTCTGAAGACCTAAAACAAATGTTTGTAACGAGGCATTTGCATCAAGTAATTTTTCTTGCCCTTTTTCATCAAGCCTCGGCAATTCTTTATTTACACGCTGTCTTGCACGGAAATAAGGCAACCACTGTTGACCAGTAAAACCCATTTGGTTTAATAATTCTACCAGTGCTTGATTATCAACGCCAACTGTGGCGTTTTCAATCATATCAAGAACTTTACTTACGTTTCCTTTGGCGGCAAAAGCCTGAATACCACCTAATTTATATCCGCTTAGTTTACCTTCTCCAAATCTAATCTTGGTTATATTTTCCATTACAGAAGATAATTCGCCCATAATATCTTCACGAGACATTGGGCTACCAACACTAGCAAAACGCTCTTGGATTCCTTGTAAGGTTGCCAAGTTCGTTCCAGTATACATCATAAAATTACGGACATTAAACGAATTAGATAAGTTAGGGAGAAATACGTTCTTCCATAGTCCTTTCGTAGCAGAAGCAAGCATTTTTACGGAGTTTCTCGCAACTCTCGTCATAACACCAACAGAACGTTTCATCTCTCTAACCATATTGTTAGAATGACGTTTTTGGCTTCTTTCTTCCATACGCCACATATGCTCTTGTTCCTTTTGACGAAAACGCTTTTCTTGCATTTCATCTTTTCGAGCCATTCTCTCCATCTGTTGTTGGTGAGTTGTTTCTTTTAGGGATTGTTTTATTCTTTGAGTTTCTGCTTTTTTTTGCTCAGTGGCTTGTTTTTCTCTTTCAGTATCTTGTTTTGCTCTTTCTTTAGAAAAAAAACCATATAACGAAGCTTGCCGTTTTGTAAGTTCATTCAACTCCGACATTTGTTTGGCAAACTCAGCAAGCATTTTCTGAGCTTGTTTTAAGCCTTCTTCGTTTACCTTAAACCCTATCTCAGCATATAATTTACTTACTGCATCAGCCATCTTTATTCAATTCTCTCTCTGTTTCGGCGTAATCCGATTGAAAATTCTCATACGCCATTACATCTAATACATCGGTTACAGGGGCTTCCCCCACATCGTGAGGGTCGCCACCATAATAACCAGACTTTGCGATTTTAACTCTCAGATACCTGAGCTCATCGCCTATATAGACTTCAGGTCTTCTCCAGTCCCCGTCCCCAGAACA
>JAEEGL013231737.1_pt1 | contig 43293 bp, 35 predicted proteins | sample 9134231 | NCBI WGS metagenome assembly JAEEGL01 (sample SAMN16246548, study PRJNA631951) | gut metagenome | biome: gut microbiome; feature: rumen; material: fiber-attached | host: Bos | place: Iran: Karaj | collected 2018-10
GCATCTTAGCAAGACTAGCTTTTCTACTTTCTTCTAATAAAGCTATATTTTCTTTTGTGGCAGCATTAAAACATAATAATCCCTTATCATATTTCTCATCAAATGCAACATTATATACTGTAAAAACAATAGTTGGAACAAAGAAAATAATAATTGCACTAATAAATCTTTTAATGGATTTATTAATAGCAGCATCTATTTTTTCTGAATCATTAACTATAGAGCTACCTATATCAATCATTATTAATATGATAAGAATTAAGGGAACTATTATATATAGAGTTTCAAATAATATTTTAAAAATATTAATAACTTTTAAAAATCCTATTTGCTCACAAAAGTTCATATAATCTCTTTCTATTCATCTCCAAAAAAATCATCGAAGAATTCATCATCAGTAATTACATTTTCATTAACAATGACACTGTCAACATCAACATTTACTTTTGGCTTAATCACTTTTTCTTCTTCTGTTTCTTTCGTTTCTTCTTTTGGTTTTTCTATCTCTTTTACTTCTTCTTTTTGATCTACTTTAACCTCTGGTATTACTTCTTCAAAATCAAAATCCATAGGTTCTGCTAATTTATTACCTTGAGATTTAAGTTTCTCCTTTTGAATTCTTTCTTCTTCATCCAATTCTTTTAATCTCTTATCGATATCTTTCATCATAGCATCGATATCTAATCCATCTAACATACCTTTGTTACTACTTGGCATAGTAGGTATTGGTTTATTTACATCAGCCATTCTATCCATAGCAAATGGGTTTCTTGGTGTTTCTCTACTGCCAGCCATGCCACCAAAATGAGATGTAGCACCCATTCCCGGCATACTCATCATACCTGGCATTCCAAATGGACTCATACCCATATTTGCGCTTGCATTCATTGGATTTTCCATTGCTCTTTTACTTTTCTCTTCTGTAACATATTTCTTTAAATCAAATAATTCAATTTCTCTTATTTTTCTTTCCGGATATGTTGCTTCTGGATAAGATTCTCCCCAATCCATTTTAAGATTTGGTGTATATTTAGTTTTAAATGGATTCATACGTAATCTTATAATAATTGCTTCACCCATTTTTAACTTTTGTAAATCGGAAACTGTAACAAGTGGTGTCGAAGCAGTCTTATCTTTTTCTTTAGATTTAACTTCTCCACACATTTTACTTATTTCTTCTAATGCTTTTAATTCAGTACTAATTAAATAAATTAAATTACCACAGTTACCTTTAATAGTTTGGGCAACTTCTTCACCATAAACATCATTTAATGCTGAGAAGTTTTGAATAATAAAGGTAAATCTTATATCTCGAGAACGTGCTGCTGATACCATACTATCAACATCTTTAAGTGGTGGCATATTTTGAAACTCATCAAGAATGAAATTAGTACGACATTTTAATTTTCCGCCATTCTTTTGAGCAACATCAATTAATGTTTCATAACATTGTTTAATAAATATTGTCATTAATGAGTGATATGTTTTCTTTTCATCATGAATAATCATGAATACAGCAGTTTTACCATCACCTATTTCGCGCATATCAAAGTTACTATAAGAAAGCATCTCTGACAAATTTTCTTGAGTTGAAAAGGCTCTTATTTTTTGCCTAAATGTTGATAATAATCCTCCCTTTGTATCAGTTGGAGCATTAATAGTGGTACTTGCAAACATATAGGCATTTGAATCTGCACCTTTTAAATTAAAATATTCTTTAATATAGTTACTAGTTGAATATCTTTCTTCACCAACTGTACTCATATAGTTAATACTATTTAGGTTAACTTCTGTTTCTTTAGCATCTTGAAACAATCCCAAAGCTAAACCAGAGAAATAATCCGCTGCACCCTTTTCCCAGAAATCTGAATCAGATTTATTATTTGGATCATATAAGATATTTAATGCAACGTCACTTAATAACTCAATTGATTTATCTTTGTTTCCTTCTTTATAATATTGATAAGGTAAATATAATGGATTCCATGAATTACCTTTACTTGGTTCCCTAAAGTTTAAAACAATTATTTTATATCCACGCGCTTCAAGATTCTTAGCAGTTTTTCTATATATCTCACCTTTAGGGTCGGTAATAATTATACTTTCACCCTTTTTAGCTAATAAATTAACCATTGGAAAAACCAAACTTTCAGTTTTACCTGAACCAGTAGATCCAATAACTAAGTTATGATAATCACCATTATCTACCCATATTTCTTTCCCATTATTTATTAATGGAATACCTGCAGCCTTGATATTTTTATCTTTAGGATTAACTTTTTCAACATGACTGCTTTCCTTTATTTCTTTATCTTTTGACCATCTTGAATAACCATCACTTGAATCATCTTTCTTAATTTTTAAACCTAATCCACGGCCTTTTTCTTTATCAAATATATATGAAGATACACTTGTAAATATTAAAATTAATGCCCCAATAAAAAGTGCTAATGTAATAGGTAAATATTGTATTGAAAAAGCACTTGCTGGAATTAATCCATAAAATGTACCTGTATTTAATAAACTAAATAAATTAGATACAGCTAGTGCACATAAATATAGTAATATAAAACAATATAATACAAATAAGAACAAATCCCTTGGCCCTACTTTAAACTTCATACATAATCACCCAATTCATTAACATTATACTATAAATTTGAATTATTTTAAATCTCTATTTCATAATTCATAATATCTTTTTCAACTATTATTATAGTTTTTCCATTATTTAGTGTAATACTATATGTAATGTTATCCTCATTTTCCTTATCATCATAGTTAGTTATTAAACTATTAACATTATTATAAATATTGTCTCTAACACTATAAAACATATCTAAAGTATTATATTTTGCTTTAGAATTATTACTTAACATATTATAAGCTCTAGTTGTATCAATATTAAGTAAATTAGTAAAATTGCTTATATATAATTCTAATTTACTATTTTCACTAGTATTTATTGCTTTTAAACTAATTCCGTTATCTATTGTATAGTCTACTTCACCTGTATTTTTATAATACTCTATATCGTACTTTAATGGATTAATAACATATTTATTATTAAATACTATAACAAGATAATTAACACTTTCATAATAATCATATTGACTACCATAAGATCTATCAACAATATATCCGTTTACATAATAATAAGTTTTATTATTAAGACTTTTAGTATACATTCTAGTTGCTGTAAAAGAAGGATCATAATATGCATCAACTACTTCAGATAAATCTATGTTATTTTCACTAACATATTTACTATTTAATACCTCTTTAACTTCATCAACTGACTCCATATCTAAATATTCATAAATAGCATTTTGAATTGTAAAAAATGATGATGCATCTATTGAATATTTAAATTCTTTTTTAGGAGTTTCCGGTGGTGTTTTTTTGTCAACATAAATTACTAATAATGCCAACCCAATTATTATTATAAAAAATAGTGCAATTATTAAATACTTTTTATCCTTCATTATAATCTCCTTCTATGGTCTAGGATTTGATCCACTTACATATTTTTGCGGATCAACTGCTGTACCATTTAATTTTAAGGCAAAGTGTAAGTGCGGTCCTGTTGAACAACCAGAACTACCAACCTTACCAATTATTTGACCTTTTTTAACATAATCTCCTTTTCTTACGGTAATAGTATTAGCATATAAGTGTTGATATACAGCAGTTAAGCCATCTCCATGATCAATATCAACGTGATTACCCTTTAATCCACGACAATTATACCTACCATTTTCATCAGGTCTTATTGCTTGATCTGGATAATCTATTCTATCATTAGGCCCTGGATATGTAACTACTCCATCTCTTGTTGCTATTACATATGATCCTCTTGATGCTCCAATATCTAGAGCACCATGTCCACCACCTAAACCTTGGTGAACTGAGTCATTTCCACCAAATGTTGCCGTTATTCTTGTGGACACTGGATTACCTACAGCAAATTCTACACCATATTCTTGAGTTACTTCTGATCCACCAATTGGCCACCATAAAGAAGATCCACTACTACCAGTTATATTTGCGTAATATGCAGAACAATTAAATACATCATCAGGATTTTCATTATAATATATTTTATTTCTAATATTGGCCATTCCTCTTGCTTTTTCTCTTGCCTGTTCTTCATCAGCTTCTCCGGCATATACCTTCATCATTGCTGTTACAGAATCATATTTATTTGCAATATTAGCAAATGCTTCAACTGCCTCTTCTAGGTTATTATAAATCATTGCGTTACATGACCAGTCATTATGTAATTCACCTAATGTACCCTCAAATGTTCTTATACCCCAATAATTATAAGATGTATTCCAATCAAAGGTAAATTCACCTATCCCACGATTTGGTACATTGGTATCAAATTGACAAGTACCTGTATGCATTCCAATACCTGTTCCAGGAGAACAACCTTCCGCAATTGCTCTTGTTAAAGTTACTTCTGGACTCACCTTATTTTTTAATGATGTGTTGTAAATTGTACTTAATGCACTTCTATTATTTAAAACAGTTTGACATTTTTTCCAATCATTTGGGTGAGCTTCAAAATAATTTATTGCTCCATCTACAAACTCTTGAGCAGACAAAGGTGTAGATGATATAGACATACCAAATTCATCTTTAGTATTACAATATTCATCAATTTGAGCAGATGGTGCCCCAACAAATGATCCAACAATAATAATTATTATTAATAGTAAAAGAAATGCCCCTGCTGCTATTAAAAGAACATAAGGATGTTTTTTTATAAAAGAAACTAATGCATCTCTTACCTTTTTCTTAGCATCATCTTTTACTTTGTTAACTGCTGCTTTAGCCTTATTTTTAGCAGCTTCTACTGGATGAGTAGCATTAAATGCAGCTGCTTTCTTAGATGCTATATTATTACTAATAGAATCTAATTTAGCTTTACCCAGATTCATTCTATCTCTAGTTCTATCTATAATATTTTTTTGAGTTGTGTTTGATCCATCAGCTGCAACTGGTCCCTTATCACTAGGATCTTTTTTCTTCCATTTATTGCCTTTTTCTCTTTTTGCAGCATCTAATTTATCATCTAATTCTTCTTGCCTTTTTTTATAAAAATCTGGATCATATACTCCATTTTCATTCTTGGCAGCATTATATTCATTTTCTCCAAATCTAGTAGAATTACCAGATGGGGTCATAACAGTTTCGCCAGAAGAAGAATTGCCTTCATTTTTAATGGCAACTAAATCATTTAATTTACTATTTAATACTCCTAAGTCGGTAGTATCTACTCCAAGTGATGATGCAATTATATGAAGATTTTCTTCATCACTTGCATTAACATCAATACCTACTCCAACAGATTGTGCTTTTTTAATAATATCTTTAACTTGCATTGATGCTCACCACCTATACCTCTATAGTATATTTTAACATAATTAAGACATAAAAAAAAGATACTATTACTAGTATCCTCCTCCAGATCCAAACGAATCTAACTCTTGTTGAGTTGCTACAACATTTATTCTCATTCTTCTATTACCACAAACGAATAATCCTTGACCTTGTGGATAATATTTTATACCCTCTTTTTCAGATTCATTTAAGTCTATTAATTGAGCTAAATCATCAACTGCTTGTTTACGTAATCCCATTATTAAATAATATGAAGCATTATCGAATATTGCTTTACCATGTTGAATAATATTTGGAGCAGCAAAGTCAGTTGGTTGTTGAGTAATAATTATTGTACCTGTATTATATTTTCTACTTCTTCTTTGAATTTGTGATAAGAATTCTGCTCCTAATTCATTATGAGAAGCAAGTAATGTATGGGCTTCATCAACCATCATTACTGTATCATTATCTTTATCAAGACATAATCCCCATGCGTACTTTAAAATATTAAAGAATAATGCGTTCTTAATATTTTCATCACTATTCATCAATTCCTTAATATTAAATACTATAAAATCACTTTGAATTTGAATAGTTGTATGTCCAGTAAAGTAATATCTTAATTCTTTTACTAATGGTCTAACTTTTAACTCAAGTCTTTCCATTACGTCTCTTTCGTGTGTTGCATCAACCATTGAGATAAGTCTACCCTTAATAGTTGCATACACATCATCAAATGTTGGATACATTTCACTAGTTAGTTTAGTAAAATCTGTATCATAATCTATTTTATATCTCTTATATGTATCTTGAACAACTTCAGAGAATAATGTTAAAACATCTTCTTCAATTGAAGGATTATAGTATTTCATAAATGCCTTTAATTGTTGAATCGTTCTCGTAAGTACTGTATAACCTAATCCTTGAGCAATTTCATCTTCATCAGCATCAACTACTATTTCTAGTGGGTTGATCATTCCGAAGTCTCCACCTTTACCTAAATCTAGGAAATCTCCACCTAATGAAGTAGTCATTTCTTCTAACTCACCTTCAGGGTCAACTGCTACAATTTTACAACCATTTCTAATATGGGTTCTAAGAAGTAATTTAGCTGCTGTTGATTTACCTGAACCAGAAGTACCAAGTAAAATAATATTAGCATTATTTCTATTTGGTTCTTTTTTAATTTTATATAAGAATTGATTAAATAATACTACACCACCAGAAAAATCTACACCAAATAAGCATGCTCCTCCTGGATCTTTAATACTATCAAATACAAATGGATACATTGCCGCTACTGTAATTGAAGGTATTGGTGTACCAATTCTTGTTTCAATATCTTGTTTAGGGAATATTGGAACAATACTCTTTAATACTTTTTCTTGTTCAAACATTAATGCTACACCACTCATACCTAAAGCATTTAAGTATGATTTAACTTCCATTTTCTTGATTTCCAATTCTTCTTTACTATCAGCAGTAATCATTAAATGCATTTGGAAATCAAATATTCTTGCTTGTGTTGCAGCAAGCATAGATACAAATTGTTCTAATGATTCATAATCTTGTCTTATCTTTTCTTGTAATGTTTGATCTCTTTCAGTTTGATATCTATTTTTTAAATCTGCTATTTCTTTATTAAGCATCTTTTGTAAAACACTAAATTGAATAGGTATATGTTTTACTACTACCTTAACACCTGATATATTAGTCATATCAGACAAATAACCAACATAAACATTCTTTGGGAATGACACTATAGTAATAATAGTTGAATATTTACCACCAATTCTAAATTCTGTTGGATTTCTAAAATCCATCCCTCTTGGGGCTATTTCATTCTTTACTGCCATTAGTTCATCACCGTTCCGAAATTAATCGCCTCTCCGCCATTTAATAGATTATCCAAAATCATTCTTAAATCAGCATTACTTGTTTGACTTGATTGTAATCCAGCATTAGCAAGACCACTTATCATAGTATGTAATTTCTTTTGTAATATTTCCAATTTCTTTTCTTGGAATATTAGATAATATTCAGTATCAACAACATTATATTCAATATTCATAAATTGATTAGCTTTATTAATATCTTGTAATATTAATCTCCTAATAGCACTATTAGTAGCATTATTATACATCTTTTGTAATTCTGCTAAATATAAATTTATATCTACTGGTCTATCTGCTATAATAAGCCAAAACTCAAAATCAATAGTATTGTAAAAATTTCTTAAATTATAAACCATACCATCTCTTGATTGTTCATCCATAATAAATATATTTTTAGGATGTACTTTTACACCAGTTACATAGTATCCGCTATCTAACTGAATCATCCCATTCATTATTTGTCTAACTGGTAACCAAGCATCACTAAACTTACTTTTTGGTGCCGAATTCTTCATTTACATTCCATCCTCTCCAATAATAGATTCTTCTATTAGTATAAAAATTAAAAACATTTATTAATAGCTGGAGTACATTATGATAATGCGGTACTGGCATTACCAAAAATGCGCCAAGAACTCCAGGCAATAGTTTTACTATTAAGAGCCCTAAAGTAATATTTTTAATAAATAATAATAATCCAAATGTTAACACTACTCCTACGCCTACTATTATTAAGTCTAGACCGGTAAAAAATCCCAAAAAGTATTGGCTTTTCTTTGCATTAGCCGGTATTAAATAATTATTTTCCACACTATCTTCCTCCTATATTTTATTTTCCTTCCTTGTCTTTTTCTCTTTGTTGTATTTTTGATATTTCAGCTGCATTTTCATTTTTAATAATCTTAGCTGCTGTACCAAATTTATCTACCGCTGTATCTCCAGTAACTTTAAGATCTCCATTCTTAACATCCTCAACAGTCATAGTGCTTGAGCCAGCCGATTTAGCAATTTCGTTTGCCTTGGCAACAACTCTTGAGCCATATGCTCTTTCTAGTTGATGTCTTGCATCTTCAGCAGCGCTTCTTACAGATGAAAAAGCTGCCTCTTCGTCAAATGAAATTGCTCTAACTTTTTTATCTTTATCAGTATAAACGTAAGAATCGTAAGAACTTTTGCCCAAAAAAGCAGTATTAGCAACTTCTTTGGCATAATCGTTTTCATATTTACCAAATATTCTTTGAATTTCATCTGCAGTATAATCTTCTCTTTCGACTCCCTCTCTTGCCAACGTATCCGCTCTATGTCTTGCGAGTTCTGCTGCTGATACCAATCCTTTTAAACTTTGATTTTCTCCGGTTGTCGTTGCTCTATCACGCAAGTCACTTAATCTTCTATATGTATCGGCATCGTACTTAATACCTGCAGAATTTTGCCCTGATACTCCAAATCCATATGTTTTACCCTTAGTTAAGAATTGAGATTTAATTAATTCCCTTGAAGAATCAACAACTGAATCAATTTTACTTGATGTTAAATCAATTTGTGCATTCTCTTCTTGTAATGCTTGAATGTTATTAACTCCAGCCCATCTTCCAACTGTATCAAGTGTATCTGACACATGCCCAGCTGCTGTTCCTGTAACATTTAAATGGTTTCTTCCGTCTGCATCTTTAACAAAAAGATGTCTTTCTCCGTTTTCATCTTTTGGTATTGAAATGAAATGGTCACCATGTGCTGCTCTGTAAGCTGCTCTTCTATCTCTTGCATCTACTGCTTCTCTAGCACCACGTCCTGCTGCGGAACTCATATCTGAAAAACTTCCAGCACCCCATCCAGCTCTTCCACCTCTAACCAATCCTGAAGCTCCACCGGCTATGGTTGAACCTAATCCTCTAGCAATAAGTCCAGCTCTTTCCCTTCTAGTTGATGATGCCCATTTGTTTTTTATATTTTGAACCGCATTTGTGGCATTTCTAGTTAGCGCTGTTGCTCCAGCACCTAAAATAGATCCTGCTGTAAAGAATCCTCCTTCTTTTAATTTTTCTTTTATACCAAGTTTCATATTACCAGTATCTATTCCAGTAACTTCACTAATTAATTTTGGGGCTTGTTTCATAAACATAACAATTCCCATTAAAATAAATGCTTGACCAAATAAACCAACTAGAGTACCATACTCGTATATTCTTTTATCTAAGAAGTTTCCAGATTTAAGCATTGTAGTACACAAAAAGACTACAAAATACAAAACAAATATTCGAACATACACTTCAAAATAACATGCAAGTGTTACTTTTATCCATTCATTAAATGAACCACTTAATTTTGTGTCAGGTATTACTCTTGCAAAAACAGGAATTGGTGCAATTAATTGATAGAATACAAGTTTTATCATACGTAATGCCATATCAAAGCAATAGCTAATTCCAACATATAATAATACTACACCTCCAGCAATAGATAATAACCATTGAAAATCAATATCTCCTTCATCAACCTCATTTGCAAATTGTTTATAATTATTAAAATGCCCATTTGAATCGACATATGCAATTATTTCATACAATGTTCTATTAGTGTCCTTGCTTTCGATTGATTTCTGACAACTTTTTATATCTAGTCCAGCACATTTGCCGCCGCTAACAAAAAGATCGGCGCTAGCATTAAAGAATGCTGTGTATACACCATTTACGATTTGAAAGGAACCTCTTGATATTTGAGAGGTTGTTGCTGATGCTTGACTATCTATAGCACCATAATTAAAGAATCTTCCTATAGTATTTTGATTTACTAAGATTGCGTGTTGCATATCATATAAGAATCCAAAAATAGTTGGTAATAATGCCATTATAATAGTTGATGTTGCAAGATTAATTACTATTTGTTTAACTGCAGATGTGCCTACTTTATCATTATCAGGATCAACCATTGCCTTTAAAAATGAAAATGTTAAAAAGAATAGGATTATTACTCCCAATACTGCATAGAAATTACTATACATTTGTTTATATACATCAGATGAAACCAACTCATTAGTACTCAATACTAAAAATATTTGAAATACAAATGCTGCAACATTATATAATCCAGATGCTATCCAAATAACAAAAGCTATAAGATTTTCCTTAAGTATTCCTAACAATAGCATTTTTATACCTACCTTCCTAATAATTTATACAAATATTGGCTGCTCTATCATTTAAAATAGTTAATATAAATTCTATTAATGATGGTAACAAAAATATTATAACACATAACACCAATCTTTTGATAGTCTTATTTATTGCTTTATTTATTGAATCCTTATCTTGTGATGCAGTTGATTCAATAAAATCCATTATTGATAATACCACTAATAATACTATTGCAATATATCTTGCTATTTTAAATGCATATGTTAAATAATATGCTGGTGTCCCCGAAGTTCCTGGATCACCAAATAGTGATGAACATGACAACTCCGCTAAATCTGGTGGATCCAATGGTGGAATCGTTGGAAGCGGATCATTAGATACAGTTGAATCGCCATCATATACCGTTTCTCCATCATCTATTAAGTCCTGTATCTCATCTTTATCTGTTGTAATTTTGAGTGTCCAAGCACCTGCTACTTCATCAAAATATGATCCTATATCCTTTTTATCAATACAAGTCGTTCCGTCTACTACATCCTTAAATGTTTTTTCTGAAATTTCTATATTTAATTTGTTTCCACTTACGCTATCTGGCCCAGGAAACGTATTTGGCCATGTTTTATTTTTTTCTATATTACTATAACTAACCTCTTTATTATTATCGTGATTTTTTAAAATCAAATTATAAATATATGTGTTTTTAGTAACATTTTGTTTTTTAATAAAAATTGCATCCAAATTGTAATGATATCTCTGTGTTGCTTTGCCAATATCAGATCCAAAATTATACTCACATTTTAATATATCTTTTATTGTGTCTTCTGGGGTGGCTGGATCAACTGGTGTAGCCGTTTGATCTCCTTGTATAAGTTCTTTATTATCAGCTTTAGTTATAGTATAAAAATCATATTTCGCATTTTTAACCAACTGTAATTCATATGTTTTATAATTAATATCTAATAACGTATATATGTCTGGGCATATCCCACCACTATTGTAATATTGTTTATAAAACTCATCTTCAAATCTAAAGATAATAAAATAATCATCATTTACAACATCAATGTGTATAGTATGATCGGCAACCCTGTTATTGCATTTACCATATCCTTTACCATCTCCATAATTGCAAGTTATTTCATGAGTGTTATCTGTATAGTTAATTGCTTTTATATCAAACTTAGTTAAATGATTTTCATATATTGGAGTTTTCAAGTTATATGAACATATAACTCCATCTTTAACATCTTTAGCCATTATTACACTTGGACACGAAAACAAACATATTAGTAATAATATTAAAAGTATTTTATTCTTCACTGATAACTCACCATCCATCCTTTTTTATATTTTATCTATTGTGCCATATCTATTGTTATTTCTCTCTTTGTTGCACTTTGTCCAGATGTAGCTGCAGATCCAGAACCTCCGCCTGATCCTCCACCTGATGATGTACCAGAACACTCATTTTTTAATAGACATCTAGTACATACTCCAAATGAACTATCATCTAAATCATGTATTCCATCTGTTAAATCTAATAAATTTAATATTGACCAGATTATTGTCGGTAACAAAAACACTATTACACCAGATATTATTCTCCTTATTAATGATTCAGTTGCTTTACCTAACGCTTCCTCATCACTTGATGTTACTGCTTTAAAGTAATCTATCATTCCTGTTACTATTATTAGAAGCGGTGCTGCTATTTTTAATATATATACTATCATTCCTAGTATTCTAAATGCATCACTAACTCCTTCATTGCTGCAAAGATTATTATAATTAACTTTTTCTGTATATTTAGCTGGACTCGGAGTGGTTTGATTATTGCCTGGATTTGTTGGTGTACCAGTATTTTGATTATATAATTTTCCGGATACTTTTACAGTATTGCCGCCACCGGGATGTGATTTATAAACCTTACACACTGTTTTCTCTCTTGTATTAAATAATGTATAAACATCAGGACATAATTTATTAGTATATGCTTCTACATTCAATCCATCTAATTCAATAATGCCATTACAAGCTTGATTCCCTCCACTAACACTTAATTTACCATTATTAACAGATATGGTAAATTCTCCAATATTGCTTGACTTATATTGACACACATATGACTCTTTTAATTCTGGTGTAGTTTCTCCTGAAGTAGTACTTCCTTGCTTTACTACAGATTGAGCACTATCAGCAGATAAAGTTCCATTTGCAGAATCAGGATATACTTTCATGGTAATAAGAGCTGTTCTTTGTCCAGCGGTTGAAACCGTCTCTTCAGTCTTCAATTTTGGGCACACAATGCTATTAGAACTAACAAAATCATTCTTTTTAAAATTGTTATAATTAACTTCAAATTTTACATATCCAGAATTTGATGATGGACCTGATATTGCTTTATATTCCAATCCCGATCCATCATTTTTGAATAACACTGAAAATGTAAAATTGCACGTAATATTTTCGTTTATTCGCACTATATCATAAACACAATATGCACAACTAACACCATCTACGTTATCACATGGAGTTTCGGCATTAACTGACATAACCCCTATAAACATTATAGTTACAAAAATAAGCATAAATTTTAAAAATAACTTTTTACCCATACTAAAAACCTACCTATATAATAAATTATAACATACATAAAAATAAATTAAAACACAAAATCACTTCAATTGAAGTGATTTGTTTTGTTAATAATTTATACAAATATTGGCTGCTCTATTATTTAATAGAGTTAATATAAATTCTATCAATGATGGTAACAAGAATATTATTATACATAGCACAAATCTTTTGATAGTCTTATTTATTGCTTTATTTATTGAATCTTGATCTTGTGATGCAGTTGATTCAATAAAATCTAATATTGATAACACTACCAATAATACTATTGCTATATACCTTGCTATTTTAAACGCAAATGTTAAATAATATGCCGGTGTTCCTTTTGTTCCTGGATCACCAAATAATGATGTACATGACATCTCTGCTAAATCTGGTGGAGTTAATGGCTCTGGTGTTGGTGTAGTTGTCGTTCCACCGCCTTGAGTTCCTGCTTGTCCATGACCTTCAATTTCTGCTTGAGTACCATCTGTCCCAGATGTTGCTTGCAATTTTGGACAGTCATTTTCGGATTTTAGGCTACCCTTATCTAAATTTTTACTTAAAAAGAATTCAATTGTATCACCAACTGGTGTTTCACATGTATATTTTCCTGCTCTAGGATTTTTAGTTGTTTGACTGCCATGTTTCATAATAACATCGTCATCACTTTTATCTTGTTGTATTGTTACATCACATTCTGCTTGATTATCTTGTCCTTTTCTAACTATAAAATTATAACTAGCGCCACTACACATAATAGCATTTGAAGTTGTCTCTTCAGAAGCATTTTTCAATCCAGTAATGTTTACAGTACTAGGATAAGCAACCCCACACGTCATACTATTAGTTAATTTATAAAACTTCCCGGTTAAATTTACTGATCCAAAACTTACAGTGTGACTAGTACCACCAGCTATGTCACAATTAAAACTCTTTTTTGACGACAAGTCATATTTAGAAACATTATTACCATCTTGAATTATTGATTCACCGCATATATTCAATCTTGAAATTTTATTGGTTGAATCATCTAATTTTAATGAAACATAAGATCCATCATGTTCTGTATCTGAAGTATCATATATATGAAATGTTACTTCAGTGTTACTTTTTTTATTAACATCACATTTGACAATAGCTTCTACATCATTACTAAACAAAACAAAACTGATAACTAATATTATTATCATAAATATATAATGCTTTTTACCCATACTAAAAACCTACCTTATGTAATAATTATATCATATATTATATTTTAGTAAAATAAAAAACCACCAAAGTGGTTTATAATTTTACTTTAAATGCCAAGATCAACTGTTGATTTGCACAAGTTATCAGCAGTATGGGCATTCCTATTTAATAAACATTCTGTACATGTATTTGAATCATTTGATCTTAAATTAATATTCGATATAGCACTAAATAATGCATTAACTATTGTTGGTACAAAGAATACAACTACTGCTGCAATAAATCTATGTAATAAAGTATTAACGGCAGTGTTAATTGCTTTATCATCACTTTCTACAACAGCTTTTCCTAAATCAATCATACCTAATACGATTAAAATTAATGGAATAACGATTTTTAAAATAAATACAACCCATCCTAATAATCCCCAAATACCAGCGCTATCAGCACAAAATGTACCTGCACCATCTAATAATAACATATATATACCTTCTTTCTTCTATCTCTATCTTAATTTTATCTAAAACATAAATATATGTCAAGATTATTTCATTACTTTACACTATTTTTTGAATACTCCTTTAGGTGTTTTTCCATCATTTAATCTAGAAAAACCTAAAGCAAGTAGAAAATCATTTATAACTCTATTATTATCTAGTTTTTCATCTAAACATGGGATATTATAAAATATTCTACTTCCAGATTCATATTCAAAATCATGAACATCCTTACTATTTAAAACACTTTTATTTAATACTATTTTCTTTCCTCTTAATTTATCAAATATTTTACGATCGCTTCTAATTAATTTGTTTAATTTAATAATACCCGGTTCAATTAAGTATATTATTTCTGTACATAAACTTTCTTCACCATCATTTAAATCTACAAATATTACTTCTTTATCATTATTATTTTGAATCATTGAAGAAACATTCATAAAGTCTGCACTTTCTAAAGTTTTATCATTAAAATATTCAAAATCATTACTATTTATTTCAATAGCTGCGACTTTATATTTGGCTTGTAATTGTTTCTTTAACATATATATTAATGTCGTTGCTCCTGCATGTTCAGTAACATTTTTAAATCCAATTACTCTTTGTTCTAATTTGACTGGAGTACTATCTTTTATTGAATCAGTAAATGTTGCAGAATTTTCATTAATATTTTGATAACTAGCTACATCTTTATAACTGTTAGGATTTTCAATTAGAAATGGTATAGCATCAACGCTTCTTGTAAAGTTATAAATACCCATTGATACTAATTGAGAAAGATACATACTAGAATTCACTTTAGCAGAATCATCTAATAATATTATTACTTTAGTCATATCAAAATTTAATGATAATTCACGCATTACATTAATATTTTCATATCCTTTAATTGCTGTTATATCTATAATCATTTTATTATAGTAAAAATTATTAAACTGACTAACTAAATCTTGAACTGCAAATTCTCCGTTTATATTTTTCATTACATCAATATTTAATGTACTAAGTAATGTTTGATATTTATTTGCTACTATTATATTCATATTTTCCTCCTACTTTAATTTTTGACTTTCGTTATATAACTTAATCGGTTTTGTTTCACCATTGATATTATACGTAGTTAATTCTCCTAAAAAAGGAAGATTAAACTTAAAAAACAATCTAAATTTATAATATATTTTATTGTCACCATTTATTTTACAATTACTATTACAATAATAACTTATACAATAGTAATATTTCTTACCATTTGCTGGTTTTTCATAACTACTAACATCTAAGCTATCTACTCCAAATTCATCACTAGTGCATCCGCCTTTTGTACGATAACCATTATTTTTTAAATAATTATTTATGATGCCCAAAGATTTCTCTGTTACACCTTCATATTTTTCTAATATAGATAATGCTTCATTTTTTAATTTAAATGCTTTATTGTAGGTTATAGCAATAGCTAAGAATGCAGCAAATAAAATTGTAAAGGCAAAAGCCATCTTCATACTAGTTGTTGTTCCTGTCGCTTCTCTCATAAATCACCCATACATTAATTTAGTTGAACCATTAATCGTAAAATTAAATATGTTTCTAATTATTGGAATATCTAATTGATAAAATAATTTAATGTTAAAATAAACCATAACTGGGTTATTACCTTCAGTAACCACACACTTATTGTTTTTGCATTTTATTCTTAAATCTTCTAAATAAGAATTATTTGCAGATACCGCTTTAATACAAAATGAAGCATTTTTTGATGTTTCTTTACCACTTCTATCATATCCAACATAATCGCTAGGACAATGACCAGTAGTTCTATATCCACCTGTTTCTAGGGCTTCTACTATTTTATCAATAGTTTTATTACTTAATTTACCATTTTTAACGCTTTCTTCTGATTCGGCTTCTAAGATATTTATTATTTCATCTTTTACTCCAAATGCTTTAGTATGATTAATAGTTAAACTCATTATAGCAGTAAATAAGAGAATAAAAACAATAACAATTTGAAAAATTGATATTCCACCTAACGATTCTTTCATTTAACCACCTTATCCTTTATATACGCATTCAAAATATTCATCACTATTACTTAAGTGACACTTTACAAATTCACATTTACCTTTTTTGTTATTACACGGTTCACATATTGCTTTACTACATTTACTTGTATTATTTAAATTAGTTTTTATGATTGGCCATATAGTATAGTAAAAAAAGGCCATTAGGACTCCAACGGCCACAATAACAATTATAGTTGTATTTAATTCTCCTGTTGCTTCTTTCATAATTTATTATTTATTATCTTTACATGTTCTTGAAGTTGCTTTGCCACTCTTTGTTGTATAAGTACATTGATCATTTTTACAATCAATTTTACTTCCATCCTCGTTTTGAACCTTATACTCTTGTCCATTAGCTGCACTACATGCTGAAGATAAAGTCATACCAGCTTGTAAGTTTGGCCATATAACTGCATAGAAGAACGCAAGTAATGCTGCAACTGCAACAATTGTAATAACCGTCATATTTAATTCTCCTGTTGCTTCCTTCATTATATCTCCTCCTCTATTCTCATAATTATTATAACTAATTTTTATTAAAATAACAATATACTAAATAATTAAATGTAAAATAAAGTAAAATTGAGTATTTCTACTCAATTTTATTTAGTCTTAGTAATTTTCCACAAATCTTTTAAGTTAGTATTATTTTTATGTTCTTCGTAAAATTGGGGATTTAACCATATTTCTTTAAGATAATTTTTAAATTTCTTGCCTTTAAAATCTTTTTCCTTTAGTTTACTTTCTTCAATATTCAAATTCACTATTCTTTTAGATGGTCTAAATATTTCAACAGCATAACTTATAAATGTCAATAATTCCATGACAATTGCAGGGAACAGAGTCCAAAAGTATACCGAATTTATTGGGTGACTTAAGACAAATTCTTTAATAAATGTTGGAACAAATGCTGCATTTGTTATATCACTAACAATAAATACTGCTACTAGAGATGCTGTTAAGAACCATATCTTAGTTTTACCAAAAACATTTGATTTAATATTATAATTATTATTAAATTTGATAAATTGCAATAATGTTGTAGATAATTCTATAATTATAGGAATTGTTGCATAAGGTGTTATTAAATATAAAATTATAAAATTAACTATCAAAAATATTTTATCTGATGCACTATCAAATAATGAGCCAAAAAAGGTTGACACCTTCCATTTTCTTGCAAGTGTTCCATCAAGTATATCTGTTAAATTACAGATTAGGGAGAATATACCCGTAGTTAAACTACCGTAAACATGATAAATAGGAATTAATAAAATCGTTCCAATTACTCTTAACATTGTAATTAAGTTTACAGTACATAATTTTATATTCATAATACCCTCCTACTTTATAAGTATATCATATTTTCCATTTAAATAACTTTTAATATCCATTTTACTTTTACCAATAGGTTTAATTATATCTAAATATACTATACCATCGAGACATCCTATTCCTAAACTATTCTTATCTATATATAGTTTATTTACTTCACTATTCTTTAATTCATAATGACATTTTATTACTTTAACTTCTTCATTCTTTATCACAGTTTTAGATAAAGGCCATGGTGAAAATGCTCTTACTTTATTATAGATATTTAAACATGTATCATTAAAATTAATATCTTCCATTTCTCTATCTATCATTTTAGCATAAGTAGCCTTACTATTATCTTGTTTTATTCTCTTAACATTACCGCTAAATAAATACTCTAAATTTTTAGATAATAATTCACTACCTAAAAAACTTAACTTATCATGTAATGTACCAATATCATCTTCATTAGTTATCTTATATGATACTGTATCAATAATGTCACCAGTATCCATAAATTCATCCATATACATTAAAGTAATACCCGTATATTCTTCTCCATTTAAGAGGGCCCATTGAATAGGAGCAGCTCCTCTGTATTTAGGAAGAAGAGATGCATGAATATTAACACAACCATATTTAGGATATTCTATTAATTCTTTTGGTATTATTTTCCCATAAGCACAAGTAATAATAATATCCGGCTTTGCATCTATTATCTTTTGATATTCTTTTTTAATACTATCTGGTGTAAATACAGGAATATTATTATCTAATGCTACTTTCTTTATTGGAGAATAAGTTAATTCTTTTTTTCTTCCTACATAAGCATCTGGTTTAGTTACTACCAATACTACATTACACTTTTCTATTAATACTTTTAAAGGGCTAACTGCAAAATCAGGAGTTCCCATAAATACTACTCTTTTATCTTTCATAAGATTTCACCTAGTTATAATTATAAATTATTATATATAAAAAAGGAAGAATAATTCTTCCTTTAATAATTATCTTTTTTCTAATTCTACAAATACTTTTATTCCATTAACATCTAATTCATTAGTATCTATATCTTTTTCTTCAATACTTATTGCAAGTGTTTCATTTTTGATATATTCTTCATTATCTAAGATAACTTTTTTAAATTCATCACCTTTATAATAAATATTAATACGATCAGATACTTCATAATTATTTGTTTTTCTTAAGTTTTGAATCTTAGATACGAATTCTCTAGCATTACCTTCACTAATTAATTCATCTGTTAAAGTTGTATTAAGGATAATAAATAAGTTATCTAATACTGATACATTAAATCCTTCTTTACTAGATATTTTAACTTCAAACATATCTTTAGTAATTTTAGTACCTTCGAATTCTAACTCTTCAGTATTTAAATCTGATACTTCATGTTCATTTAAGAATTTTTCAAAATCTTTTATTTTAGCTCCAAATACTTTACCTACTTCTTTATAATTTGGTTTAACACTCATATTCATATATTTAGATAAATCAGATTCCGATATGACTTCTTTAACATTTAATTCTTCTTTAATTAATGGAACTAAATCCTTAATTTTATTATATACTTTACTATCAATAATGGCTTCACTTAAAGGAGTTCTAACTTTTATCTTAGTTTCTTCTCTTACCATTCTACCCATTGATATTAGGTTTCTAACATAATCCATTTTCTCTTCTAATTTTAAATCAATTAATGATTCATCATATTTAGGGAAATCGGCAGTATGTACTGAATATTCATCAGTTAACTTAGTATACATTTCTTCAGATAAGTAAGGGATAATTGGAGCAATCATTTTAGATAATCCAACTAATACTTCATATGTAGTTATATATACTGATTTTTTAGAGGTATTAAGTTCACTACCCCAGAATCTATTTCTATTACGTCTTATATACCAGTTAGATAAATCATCTGATACAAATGATGTTATAAGTCTAGTAACTTTATTTAAATCAAATTCATCATATGCTTTAGTAACATCTTTTAACAAATTATTATATCTTGATAATAACCATCTATCTATTTCATCGCGATCTTGAACTGAAATATTACATTCATCAATATCAATATTATCTGTATTAGCATACATAGTAAAGAAATTATAGGTGTTTTTTAATGGATTAAAGAATTTAGAATATACTTCTTTTAATCCTTCATAATCGAATTTAAGTGGTGTCCAAATAGGACTAGCATACATCATATACCATCTTACAGTATCTGCTCCATATTCTTCCATAATACCAACTGGATCAATAATATTACCTGTTGATTTACTCATCTTTTTACCATTAGCATCAAGCATCATATCATTTACAACAACATTTTTAAATGATGATTCACCACTTATAATTGTAGATATTACAAGTAATACATAGAACCAACCTCTAGTTTGGTCAACACCCTCAGCAATGAAATCAGCTGGAAATTGACTTTCAAATAGTTCTTTATTTTCAAATGGATAATGGAATTGAGCATATGGCATAACTCCAGAGTCAAACCAAACATCCATAACATCAGTAACTCTATCCATGATGTGTCCACATTCACATTTAATATGAATATTATCAATGTATGGTCTATGAAGTTCGATATCACGAACATTTACATCCTCTACTACTCTTTCTTGTAATTCATCTAATGATCCAATTACATCGAATTTACCACATTCAGGACATACCCAAATAGGAATTGGACAACCCCAATAACGATTTCTGGAAATTCCCCAGTCGATCATATTCTCTAACCAGTTAGCAAATCTCTTTTTACCAACATAATCAGGATACCAATTAATCTTTTCATTAGCTTTAATTATTTCATCTTTATAAGCGGTATTTTTTACATACCAAGCTGGTTTAGCATAATATAAAAGTGGACTTTTACATCTCCAACAATGTGGATATTCGTGAGTCATTTTTATTTTCTTAAATAATTTATCATTTTCTTTTAAATATTTAATAATATCTAATTCTAATTCAGAGTCTGTTACTACTCTACCTTTCCAAGGTCCTTCCGTATAACATCCATCTTTACCAACTGGATTAATAAATGTTATATCATTTTCAATACAAACACGATTATCATCAGCACCATAGGCTGGAGCAATATGAACTATACCAGTACCATCATCAGCAGTTACATATTTATCTGCAATTACCTCAAAAGCTTTACCTTCTACTTTAACAAATGGAAGTAATTGATCATATTTTATTCCAACTAAATCAGTTCCTTTATAAGTTTCTAATACTTTATATTCATCTCCTAATACTTTATTAGCTAGACTTTCCGCCACGATAAACTTATATCCCATTGATTCAGCTTTAATATAAGTTAAATCAGGATTAACACATAATGCCAAGTTAGCTAAAAGTGTCCATGGAGTTGTTGTCCATACTAAGAAATATACATCTTCATCAGATTTTTTAAATGGTACAATAACAGTATTAACAGATACTTCTTTATATCCTTGAGCAACTTCATGAGTAGCAAGTTCTGTTCCACAACGAGGACAATATGGTAATACTTTAGAACCATGATAGATTAATCCTTTTTTATGCATTTCTTTAATAATCCACCATTCAGATTCAATATAATCATTAGTACATGTAATATATGGATTATCACAATCTATAAATTGACCCATCATATGAGTAACTTTATTTATTTCATCTATATTAGTAGCAGTTGCTTTATTACATTCAATACAGAAATTTTCTACTCCAAATGCTTCGATATCAGCTTTAGATTTAAATCCTAACTTCTTCTCAACATTAACTTCAATAGGTAAACCATGAGTATCAAGACCTATCTTTCTTAATATCTTTTTACCCTTCATTATTTGATATTTAGTTATTGAGTCTTTAATGGCTTTATTAAATACATGGTGAATACCAGGTGCAGCATTCGCATAAATTGGTCCATCATAAAAGACATAATCAGGGCCTTCTTTTCTTGTACTCTTTTCTAAAATATTTTCATTTAAGAATTTTTCTCTTATTGATGCCTCAACTTCACTAACTTTTCTACTGTCTAGACTTTCAAATTTTTTCATACTATCCTTCTCCTTCTTTACTATTTAAAAAATTCATTACTAAATCTATCATTAACTCTTTTTCTTTAGGATTTGACTCTGCAATTAAGAGTGTAATTGACGCTAATGTATTATTATCTATCACCTTTTTATCATCTTTATATAATATATTATATTTATTAAGGAAATAAATGAATATCGTTGCAGCAATTCTCTTATTGCCGTCAATAAACGCATGATTTTTAACTGTTAAATACAAAACATTTGCGCACTTTTCTTCAATACTTTGATATACATCTTTACCATCAAATGAACCATATATATCATTTATTACTGATTTAAAATTATTATCTCTTTCTAAAGCAAATAAACTAGATTCATTATTAAATCTTAACTTTTCTATTACTTTTATACATTCATCATAAGTTATAACTATATTTGCTTTTTCTCCAGATACTTTTTTAAGTGTTCTATGATCATAATCATCTAATAAATCTAGTGCTTTAGAATAACTACTAATAACATTTAAGATGCTTTTTATTTCATCATTTTCTATTCTATCTTGACTTCTATTAGCAATATCTAATAATTTTACAGTCTTTTCTAAATAATCTAATCTTCTTTGGTTAACTACATATCCTTTTAATAAGTATTCTTTTAACACTTTATTTGCCCATTTACGAAATATAACACCGTTTTTAGATTTGACACGATAACCAACACTTATAATTACATCTAGACTATAAAATGGAACACTTTGTTTTACACCATCAACGTGTATTTTTTGCACGTTGTTATTTTTTTCAAGTTCTCCATCTTTAAAAATGTTTATGATATGCCTTCTTATATTTGATTCTTCCTTGTTAAATAACTTAGCCATTTGACTAGTATTTAACCAAACTGTTTCGTCTTGCATATTGACTTCTAACTTGACATTTTGATTTTCAAAAATCACAATTTCGTTTTTCATATTTTCCTCCTTTCATATATATATTCGACAAAAATCTTCGATTTCCTTTTTTTTAATAAAAAAAGTTCATAAATTAAGGACGAAATTACCGTGGTACCACCTTATTTTATGAACTAAGTCATCTCTTAACTATAACGCATATTATGCGGATACTTATACTATTTTCCAAGTATCAACTCCGAAGTGATATAAATCAAACATCATATATTAGTATTTCACCATAATTACTAACTCTCTAAATATTATTTTAATTCACTTGTCTTCTTCAATGTCTTTAAAACATATAATTCAATTATATTCTATTTTTTTAATTTGTCAATTAAAAAAAGAATACATTAGGCATTCTTTAATTTTTTAAGTTTTTCATAATACATTACATTAGCTGTTGTAACATAAGGAACTACCCAAATAGCAGCGATACCAAATGTTATACCGCAAAGCAAGTACCAACCAATAAATGATAAATTAAATACAAAGTATTCCCATTTATGGCCATCCATCATAGTTTTACTCTTATTAATTACATCCATTACTTTAGTATTTTCATTTACTTCTTCTGCTGCAATATATTGTGCCATTGCAACTTTGAATGCATAGATAATACCAGGAATAATAAGAAGTAAAGACCATAAGAATGTAAATACTGCAATTGCAAGTATTAATAAGAATAATGGAATAAAGAATTTATATTTAGAAAATAAATCTTTAATTTCTAATTTATTACCATGAATTAAATGAATTATGTAATAAATTAAACCAAATGATAATGGGATTGTTGCAATTGCTGTTATTGATGTAACAGTATCATATACTGGATTAGATACCATTTGCATTGTTGTTCCGCCAAATACAACATCTTCAACTTCTTTATATTCTGGTCCAAAACCTAAGATGCCTAAAATAATTCCAACTGCAAATGGGATAGCAGCAACAACAAGTATTGGTTTCCAAATATTCCATTTATTACTAAATGCGAATGCTTTTGCCCTTCCTTTAATCTCTTTTCGATCCATATACTACACTACCTTTCTATTTAAAGTATACATATATTTAATACTATTTTCAACATTTTTTATGTCATTATTTACTTATATATGGTAAAATATAATTATGATAAAGAGGGATATGTATGAATGAGAGTATATTTAGAGAATATGACATAAGAGGTGTATATCCAACTACAATAAATGAAGATATTGCATATAAAATTGGATTGGGATATGGATCATATTTACAAGAATATTTAAAACAGGATACATGTGTAGTTAGTCATGATAATAGATTATCTAGTGAATCTTTAAGTAATAACTTAATTAAAGGATTATTAGAAACAGGAATAAATGTTATTGATTATGGACTTACTACTACCCCAATGAATTACTATGAAAGATATGTAAATGGTTTATTTGGAATAATGGTTACAGCTAGCCATAATCCCAAGGATGATAATGGATTTAAATTTTCTTTTGATCACTTTGCTAATGCTAGAGGTAGTATGATTAAAGAATTCAAGGATTATATTAATAAAGGAGAATTCTTAAAAGGGCAAGGTAAATTAGAAAGAAAAGATATTAAAGAGGAATATATAAATTATGTAGTAGATAATTTAAAATTTGGTAAAAGAAGAGTTAAAGTAGTACTTGACCCTGCTAATGGTGTTACTACCACTATTCTAAGAAAGATTTATTCTAAACTAAATATTGATTTTATAATTATTAATGAAGAAAGTGATGGATCATTCCCAAATCATCATCCAGATCCAAGTATTGAAGATAATCTTAGAATGTTAAAAGATAAAGTATTAGAGACACATGCGGACGTAGGAATTGGTTTTGATGGTGATGGAGATAGGATTGGAATTGTTGATGAGTTAGGTAATATGGTAGCAATTGAAGATTATGCAATTATCATACTTAGAAATATTATTGATAAAGTAAATAATAAGAAATTCTTATATGATGCTAAATCATCAGATAACTTTAAAGATGAAGTATTAAAACTTGGTGGTGAGCCTGTAATATGTAGAACGGGTTCTAGTTATACAATGAAAAAAATAAAGGAAGAAAATATTCCTTTTGGTTTCCAATATGTTGGCCATATATCATTTAATGATCGATTATTTGATACAGAAAGTGCTATGTATTCATCATTAAGATTAATTGAAATATTATCTAAAACGGATAAATCTTTATCAGAACTAGTTAATACTATTGATCATTACTTACATACGCCGGAAGAAAAGTATCCATCAAGTGATGACAAAAAATTTGAGGTAATAGCTAATATTAAAAAATATTGTGATTACCTAGGATATGACTATATAGAAATAGATGGATTAAAAGTATTATTTAAAGATGCGTGGGCATATGTAAGAGCAAGTAATACAGGACCAAATATTACACTTAGATGTGAAAGTAAAAATGAAAAAGATTTAAATAATCTTGAAAAACTATTTAAATCTTTAATCAATATTTTTAATAAGTGATTAATCACTTATTTTTTTATATTTTGAAATCTTTAGCAAAATCTTCAAAACTGACTTGCTTTTCTATTTTTACTTCTTCCTCAGCTGATTCTTCTTTACTTGAAGTATCATTTACTATCTTTACTAAATCGTATTTTATATCATATTTATCAATATAACCTTTAGCAATATTACTTCCGTTACTGTAGATATCCATAATAGGAATTTCACTGTTTTTTATTTCTCTTAATTCACTATCACTTTTAACTATAATAATATCTTTAGTATTAGTTAAATAAGCATTAACAATGTAATATGTAACTGTTTTATTTTTCTTAATTAACATATTACCTTTTTTGGCTCTAGTTATTGATTTTAATTCTTCAATCTTAATTCTTTTTGAAGTATTATTATTAGTAAAGATATTTAAATATTCATGGGTATTATTTATACATCCACCAAATACCACTTCATCACTTGATAGATTAATTCCCTTAACACCACTAGTTTTTAATCCTACTACTGGTATTTCTTTAGTACTATATCTTAAATAATATCCATTCTTAGTTACTATTAATGTATCATTATCAGTGTATGATACACTTATAAGTTCATCATGATCCTTTAATTTCATCGCTGTCATTGTTTTACTATATCTTGTTACATATAAATCTTTCATAGATATAGTTTTAACCATACCAAGTTTAGTAAATAATGTTAATTCTTTACTATCTTCTAGTATAAATGATGCAATTACTCTTTCAGATTCAGTTAAAGGAACAATATTACTTACATGTTTACCAAGTTCTTTCCATTTAGCTTCCATTATCTTATGAACTGGTACAAATAGATAATTACCTAAATTTGTAAATAATACCAAATTATCTATTGTAGTAGTTTCTACTAAGTTAGTAACATAATCTCCAGGTTTTAGAGTAGTCTCTCCATCTCTAGCATTAAATGATTTAATAGATACTCTTTTTACATAACCTTCATTTGTTACTACTACTAAGGTTTTCTCTTTAGGAATCATACTAGCTACATCTATCTTAATTTCACTTATTTCATCAATTATCTTAGTGCGTCTATCATTACCATATTCTTTTTTAACTAATTTTAATTCTTTTTTCATAACATATTTTAAGGCTTCTTCATCACTAAGAATAGCAGTTAAAGCTTCAATTGTTTTCTTTAATGATTCCATTTGTTCAGTTAATGCTACTACATCGGTATTAGTAAGTCTATATAATTGTAATTCAACAATTGCTTTAGCTTGTTCAGGACTAAACTTAAACTTCTCTACTAAATTTTCTATAGCATTACTCTTATTCTTACTTTCTCTAATAGTTTTAATTACATCATCTAGAATAGATATTGCTTTAACTAACCCTTCTAAAATATGTAATTCTCTTTTAGCATGTTCTAAATCAAATTCTGTTCTTCTTGTTATAACTTCTCTTAGGTGACTAATAAAGGCATCAAGTATATCTAATACTCCAACATACTTAGGTCTTTTATTAACAATAGCAACCATATTAAAGTTGTAATTAGTTTGTAAATCAGTATTCTTATATAAATAATTTAGAATCAGTTCAGCGTTTGCATCTTTCTTTAAATCAATTACTATTCTTGCCATATTATTATGATCTGATTCATCAATAATATCATTAATACCTTCAATCTTTTTATCTAATTTAATATCAGTTATCTTTTTAATTAATTGTTCTTTTACTACTTCATATGGAATAGATTTAATAATTATCTTATTTTTATTAATTTCGCAATCTGCCTTTAATACTACTTTACCTTTACCAGTTTCATAGGCCTTATATAATTCATTTTTTCCTTCAATTACCCCACCAGTTGGAAAATCTGGCCCTGGCATTATTTCTAAGATTGTATCTAATCTACAGTTTGGTGAATCAATTCTTTTGATTGTTGCCTCAATTACTTCACTTAAATTATGAGTTGGTATATCTGTTGCATATCCAGCAGAAATACCAGATGCACCATTTACAAGTAAATTAGGAAACATTGCTGGTAGGACAGTTGGTTCTTTTTCTGTATCATCAAAGTTCCATGTCATTTCAACTGTATTTTTTTCAATTGATGATAACATTACTTCCGCAATTTTAGATAATCTCGATTCAGTATAACGGCTTGCTGCTGGTCCATCACCATCAATTGAGCCATTATTACCATGAACATCAATAAATGTTTCTCTCATCTTCCATTTTTGACTCATACGAATCATTGCATCATATATTGATGAATCACCATGAGGATGGAAATTACCCATAATATAACCAACTGATTTAGCAGATTTTTGATATGGCTTAGTTGATGTATATCCTGCCTTTTTCATCGCAAATAGTATTCTTCTTTGAACAGGTTTCAATCCGTCTCTAACATCTGGTAATGCTCTTTCTTGAATTATTTCTTTAGAATATCTACCAAATCCAGATTCCATTATTTCATGTAAACTATAATCAGATATTTTTTCAATTATTTCTTCTGTATTACCCTTACTTCTTGCCATAATATCCTACTTTCTAAAACTATCTTCTAAAGTAAAATCAACATTTTCGTTAATCCACTCTTTTCTTGGGGCAACTTCATCACCCATTAATACATGAATTCTTTTTTCTGCTAACGCTGCATCAGTTAATGATACTCTTATTAATCTTCTATTTTTAGGATCCATTGTTGTTTCATATAATTCATCTGCATTCATTTCTCCTAAACCTTTAAATCTTTGAATCTTAGGATCACCTTTTAATGTTTTCTTTCTTTCTTCTAATTCTTCATCAGTTGCAATATATTCTTTTTCTCCCTTAGATCCTACCTCAATGGAATATAAAGGAGGCGTTGCAATATAAAGCATACCTTGTTCAATTAAAGGTCGCATATATCTATAAAAGAAAGTTATTAATAAAACTTGAATATGTGAACCATCTACATCAGCATCAGTCATAATTATTACCTTACCATAATTAGAATCTCTATAATCAAATGTTTCACCAAGGCCTGCTCCAATTGCACACTCTATTTGTCTTAATTCTGCATTACTTTGAATTTCACTTATGCTTGCTTTTTCTGTGTTTAAAACTTTACCTCTTAAAGGCATTATTGCTTGATGTTCTCTATCTCTATATAGTTTTGCAGAACCACCAGCTGAATCACCTTCTACTAAGAATAATTCATTTTTTAAATAATCCTTACTTGTTGCTTTAGCTAACTTCTCAGATAATACTCTTTCTTTATTAGCTTTATTTGTATTGCCGTTTCTAGCTTGCTCTCTAGCTTTTCTTGCAGCTTCCCTAGCTACTTTACTACGGCTTGCTTTTTCAACAATTGATAAGGCAATTTCTTTATTTTCTTCTAAAAAGAATTTTATATTCTCATAGGTAATACTTTCTGTTATACTTCTTGCTTCTGGTGTACCAAGTTTACCCTTAGTTTGTCCTTCAAATTGTAATTTATCTTCTGGTATTTTTAGATTAATAACTGCAGATAAACCTTCTCTTACATCAGATCCATCAAAAGTGCTATCTTTACCCTTAATTAAATTATTATCTTTAACGTAATCATTAAATGCTTTAGTTAAACCAGTTTTAAAACCAACTTCGTGACTACCACCATCAACTGTCTTAACATTATTAACAAATGACATAATATTTTCATTATACGTATCAGTATATTGAAGTGCTATATTTACTTCAATATTATTTTTCTTATTAGTAAAATTAACTACTTTATGTAATGTATTCTTACCATCATTAATATAGTTTACAAAATCAGTTAATCCTTCTTCGTAATGATATTTAACTTCTTTTTTGTCTTCTTCATCAATTACTTCAATTGTTACATTAGGTATTAAGAAAGCACTTTCTTGCATTCTTTCACAAATTGTTGTAAAAGAAAAAGACGCATTCTTAAATATTTCATAATCAGGTAGAAATGTTACAACAGTACCTGTTTTATTAGAATTACCAATTGTCTTTAATGGTGACTCAACTTTGCCTCCATCATGGAATCTAATATTAGATATAACTCCTTCACGATATATTATTACATCCATCATCTTGGATAAGGCATTAACAACTGATCCACCAACGCCATGAAGACCACCAGATACTTTATAATTACCTTCTTCAAACTTACCTCCTGCATGTAATATTGTATATATTACCTCTGGAGTAGTTTTGCCAGATTCATGCATTCCAATTGGAACACCACGGCCATTATCAGCAATAGTTATTGAGCCATCTTTATGTAATACAATTTTTATATAATTACCATAACCATTAATAATTTCATCAATAGAATTATCAACTATTTCCCATACTAAATGATGTAATCCTCTTTTGTCAGTACTACCAATATACATACCAGGACGTTTTCTTACTGCTTCAAGTCCTTCTAGGATTTTTATTGACGATGCATCATATTTTTGTTTTGTCATAATCTATTCACCTAATTCATTGTAACACATAATTACAGGTTATCTCAATAAATAGACACTTTTTGACATAAAAAAATTCACATTTCTGTGAATTATTTAATATTGTAAGACTCCCCAGATATATCTTCAAAATTGAAATTATTTATTTCCGGAATATCTATTTTTTCTTCAATACTTTTTTCTTTAACATCTTTCTTTAGTATAGGGAGTTCAATCTCATCTTCCTCCACTATTTCTTGTTTAGGAATTTCTTTCTTCTCTTCTGGAATATATACTGAACTAAATACCTCTGGTCCCCTTTGTACTTCGTGATGTTCATCTTCAACGAAGCTTTCTACATTTCTAATCACTTCATCATAATCAAATTCTGGAGTTTTTACATCATTATGTTGAACTTCTTCCTCTACTACTAATGGTTTTTCCTCTTCATTAAATAATACTGGTTCAAAATCATTAATTGGAACTTCAACCTTTTCTTCTTTTGTTTCTTCCTTAAATCCATCAACTTCAGGAACTACAGGAGTATTATCAACTAATTCATATTCTTTATCAATAACATCTGGTAATATTGAATCAGTTGGTACTTCTGGAAGTGGTTCAACCTCTGGTATTACCGGAATTTCCTCTTCAACTGGTGGTAATACTGGCTCAGGAACAGGTTCCGGAATTGGCTCAGGATTACTTACCTCATTAATTGTAGGAACTATAATTGTATCACTTTCTAGAACTTCTTTTTCCTCTTTAGGAGTAGACTCAGCAAGTTCATTATTTAAATTTTCTTCATTAATTTTCATTAATTTCTTAGTTGCTTCTATTTCTCTTTCTTTTTTATCCTTATTTCCAAAGAATAGTATTACAAAGAATAATATTATTAATACAATTATCGCAATTATTAAATATGTACTAAAATTTTCATAACTATATAATTTAGTTAAAAATTCTTCCATACCAACACCTCTTTACTCTAATAATAGAGTACCACAAAATTATATGATATGCAATTAAAAATTAAAACATCTTATCAATATTATTAGGTACACTATCCCCTTTTACTTTCGCAACTATTTTATCGCTTTTCTCCTTAGATACTTTTTTACCTGTCATCATACTTAATGTATCTATTATTTCTCTAATAGTATTCTCATCTTTTAACCCATTATTTTGTAATTTCTCTGCTAGACTAACAATAGTATTTTTATCTACTTTGGTTCTCTTCTCTACTTTATTAAAAAAAGAATCATTTAAATTCATAATACACCTCAATATATATTATGAATTAAATAATTCTTTTGTGATATTAGTTTATTGTTAATGCCCCTGATTTTGGATATATTTGAATAAATGTATTTCCATCATTAACAATTATTTCTGTTCCATCTTCATATTTATAAATAGTTTGACTACTTCTATCTTTCTTTTCCCATGTAATTGGAACAGCATATCCTTCAGATATAAAATATCCTTTACCCTTACCAATATTGTCTAGTGTTTGCCTATCTTTAGTATCACCAGAAATACGACTATTTTTAACATCATAAGCAATAATGTTTTTAAATGTATATTGTTCTTTAGTTACATAATCTGTATGAGCTTTACCATTAACACTTCTTTTATAAACTTTATTTACTTCATCATATTCATAACTAGATGTTACACTATTAGAATATTTAACAGCTACTTTATTAGCAACTTTAGCATTTTCTTTTTCACTTAAATTAACTGATTCAACACTGTAATTTAGTAATAAATCTTTATTTCTTGTTTTTCTTTTATTTCCTAAACCACTATTTAATTTTTCAATATTAGTAAATAATGTATGTTCATAAGCAACATTTAGAGATTTATCTCTCCATCCTGTTTTGCTTTCATCAACTTCAATTCTACTTCCATTTAAAAGACCAAAATCCGCTTGAGCTTGAGGACTTTTTCCATGGTGAACATATATTGCATCATTTTCTAAAGCATAATCAATATAATAATGTCTAGCTGATCTTATTGAACCAATTCTTTCAGTGTTTTGATCCATAAATAATGCCATATATCTAGTTAAACCACCTTCAACAATCATTTCATAAATAATATAAGCATCTTGAAGTCCACTTTGAAGTGGTCTTGCAACTCCTAAATTATTTATCATAATAGCATATGGTCTTGATTTACTATCCTCATCTACTATTTTTAATTTTTTTACTACTGGTACATCTTCTTTAGGTTCTTCTTTAGGGACTTCTTCTTCCTTTTTACATCCAACACATAGTAGAACCACTACTAACAATAAACATAATAATTTTCTTTTCATATTTTTTACTCCTAACAATACTAATTATAACTCAAAATATATAATTATTCATCCTTTTTTATTAAATTTATAATAGCTTTTGCTTTTTTACTCCAATCATTATCTTTAGCTTCTTTATCCAATAAAGAAATATATTTTTTATCATCTCGAATTTTATAAGCTTCTTTTAATTTCTTCATAAAATCATTATGATTTTTACCAATTATTACTGATTTATATTTTCTACATTCATATAAATCAGTAGTAACAATTGGTTTATGCAATGCCATATATTCAAATAATTTAACTGGACTAGTTGATTTAGTAATATCATTTAATACAAATGGTAATGTTAAAATATCACATTTTATAGCATAATTTTTTAACACCTTATAATCTCTAGGTCCCATAAAATAAACATTCTTTGTATTATTCATTTGTTCATCATAAGATTCATCATATTTTATACCAAATAATATTATATTATACTTATTAGTTTTATCTATTTTTTTAACTAATTCATAATCAAACCACTTAGCAAGTGCTCCATAATAACATACATTAATTTTACCATTATTAATAATGTTTAAAAATTCCTCTTCGTAATTATAATTCTTATCATATTCATCAAAGAAATGATAATCAACTCCATTACTAGACATTACTAGATTAGTACTTCCTCTTTTACTTTTGACATCTTTTTCTAATTCATCCGCAGTTACTACTACATAAACTTCTTTGTTATTCAGTGCGTATTCATATTTATCTATTATATTTTTGGGTAAATCCTTAGTACCCGCAAGTTCAGGACTTAAATGATCTATATACTCATATATGAATTTAAATCCATTATTTATATAATCTTTAATATTATCAACAGTTAACTTCCAATCAGTTGAATATAACTCTATATATTTAGGTTTATTAATATTATTTAATTCTTTCATTAATATTTTATTTAATAGAGTATTATTAAAATTAAATAAATATAAATTATTACTATGCTTCTTTATTGTTTTAACTTTATCAGTCATAGTAGTAACTTCATAAAACACTAAACAGTTATTTTTAGATAAATTATTAGCAATATGTTGAGGCCTTTGAAATAATGGTACATTATATCCAAAACTACTTCTCCATAGAATAACTCGATCATAAATATTATTATTTAATAGTTCTTTTATAAGATTATAATACTTCTTCTTATTGAAGAATACTTTAAAACTTATTTTGTCCATATAATTAGCTTTTATATACGCTCTTAGCTTCTTACAAAATCCTATAAAACCATATTTTTTATAAACATTAACTAATTTTGATATTTTTTCTTTCATATAATTAAACACCTATTTAATTATATCAAAAAAAATTAGTTTTCACTAATTTTTATTTTTTTAACTTTCTTATTATAGCGTCTGCAATTCTTTCTGAAGCATGTCCATCACCATATGGATTAGATGCTTTACTCATTTTTTCATATTCGTTTTTATCTGTTAATAATATCTTTGCTTCTCTATATATTGTATCTTCATCTGTTCCAACTAATTTTAGTGTACCAGCATCAATTCCTTCAGGTCTTTCTGTAGTATCTCTTAAAACTAATACTGGTTTACCAAGTGATGGTGCTTCTTCTTGCACTCCACCACTATCAGACATAATCATATAACATTTGTTTATAAAATTATGAAAATCAAACACTTCTAATGGTTCAATTAATTTTACTCTATTAGTTCCATCAAATACTTCATTTGCTACTTCTCTAACTTTAGGATTTAAATGAATTGGATAAATAACTTTAACATCAGGAAATTCTTCAACTATCTTTCTAATTGCTTTAAAGATATGACGCATTGGATCTCCTAAATTTTCTCTTCTATGAGCAGTAAGCAGTATTAATCTTTCGTCACCTTTAATCCATTCTAGTTCAGGATGTGTATAATCTTTCTTTACAGTAGTTGCCATAGCATCAATTGCTGTATTACCTGTTATATATATTTTATCTTCTTCAATATTTTCATCTAACAAGTTTTGTTTACTTAAATTAGTTGGAGCAAAATACATATCTGTCATACAATCAACCATTTGTCTATTCATTTCTTCTGGATATGGACTATATTTATCATTTGTACGAAGTCCTGCTTCAACATGACCTATTGCAACTTGATTATAGAATGCTGCTAGGGCACCTGCAAATGTTGTTGTTGTATCACCATGAACGAGTACAATATCTGGTTTACATTCTTTTATTACTTCTTCTAAACCAGTCAATGCTCTTGTTGTAATATCTCCCAATGTTTGTCCTTGTTTCATTATGTTTAAATCATAATCAGGCTTAATATCAAAAGTATCTAATACTTGATCTAACATTTCTCTATGTTGAGCAGTAACACATACGATACTTTCTACTTCTTTTCTTCTTTCTAATTCTTTTACAAGAGGAGCCATTTTTATGGCTTCAGGTCTTGTACCAAATACGCTCATTACTCTAATTTTTTCCATTTTTCTTTTTCTCACTTTCTTTTAATAATTTAATAATAGCCTCTGCTTTTTTACCCCAATCGTTTTCTTTTCCTTCTTTATCTAATAATTCTTTATATTTTTTGTCTTTATTTAATTTTGGAGTATTTCTTAAAATATCTATAAATTCTTCATGATTATTTGCAATCATAACTGATTTATAATTCTTACACTCATTCATTGCACTAGTCACAATTGGTTTATGCAATGCCATATATTCAAATAATTTTAATGGTGATGTTGCTTGGGTAATAGAATTGATAACAAAAGGTATTGTTAATACATCCATTTTCGATGCATAGTTTTTTAATACACTATAATCTCTGGCTCCCATAAAATGAACATTTTTTAATTTATCTATTCCACTATTATCATAACTATCATCATATTTAATACCAAATAATATAATATTAAATTCATTAGTATTATTTATTTTCTTGATTAATTCATAATCAAACCAACTTGCTAATGCTCCATAATAACATACATTTATTTTACCATTATTTATAATTGATTTAAAATTATTTTCAAATTTATAATTCCTATCTATTTTTTGATAAAAATCATAATCTACTCCATTACAAGAAAAAGTTAAATTTATATTACCTCTTTTTGATTTAACATCTTCATATAAAGAGGTTGCTGTTGTAACAATTAATACATCCTTATTCTTAATGGCATAGTTATACTTATCCATAATATATTTAGGAATTTCTTCAGTACCAGCAAGTTCTGGACTTATTTCATCTATATATTCATATAATACTTTAAAGCCATTCTTTTTATACAATTCTAATTCTTTTAAATCCATTGACCAATTAGTAGAATATATTTGTAAATATTTTGGCTTTTTTATATTCTTTAAAACTATATTAATTTCTTCATAAACTAAAGGATTTTCAAAATTAACTAAATATAAATTATCTTCTTGCTTTTTTATTGTGTTTACAACATCAGTTTTAGTTGTAACTTCATAAAACACTAAACACTTTTGTTTTGAAAGTTGTCTTGCTATATGTTGAGGTCTTTGAAATAAAGGAACATTCCATCCAAAAGGACTTCTCCATACTACAATTCTTTCATATTTTTCTCTTTTTAATATATTTTTTATTTGTTCTTTTAATAATTCTTCTCTTTTTTTATTTACATAATCAATAATATTTTTTGCTTTAGATTCCCAAGTGTTTTCTCTTGCTTCTTTATCTAAGGTTGATAAATATTTTTTATCATTTTCTAGTTTTGATGCTTTACTCAAATTCTTTATAAATTCATCATGATTTTTAGAATATAAAACTGATTCGTATTTTTTACATTCTGGTAATGCCGTTGTTATAATTGGTTTACCCATTGCCATATATTCAAATATCTTTACTGGTGATGTTGCTTTTGTTATTGAATTAATAACAAAAGGTATTATAAACAAGTCAGAATTATATCCATATAATGGTAATTCATCATAATCTTTTTTACCTAAGTAATAAACATTATCATTATCTAAGATCTTACTTTCATTTAATGATCCATCATAATCTTGCCCTAACAATACAACTGCGTATTCCTTGTTTTCTGCAACTTTATTTATTAAATCATAATCAAACCAACTTGCTAATGCTCCATAATAACATATTATAGTTTTATATTTATTCCTTATATCTATTAAATCCTTTGGAATAATATTTTTATTGGTTTTAAAATGATTATAATCAACTCCGTTACTTACTAAAGTAACACTTTTAAACTTATCTTTTAGACATTTATTATATAATTCATTTGCAGTACATACTACAAAAGGATTGTCTTTCAATAATTGCTTATGCCTATTTACTAATAACTTATACATTTCCGGCCCATTTAAATCAACATTGAAATCATCAACATATTCATAAATTACTTGATATCCATTATCCATATATAATTTAATTCTATCATATGGAATATAATCTGTTGAATAAATCATTAGATATTTATTATTAAAACCACTTAATAATGATAATATATCATCTCTATAATAACCTAAATCAACGAGAATAAGATTCTCTTTTATTATCTTTATTCTATTCTTAGATTTACCATAATCCTCATCTTCATGAGAATGATAAATAAATAATGTGTCATTATTAAAACTCCCCGCTATTTGTTGCGGTCTTTGTTTCATTATTTTATTCCAGCCAAAATTATTCTCAAAAACAATAACATTTTGATATTGAATTAAATTAATAAAACTAAACAAATCTTTTCTTTGATTTTTTTTGAATTTTACTTGTATTTTATATTTTAAAAATCTTATTACTTTCTTAAATGTTCCTATTAATCCATTTCTTTTTATTGAATTAAGGAGTTTTTTGATATATCTCATTATAAAACCTCCATATTATATTTTTTTATTCTACATCTCTAATAACTCTTGCCGGGATTCCCATCACAACTTTATTTTCTTCAACATCTTTTGTTACTACTGCTCCTGATCCTACTATACTATTTTTACCAACCTTAACATTTGGTAATATTGATGCAGAAGCACCAATAGTAACATTATCTTCAATAACAGGGCCATTAACATTTTCATTATAACCTTCTCTACCCATTGAATTATCATTTGTAGTTGCTACTAAAACACTTATAAATACATTGTCTCCTATTTTCATATTTCCTGTAATATGAGAATTATCCATTATTTTAGTGTGACTTCCTATTATTGTATTATAATTTACTGAAACGTTTCTACTTATTATTGTGTATTCTCCTATTTCACAATGTTCTCTTATAGAGGCATAATCACCTAATAAGCAATTATTACCTATTTTAGTTCCAGAATAAACACAACAAAAAGGAGATAAAATAGTATTTTTACCTATTATTGTTGGTTCTTTAATTTTTTCTATTTCTCTAGCAGTACATCCTGGTGCCTTTGGTTCTTTTCCGATAACACAATGATCAAATATTTCAACATTGTCTTCAAGAACAGAATTGGGATATATTACAACATAATCATGAATTATTACATCTTTTCCTATCTTAACACCATCATGAATTACAGCTGTCTTTGCTATACTTTCCATTATAATTTCATTCCTCCATTAACATTTAATACTTCATCTGTTATATATGAAGAATAATCGCTAGCTAAGAATAATATAGCATTAGCAATGTCTTCTGGTTCTGCTAATCTTTTTAATAAAGTATTATCTTTAAATTTATCTAATAATTCTTCTGGTACAGTTTTAAGCATATCTGTCATTGTATATCCAGGAGCCACTGCATTTACTCTTACATTTCCACCCTTCATAGCGAATTCTTTTGCCCAAGTATGAGTCATACCTATAATTCCACTTTTACTTGCCGCATAGTTTACTTGACCTATATTTCCATATACACCAACTATTGAAGCAACATTAATAATACTTCCGTTTTGTTTTTCTTGCATTAAAGGCCCTATTAATCTTGTAACATTAAATGTTCCTACTAAATTTGTGCCAATTACTTTATCAAATTGTTCATCAGTCATTTTTCTTGTTAAAGCATCAGCTGTAATACCAGCATTATTTACTAAAACATCTATCTTTTCATATTTCTTTACTATTTTGTCAACAAACTCTTTTACTTCATCTCTATTAGTAATATCCAATTTATAAAAATCTATTTCCTTAACATCAGGACTAGTATTATTATATGTACCTATTACTTTTGCGCCTTCTTTTAAAAATAATTTAGCTGTTTCTAAACCTATACCCCTTGATGCTCCAATTACTATTGCAACTTTGTCTTTTAATATCATATTACTCCTCCACATTTTTTACTAAAACTGCAATTCCCATTCCGCCACCTATACATAGGGATGCAATTCCGTATTTTACCTTTCTTTTTTTCATTTCATGAATAAGTGTTACTAATACTCTTGCTCCAGATGCTCCAACTGGATGTCCTAAAGCTACTGCACCACCATTAACATTAATCTTTTCCATAAACTTATTTTTATCTATTTTATGTTTTTCACTTAATAAATTTATTACTGCAATACTTTGAGATGCAAATGCCTCATTTATTTCAAATAAACCTATATCATTAATAGATAAGTTATTATTCTTTAATAATTTATTAATTGCATAATAAGGTCCCAATCCCATATAATTTGGATTACATCCTTCTTCAGCAAAATCAACTAATTCAACTATTGGTTTTTCTTTAACCTTCTCATTACCAATAATTACAAATGCTGCTCCATCATTTATACCAGAGGCATTTCCAGCAGTTACTGTTCCATTTTTCTTAAATGCTGGTTTTAAAGAAGATAACTTTTCAATAGATGTATCACTTCTTGGATATTCATCAACTTCAAATAAATTTCCTTCTTCTGTTATTATTGGCACTATTTCATCTTTAAACGCACCTTTTTCAAATGCTTTTTGATATTTTTGTTGAGATAAATAAGAAAATTCGTCTTGTTCTTCTCTAGTAACATTATATTTTTTGGCTATATTTTCAGCAGTAATACCCATATGCTTTAAACTGAAAATATCAGTTAATGAATCAAAAACCATATGATCTACTAAAGGTTTTTCTTCATCATATCTATCTTTTAACATTGGAGCCCTACTCATGTTTTCTACTCCTCCTGCTAAAACACAGTTAACCTTTCCTAATTTAATGTCTCTAAATGCCAAATCAATTGCTTTTAATCCACTTCCACATACCATATTAACTGAATAAGCACATTTACTTTTAGATATTCCACTATCAATTAGTATTTGTCTAGCAATATTTTGACCATTACCAGCTGATAAGACATTCCCTACAATAACTTCATCAACTGTATTTGGTTTAATTGACTTAAACATCTCCTTTGTTACTCCGTTTGCAATTATTCTTGCTGAAGTATTTGCTAATGACTTTTTAAACTTCCCAATTGCGCTTCTTTTAGCTAAATAAACATATACACTCATTCTATACCTCCTAAATGTTTATATGATTTCTTTTATTTTATTAAGTAATATTTTAATAATAAATAATACATAATAAACCATAATATATATTAATAAAAATAATAATAATATCTTAACTATACTGTTTGATGATAATACATTGGAATTATATAATAAAATTAATGATATAGGGACACAATATTCCATTGTATCTCCAATTCCAATAAATAAATTGGCTACAAAGCAAGATCCAACTAAACTAGATAGCAATAATAGTAATTGATATTCGTAAGTGCTACCTACATAATAATTATTTAAAAATGCCGCATTTATTATAAACCAATATATTATACTTATAACAAATATATGGCGACTTCTATTTAAATATCTAAATTTATTAAATACTTGCCATTTAAGAAATCCTGCTACTTTGTTAAACAGGGTTGCTTTAAATACTTCAAAATTTCCACCAACGTATTTTCTTGTTGATTTATTTATTAAATCTAAATAATAATTCTTTTTATTTGATTTAATTAAACTACAAATATATTTAATATCATTTTTACACTTATTATATAATATAATCTTCTTATGATTTGAAATATCTGGCATATCATTAAGTATTTCTTTTTCATATATCTTTAATACATCTTCATAGTATTTCTTTACAGTTGGAGTTATTTTTTCATAATGACTCACTCCACCATCCCTATGATTTAATCCATCAAAGTTAACAAAAAATATTTGTTCATTATTTTTAAGTAAATGTAGATAATATGACCAATCTTCTACTAAAAGATAACTTTCGTTAAATAGACCATATTTATTAAACAATTCCATTCTATATGCTGTTGCACCAGATGCATATAAACAACTTTGGGCAACATAATAAAACACTTCTTCGGTGTCCATTTGATTAAATTTCATTGCCTTTTTTACATCTACATATGGTCCATTATTATTTAACAAATCTTTATCATATAGAAATGCTTGCGCTGTTATTACGTTTTTATTATATTTATTAAATGCTTTAAAATAATTTGTTATAACATTTTCATTACTTAATTCATCATCTGCAGCAAAAAATGTAATATACTTACCATTTGCTTTCTTTATAACATTATTCATATTTTTTACTGTTCCAACATTACTGCTTCTAGTAATTATTATTACATTTTTTATATTATCTCTTTTATTATCATTAATATATTTTTGAACTTTCGTTTTATCAAATTTAGAACCATCATCAGATATAATTAATTCAATATTAGGATAGTTTTGATTTAATGCAGAATCAATTGCAGTAAAAATATATTCCATTTGATTATAATGCGTTATGCAGACTGTAAATAAATCTTTCATTATTTACCTCCATTCTACTCTTTATAGGCGTCTTTATACTCTCCTGATTTAATATTATTAATCCATTCTTGATTATTAACATACCAATCAATAGTTTCTTTAATTCCGTCTTCAAAATTATGACCTCTAGTCCAACCAAGTTCTTTTTCAACTTTTTCTGAATTAATTGCATATCTTAAATCATGACCGGGTCTATCTGTTACAAATGTAATTAAACTTTCTGGCTTACCTAATTGTTTTAATATTGTTTTTACTACTTCTAAGTTAGTTCTTTCAGAATGACCTCCTAGATTATAGATTTCTCCATCTCTACCATTTCTAACTATCATATCAACTCCAACATTATGGTCATGAACATGAATCCAGTCTCTTACATTTTCTCCCTTACCATATACAGGTATTGGTTCATCATTTAATGCTTTAGATATTACAACTGGTATTAATTTTTCTGGAAATTGATATGGTCCATAATTATTTGAACATCTTGAAATTGTTACCGGTAATTTAAATGTTCTTGCATATGCAAGTACTTGTAAATCAGCTCCTGCTTTTGATGCTGAATATGGACTAGATGTTTTAATAGGATTATCTTCGCTAAACGTTAAATCCGGTCTATCTAATGGTAAATCCCCATATACTTCATCAGTTGATACTTGATGATATCTTTTAATGCCATATTTTTTAGCAGCATTCATTAAAGTCATTGTTCCAAGTATATTTGTATCAGCAAATAAATTTGGATTTTTAATTGAATTATCAACATGACTTTCTGCTGCAAAATTGATTACATAATCAAATTTTTCTTCTTCAAATAATTTGTCTATTAAATCTTTATCTCTAATATCCCCTTTAACAAATTTATAATTACTTTTACCCTCTAAGTTTTTAATATTATTATAATTTCCTGCATATGTTAATGCATCAATACATACAAACTCATCTTCCGGATATTTATCTACAACATAATGTAAATAATTACTTCCTATAAATCCAGCTCCACCTGTTACTAAAAATTTCATATTTTTTTCTCCTATAATCCCATTTTATCATTCTCAGAAAGGGCAATTAAATATTGACCATATTCTGTTTTTTCTAATTCTTTTCCTAATTTTTTTAATTGTTTAGCATCAATAAATCCTCTTCTATATGCAATTTCCTCAATACTAGATACATATAGTCCTTGAGTATTTTGAACTGCCTCAATAAAATTAGAAGCTTTTAACATATTTTGAGGCGTTCCAGTATCTAACCACGCAACTCCTCTTCTCAAAATTTCTACTTTTAATTTTTTCCTTTTTAAATATTCGTTATTAACAGATGTTATTTCTATTTCTCCACGAGCTGATGGTTTTACATTCTTAGCTATTTCAATAACATCATTATCATAAAAATATAAACCCGGAACTGCATAATTTGATTTAGGTTTTTCTGGTTTTTCTTCAATTGATATTGCATTAAAATCTTTATCGAACTCAACAACACCAAAGGCAGTAGGATCTTTTACTGAAACCCCAAAAATTGTAGCACCATCTTTTCTTTTTACAGCATCTTCCATCTTATCAGATAGTCCTTGACCATAGAAAACATTATCTCCTAATATTAAGCACACATTATCTTTTCCAATAAATTTTTCACCAATTATAAATGCTTCTGCTAATCCTTTAGGTTCATTTTGAACTGCATAAGATAATTTTAAACCTATTTCTTCTCCACTACCTAACAACTCTTTATATAAAGGTAAATCTGTTGGTGTTGAAATAATTAATATTTCATTAATACCCGCTAACATCAATGTTGATAATGGATAATAAATCATTGGTTTATCATAAAGTGGCAATAATTGTTTTGAAACAACTTTTGTCATTGGATATAGTCTAGTCCCTTTTCCCCCTGCTAAAATAATACCTTTCATTTTTCCTCCTAAAGTAACATTTAAGTCTTCGAAAATATTATATCATACGTAATTCTTTATTTGCAACAAAACGTGGTTTATATAATAAAAAAAGAACTGAATATGAAGTGAACCCCAAATAGTTCACATAAAAAAAAGAACAGGTTAGAATTATTTTCTAATCTGTTTTGATTTTAATCTAGATGTGTTGTAAAATAATATCCATTCTTCTACGAGTTTTTGATATTCTTGTAAAGATGTGATA